>Ga0209236_1001880_pt1 | contig 12764 bp, 14 predicted proteins | sample GraSoi013_1_40cm_FD_185819 | JGI IMG/M metagenome (GOLD analysis project Ga0209236, IMG submission 185819) | Grasslands soil microbial communities from the Angelo Coastal Reserve, California, USA - Sample 09_27_2013_1_40cm (SPAdes) (version 2) | ecosystem: Environmental > Terrestrial > Soil >... | reverse complement strand
ACCGGTTTTCGATTACGAGGAAACCGGCCAGGATCAAGGTGGATAATCCCAAGGGCAGGACGGTCTGAATGGAGGTGAAACCGTCGATGGTCGCATTGGTTAAGCCGTATACGAAAATTATCAGCCCACCTGTCAAGGATATTGCTCCTGGTAGGTCTAGGTGCCTCTCCGTCGCCCTACTCCCAGAGTCGACAAGGAACTTTTGGGAGAGAGCCGCACCCACAGCCCCTATCGGTACATTCACGAACAATATCGACCTCCATCCGAACGCCGCTGTCAGAACACCTCCGAGTATCGAGCCTGCGGCAAAGCCTGCGGAGAGCACTGAGATGAAGATCCCCAATGCTCCATTCCTTTCTCTCCCTTCAGGGAACGTTGCGACTAGAATCGCGAACGCTGTAACGGTGGATATGGCAGCCCCGATGCCTTGAACTCCTCTCGCAACGACCAAGGAAAGCAGGGTTGGCGACAGGCCGGCCGCGAGAGACGATATGGTGAACAGGACTATTCCGAACACAAACAGTTTCTTTTGGCCGTATACGTCTCCTGCTCTACCGCTGAGCATCAGGAAACCGGCTAGTGTCAACCCATAGGCTCCGATGATCCACTGGCTCTCGGCTAGAGAGACGACGAGTTCCGTACGGATCGTAGGAAGGGCTACTTGAACGATTGAAAAGTCGATGACGTCGAGGAATCCGGCGATTATGATGAGTGCCAAGGTCATCCGGGTGCGGGATGCGGGCTGAGTCAGTAACTGAAAGTTCGTGTCCGTGCCTTTCTGAACTGATTCTTGCATGCGAATTCTCCCTCGTGCCCAACAGGTCTGTTATTTATATCTGGTAGTCAAAACCAACCACCTTGGTTGTCTCAGCTTTACCAATACCCCTGCGGAAAGACCTAGATCGAAGACCTACTGATCCTTTTTTCCTAATCTTTCGTTATTGTTCCATCTAGCGTAGCCTGCTAATCCTTAAATTGACATGAGAAAGCTCGCCCCGTTCATTGGCGCGTGAGTGGGTCCTCCCACCCGTTGCGCCATCGGACCGAAAGAAATCCCGGAGTAGGGAGGAAAAAGACAGTAGCAACCATAACAGAAAAATTAGAACGCTACGAGCAAGAAAGAACCCTCACCGTCAAAGCTCTCTCACAAGTCGCCGTATTCGCAGCTCTATACGCTGTCCTTGTCTGGTTGTTCCAACCTTTCGGTTTTGCAGCCTTGCAATTCAGGGTCGCCGAGGGACTGAAACCTTCCATTGCCAAGGTCCGAACCTTAGCGGTCGCGTTTGCTATCGGAAACTTCCTTGGAAACCTCGTCTCGCCATTTGCTGGGATCTACGAACTAGCCTTTATGCCGACGATGAACATTGTAGGGGGATTGCTTGCGTACTACGCTGCCAAGATCTTCAAGGGAAACTACTTCGTCGCTGCCCTAGTATACGGGACAACTATCGCACTAAGCGTGTCCTGGATGCTTCACGCACTATTCAATATTCCATTGCTCGATTTGATCCCGTTCCTGTTGGCTAGCGAGTTGATTGCAATGATACTAGGCGCAGTAGTGTTCCTGTTTCTAGAGAAGCGCTGGAAATGGTATCAATGAAAAAAGGGGGAGGTGAATGATCGAGTATGTGTATTACAGCAGTAGTGAAATGTTGGCACTGCGGAGAATGGTTCACCAAGAAGGCAAATCGAGGCGAGTTCGAAGACTGTCCCTATTGCGGAAAAGGCTTTGAACAATTGACCCCAGAAGCACAACGGGCTGTGAAGGCCACCCTAGCACCATTCTTCGAAGTACCACAGATTAAGCAGGTCGCGTGACCCGCTTAATCCCCGTTGGTCCTGCGGGGCAGGGCGCAGGCTTCACTTCGGGAAAAAAAGTTGGGTTCGAAGATCAGTGCTCTCACTGACCTCGCCGTCTAATAACGACTCCCCACTTGCGAGAAAGCGGTAGACTCGCGGCCGCTTTCTCCGAAGAGCTCGTGGAGGGTTCCGTCTGGGCAAGAATTAAGTGTGTGAATGCAGACGATATTTTCGACGCGTCTTTTGAATCCAGGTGACAAGCAATTCGAGGAATGCCACACACAATAAAGATTGAACGGAGGGGAAACGAGTTGGTAGTGCATTTGGCATTAATAGATTCACCACGACCAACGTTTCCTGACGGAGTTCTACTTCATACTGAGGGTTGGGTAGACATAGGATACGGGATGAAAATGTTCTTGGTTATTGGAGCAGCAAATCGAACATATCATAATGATCCGTTACTATTGCACGAAAAGCGTAGTCGATTTGGCTGGCTTAGACCAAGAAAGACTCAACCATTGCTACCACCGTGATAGCATAGGAGCTATCGTTCTCTGGTTCCTTTGATGTATTCTTCTACCCATTGGGACGCGACGCTGTCGGGGACTGTAACAGGTGGATGCTTGAAACTGTACGAGGATATGCTTGTCAGTGGTCCCGCGATTCCACGGTCCAAACCGATCTTGACGGCACGTATCGCGTCCACAACGACGCCCGCACTGTCCGGTGCGTCCTCGACCGCTAATTTTAGATCCACCTGTAACGGCACGTTCGCCCATTTTCTTCCTTTCAGGTAGATGTAACAGATCTTCTTGTTCCGAAGGCTAGGCACATAATCTGACGGGCCAATCCGAGTAGGCACATCATACGGGATCAAGCTGGACACCGCACTAGTCTTACTGATCCTTTTCGAATGCAATCGCTCCTCAACCGTCATATTCAGAAAATCCGTATCCCCACCAAGATTCAACTGATAACTCTCATCCACTCTCGCCCCTCGTTTGATGAACAAGTCAACAAGTGCGCGGTGAATAATTGTCGCGCCAACCTGACTCTTGATATCGTCCCCAGCAATCGGAAGCTTCTTCTCCTCGAACTTGCTCGCCCACTCTTTCTCAGAAGCTATGAACTCGGGTATACAATTGACAAAGCCACATCCTGCATCCAGTGCTGATTGCGCATAGAACCGGGCACCCTTGCTACTCCCAACAGGAAGATAATTCACAAGAATATCGGCCTTCGAGTCATGGAGCTCCTCCGCCACATCAACGGGTTTGGTCCGGGTCTTGTCATACACGTTGAAGACCTTCCTCATATGCGGCGCAACCCCATCCAACACGGGACCCGCTTTCACCGTCACGTCCATATCCGGCACATCACTGATCTTCACAACACAGTTCGGCTCAGTGAAAACAACCTTGCTCAGATCCCTGCCGATCTTCTTTTTGTTAACCTCGAAAGCTGCAACGAAGGTAATGTCTTCGACCGCGTAGTTGCCGAACTTCGGATGCATGAGCCCCGTTGTGAGGCCATTCTCGGCCGGCGGATTCTTCCGATAATACTCAATGCCCTGTATCAGGGCGCTCGCACAGTTGCCAACGCCAGCAAGGGCAACCTTGATCTTTCCCATACTTTGCTAGGCCAATTGGCGACGCAGCTCTTCTCTATAATAAACCTAGGAATGCAACCTCTCGCGAGGACTGAGCTCTAAGCTCCGTGTCCCTAAGGGCTTCGAAAAAAGCTCGGAGATGGGCATGTGGGCGCATACCCTGCTTCTCTCGACCGCTAATCCCCGAACTATTCATCCTGTTTTCTGTTCCAAACGGTTCTCAATGATAGAAGAAAGGCCATGCTTGGAATCGCTAGGGCCAGCCCTGAAACGAGTTGAATATTCTTGGTCGCGGCTTCCGAGTTCGGAAAATAGAAAGATTTGACCTGAAAGGCGCGGAATCCTGCGAGCGTGACGTTCCTGTTTCCTATCTCCGGCGCGACCTTCACGAGCAAGCCTGCGCCTATAGGCCGAAACACCCCTATGATTTTTCCAGGTGACGGGTGAACCTGGTCCCAAGAAGTCTGAGAAATGATGTTCGCCGTGCCCCCGGATACGGAAAGAGTGACTGAGAATCTCTCGTGAAAGTCTCCCTGTGAGGAATAGTAGAGTGGGAGCCATTCATACCATGACTCGTCCCAAATAGCCTGCGCAGTCTCGTTTCCTCCCACCGGTGTTGAGAGCCTCAGCACTAACGGAAATGAAGGAAAGGCATCACGGAGCGTAAAGTCAACCTCGACCCCATAGATGCCGTCTCCACGGTAGTAGAAGCCCGAAGCGCCGGACACATTGTAAGGCCGAAAGGTCCAGAAATCAGTGTCAACGCTATACTGAACATACATTTGCTTGTAATTCGTACTCGGAAGCGCGAGTACCCCAGTGACAAGAAAAGCAGCTCCCAAGATCAGAAGAATCAGAAACGAGAATTGTAATATTTTGAGACGCCTAGGAGACCCAACGATTGCGGGAGTCACCAACTTGGGGGGCTCCTCGACACGCGCCATAAGTGAGGAAGCGGCTCTACCCAGATTTGAGAGGCTGTATTTTCCTTCCTCATCTTTTCGAATCAAGCCACCGAGGCTTTCTAGGTGATAGCTGAAGTGGGCACTATCGACACCTAATTGCTGGAGGACTTCGGTGAACGTCTTAGGCCCGGCAGCTAGAACTCGGAGTATTTTTCTCCTCAACGGATGTTTCAGGGATGAGAAGATCACAGAGTAGGTTTCTTCATCTGCAGCCAAGGCAATTCGAATTGTCTACCTAGCCTGTTTGTTGCAAATGAATCTTTTTCTTTGGAATTCTTTAGTAAAGAATCCTTTAGCTGAGGAGAAACGGTCACTTGAGACCTTTAGAGGATTCTCCGCGACCAGCTCCGATCGCTCCCGTCAGGTCTGAGAAAATGTCAGCTCATTCTGACTAAGCTATCCAGCATTGTAACATACAACCCTGCATCGTTCTCAACCCACCAGACGGGCTCTTTCGTCGATAACAAGTTACTCGTTGGGAGAATACGCGGGGGCTCCATGTCCCAACCCGCGCACAACAGACCGTAGGCTCAACCGTCCCTACTGAACAGGTAGAGGGGTGCGCTGACGGTCCCTATCTGCCGGACTTCGCTTTATGAGATATCCTTCGATATATGATGTAACCTCTTAAATAGGTCAGAGCGTGTGGCTGCGCGGAAACTAGAAAAAATGTCCAACAATAAACGGACAATCAAACATTCTCTACCACGTCTCACCATTCTCAGCATCATCCTAACACTCGCATTTCACACCGCAGCGGCCAGCGCAAGCGTCTCAATTGTCGGTCCAGTCACGGTCGACCCTACCACCATCAGGAATCCAGGGAGCGGAGCCTACAACTTCCGCCCGGCAGTCGCCAGCGTCGTCCAGGGTGGACAAGTGGTTTGGACAAATAGGGGCATCGAAAACCATACCGTCACATCCTACACGACAAAGGCACCGTTCTCGTTTGAAGGCTTCACCATCCAAATGCCAGTCCCAGACCGGAACTTCGACTCATTGGATACTGTAGGCCCAATCGCCCGAGGTCAATCCTACACGTTAGACACAAGCAAACTGGCTCCCGGCAATTACCACTACTTCTGCCTATTCCATCCATGGATGCAAGCACTGCTAACCATCAAACCTTCCTCACCCACCGCTTCAACGACTTCACAGTCCACAACAACAATCAATATTGACCATAATCTCGGGAAGACCGCGCAATACTTCGCCGGAAGCGCTGGTTGGGGATTCCTCCCGCGTGATCTCGCGGTCAAGAAAGGAGAACAGGTCATCTTCACCAACACAGCGGTTATCCCACACACGGTTACATCCTACACGGACACTGTACAATTTCCTGTCGGCAATCGACTACTAACATCTCCAATCCCTGACGGAACCTTCGACTCGTTGACAACCAATCCCAATGGCATTCAAGCAGGCACAACCTTCACACTCGACACCAACAATCTCAACACTGGAACGTACCATTACTTCTGCGACTTCCACCCCTGGATGCAGGGAACATTAACAGTCACATAGCAAAGGTTAGGGTCCGCAAGTCCCCTATACTCTCCCCATTTTCTTTGAGTCAATCCCTTCCAGAGATCCCGCGAGATCTGATCTTTCTTAAGGCGGAAAAGGGCCAGACTCACAGTTCAGACACAGTCTCTACCAAGAGGGAACTACACTATGATCGCACATGTCTTCCCTGTCCAAGGTCAGACTGACGTATCTAATAACACACGGACAAGTCTACTTCAAGTCCACATTCCAGGCGACATAAACGGTGACGGCGTCGTCAATATAATCGACCTCGTAGCAGTCGGAAGCCACTTTGGAGCGAGAAGAGGCGACCCCAATTACTTGCCTGCTGCTGACCTAAACAATGACGGCGTAATCGACATCATAGACATCACCATCGTCGGATCAACCTTCGGACGCACTGGCTAGAATTGGTTAGCCGGCTCCCGGTTCACCACGCCTCTTCTCTTAGATGCTCCATCTATTCCAGGGAACAAAATTCGCCTCGACCCCGGACGGTATCCCTCCAAGCTCGAGACGTGAGAGAATAATTCATTGCTTGGCTTCTCGGTTACCTTCTTCCGTGCCAAAATATCACGCGGCATGCAACCAACCTATACCGTTCTATGCTCGCGTCTCCGGAGCCAGACTGCGGCAGCCAGAAACGAGACCAGAAGTATGATTCCCACCAGTAGGAGAGGCATGACCATCCTATCTCCAAGAGACATCACAACCACATTACCAACCGGCGAGGGCCTGTACGCTGCTCCGACGCTACTTTGTCCAGACATGATCGTAGTGGTGGCCGGAAGGCCCGAAGGATTGATGACAGTGACCCCTGCGTCAAACTCTGCTGCGAACAATAATGTCCGAGCCAGAAAGAACTGTACCGATCCATCGGACATGATGACATCACTTCCCATCACGCCCAAGTCAGCCACTAACCCAGCCCTGTAATAATGCAGGTACGTGGCCACGTTAGGATGAAAATCAGGTTTCCGTGTCTGCACCCAGTTTGCTACGATACTCGTACGCGTAAGATTAGTGACTACGTTCTCTTCATGTCCCTGATACACGGTGAAGACCCTGCTGCCATATTTTTCCTTGAGCGCTCTGCCCACGGGATTGTCGGTTAATGGTGTCGCTCCACTGTAACCTGCCCCAGAACTGCTGCCAACCCCGAATGTGCCGCCGATCCAGTTAGTGTTCTCATTCTGCCATCGATCGAAGATGTCACGCCATGCCATGGTGCCATTGAAACCCCAGCCGTGTCCTCTGATCAAGGCGAGATGTTGAGTCCTCGGATAATACTCCACCTGTGCTAGGAAGTTAGTAGCGTCCATCAAGACCAATACTCCACCAGTCGTCACGAATGATTTGTACGCATAGTATTCCTGAACTGTCACATACTCTGTGAAGCCGAGAATCAACACATCATAGTTCCTTGTACCATCCGCTCTGAAGAGGGCTCCCTGCGTAACGTTGACTTCGGTGATGAACGAGAGATTCCTGCCGAGTACAATGTCATATTGGTCCCCGGCTGTCGTGGAGATGAGAAACCGCCGTAGAGCGTCACTCCATCCCCAGCCGTGGACGATAGACGCATTCAACAGATTCAGGTCTGTCTTTATGGTTCCGTTCAAGTTTCTAGTTGCGTATTTGTTATAGAAACTGTAGAATGATGAGTAGGCCGTGGTTGTAAAAACTGGTTCGACCGCAGCTATCTTCAACTTCGAGGTCTGATTGTAAGGGTCCGATTGACTCGTGGGACTTGAGGCCAAATACTGGGCGCCTCTCTGGCCGGCACTAGGCAGATCACTAGCCAGCTCACCACTACCAACGGGTTGGAGCTGGCTCGAATTCATGATTGACAAACCAGAGCTGGGGACGCAGAACATGAGAATCAATGCGAGAGCCAGCAGAGAACTGTACTTCGTCAACAAACCAGCCGGCATCCTCCATTACCTACCACTAATTTTCTATATTAGCCTACATAGTAGAACGAGCACCATTTCCTCCACCCTAAGAATCTACGAGCCAATCCCTCATTCTCGGTCGACAGTTCCTCATTCCCCAATCCTCTAAACCCCTGAAATCCCCTGTAAAACCCCTTGAAAACGGCTAGCCCCTCATGCAAATGTCAATATCCTCTCCTTGGCAAGGCAAAAACCATCCGGGTTGGTTAGGCGAGCATGTCAGGAAACAGTCGCTAATCACATCGCATCCAAGAAAAAAGGGAGAACATTCAAACAATCTCCCAAGACACAAAACAACTGATTCCCGGGACGGACGAGCCCCGAGTGCTCCCACTCATCTTCCTCCCTCAGAACCCAGACCACCTCTCCGTGTCCCTTATTTCCACCTCACAATGCAAGCACCTGCCACACGGACCAAGAAAAGAGTAAACCCAGACCTTGTTTCTACTCGGCCACTCATGCTGGAGCTATCTCATCTCCAAACTCACCGGCCGCCAATTACAAGTCAACCTGCCCGCCTGGCTAGCATTCCTCTCCGGAATACTACCAGACTTCGACATCTACTTCCGCCCCATCCTAGCCCACCACACCTGGACGCATTCAATACTCATCCTACTCCCAATATCCCTACTAGTATCCATCCGATTCGGACGCCTAGGAATAGCATTCAGCACCGGCATCCTCAGCCACCTCCTCACCGACTCACTAGTAGGCACAATACCCGTCCTCTACCCATTCTCCAACATCGCCATCGGGCTCAACCTAGGCATCCCAAGCATAGCAGACACAACCCTAGAAACAGGCGCCCTCCTAGCAGTCCTACTACTAGCCTACAATAACAGGGACTATCTCCAAATAACACGTCCAAACAAGAAGAGCCTCTGGCTCATCATCCCCCTCTACGCATTGATAACAATCAGCGTACTCTTCGCCGGAGACAACGGCATCAGCCTAGCCAACTTCGCCTTCAGCCGCAAAGCCCTCACACTCATAACAATAGGCCACGCAATACTCGCAGGACTACTAACCATCGGCGTACTACAAGGAACCCGAGCCGTAATCTCAACAATGCGCCATCCAAAACCAAAGCCAAGCAACGCTCTCTAGCGCCTACACCAACTCCCAGGCCATAATCCCAATCACCTAACCCCATCCTTCACCGTCGAGACCAAGGTTACAACCTCCAAAAATCTATGGCCACGAGCCTTTCGATCGGGCAATAGAGAGCACCCCCCGGGCGGCATCACACATGAACTGGATAGTGAGAGGGATGAACATACTCAAATCATGGGAGTTCCCCCAGAAAGCCTGGATCATAATTCTGACCCAATCTACCCTGATCCTATTCCTCTTCAGCTGGCTACTAATCGAGTATCAGAACAATCCATTCATGCAACAATATCTCACAAACATAGCACCCACTTTAGTTCCAATCCTTAGTTTGTCATTCGGCGCTATCGCTGCCATGACGGCTACCACTCTCTATTACAGGTTCAGAAAGTTGAAGGAGGCAAATGATAGACCCGATACTATTCCACGATCCCTACAAGCACGTCGCGCACCCAGAAAACGAAGCCCGCAAAAACCATTGACAACCAAGACCAAGGACGAACAACAGCCTTCGGGCATTCCGACCCCTACATTCATTCTAACCGATTCCAAACCCTCGCCAATAGCAGAGGAGAAAGCGGATAGTCAACAATCACCATCCCCAACGCCCCTAGAAACCGCCAGAGAACCGGAGGCAAATCAGACTCAATGACTACCGATCAATCCTCATCCCCATACATCTACAAGGAAATACCACTATACGCGAAAACCCTCATTATCGTACAAACCCTCGTAATACTCTTCTTCAGCTTCTGGTTCTACCAAGAATACACCTACAACGCATTCTTCCAATCATGGTTGAACGGATACATTCAAACCAACCAACTATTCCTGTTAACAATGTTCTCGGGACTTACATTCGCAGGGGTAGCAGTCGGAGTGGTCGTGAGAAGTCACCATGCAAAGGCAAACCTTGCCCTTGCAACGGCCTCAAAGGAAGAAGCTACATCGCTAGGCACCACCCCAACAGGCAACCTCCCAGTCGGAACCGAACAACACCTCATAGACATGATACGGAGAAACGCGACCCCCGGATCATCCAGCAGCCAAACACAAACTCAGGCAGCGTCTGGGACAAATCCCCCTCCGGGACAAGGAATGCCAACACTGCAACGGAGAGATCCGAACCATCCAAACAATCCATAAAAGCTGCCCAAAAAAGCCCCGTTCAAACGTCCCTTCTTCGCCTACGTCTAGTTTCGGCTAATTGAGTGCCTAGACTCATTCAGATTCTTCTGAAGCTAGGAGGATTGAGAATATCTGAGGCACACTAGGCATCCTGAGCTCTTCCTCAGTTCTGAAAAATGTCCCTGCGTTGTTGAATACATTGAAAGGATCCGTTCGACCTTTCAACTCGTCTCTCTCCGTGTCATGCCTCCCTTCCGCGTGAGTCTCGGCCGCAGAAAGCCAAGCTGTGAGACCAACGCTCCAAAAACCAATCCTGTAACGACGTAGAACGCGTATTCGCTCAGAAGGACCGCCGTCCAGGGAATGTTGCTCTGAACCCAGCCCTGCATGAAGACATTCGACCGATACTCGTTCGCTAGCCATCCATACAACACTACCAAGAGTATCGCCTCAACAACTGACAATATGTGCAATCTAGACAGACGGTGTCTGGACACATTGTCTCGAAGTTTGCCAATGTCGATGCCCACAGTCGGCGGAGTAGTCAATCTAGACATCTTATGTTCCACCAATAATCCTTCCAACCGGTCGATCGCTGCTTCTATCTCATCATGCTCCTCGACAGACCTACGATTCGACAAGCTGTAAGCGTAGAATGCAACTCCAATAGTCGTCAATTGAGTCGCGAGGAATATGTAGATCAGGCTATGCACGACCGTCGAGCCCTGGACGTAGCCCTGCGCCTGGTCTGTCAAGGTCTCGATAGGCCACACCCAGAAAGCAACGCCCATACCAACCAAGGCAACACTGAGGATGTCGAACATCCTCCCTTTGACCTGGCCAGAGCTGAGAGGACGAATCAGCGGGTCCCAACTGTTCTTTGAACGCTTCAAGCCTTCGTCACTGTGTTCGTTATGGCATAAGTCCCAGGCTGTGCAGCTGGAGACACGGCAAAATTAACCTGGACGTTCAGACACGCTGGAGCCTGGGATCCATCGTATACTCCCGGTCCCGCTGCTAATGGAATTGTTATGGGCGGTGTGACCGGCATCGTAACTCCGTTAACAGTCGCGTTGAATGAAATGTCGGTACTAACCCCGCCTGTAGGTGTCACGGATACCGCGGGCTGGAATTTGACAGTAATCGGAAAGGCGGCAGCGTTGCAAATCCTAACCGTATAACTCTTTGACTCACCCGCCCAAGCATCAACATTCGTGTTCAAGGGAGTCCAAGTAATTGGTTCATGCACAGCTATATTGACACCTGTCTGAAATGACGTTATCGCATAGACTGAGGCCGCGGCTAGTACTACAACTAGCATTGCGAATGGAACCAGGATATGCCGATTGAGGCGCAGGTTAGCTTCCCACCCATCAAAGAAATAATGTGACGGTTAAGCCAGTAGGAAAATAGTATTCGAATGCAAAGTTCGAATTACCGCTTCGACACAACAAAGGGATTTACCGCCTTTTCGGTCCCAACATTACGAAGGATACGCTCTAGCTCCCTTGCAGCTTCCGCTCCCTTTGAGGTGATCATGTAGTACCTACCTTCAGCCCGGTCCACGGACTCGATCAATCCACGGGTCTGCAAATGTGTAAGGTAACGGCGCGCGGATGAATGGTTAAGATTCGCCCCGTAAGTCACCCTCGTTATTGACACGGGATTGACACTAGCGATCTTCAGAATATCGTAAAGGATCAGTATAGAATCTCTCTTTCCGTTCACAAAGAGGTCTATTGCCAGCGCTTACAATATAACCATTTCCTAAAACCACAAAAGGGATGAAAACGATAGCAGAAGCAATCATCAGATATCCAGCACATCATGTGATAGGCTCCCTATCTTGCTCGTTGAGATCTTGAGAAAGATATCGGTAATGATGTCTAGCCGGATGCAGACTTGCCCCCCAATTCGCGCCGGTGTAAAATTGAGACTAGCGGCCGCTCGACATGTCTCGAAGACAGGCCTCCGTTAACATCGCGGAGCGAGATTTTACAAGAAATTGGCGAAGGACACATAACGGGACACTGCCCGGTTTCTAAGTCTCAAGTGTGAATATCTTTTGTAGGCTCTCGTTGTACTCAGGAGAAAAACAAAGCCAAAAAAATTCCATTCCCCTTGCGCCCACGAAGAATACGTTGGTAGCCGCACGCAATATGGACCAACGTTTTAGATGATCCACCTCCCTGGGTACCTGAAAACATTAGGGTTCATCAGACATGGCTCTGAAGGGATTATCGTTCTCAGAGTACAGAGGAATCCCTAGGGACGCCAATATTCTCGTTTATTCCAGCTTCTTCAATTGGATGGGCGTCGGACTCCTATGGGGAACACTACAACTTTTTCTCTTCCAGGAAGGCATACCCTTCGCCACGGCAGGCCTCGTCCTAACAGTCTGGGGTTTGACCTCAGCTGGGACGACTCTGATCTTTGGAGGATTCGCAGACCGCTACGGGAGGAAGAGACTCGTGATCATGGGCGGCTTAGTCGCGAGCCTCACAATCGGCATCTTCGGACTCGTCACAGACATCAGACTCCTCTTCGCAGCAGCCGTCTTGAGCGGGCTAAGCGAAGCCATGTACGCAGTCGCATGGGGAGCACTCCTAGCAGAAAAAGCAGGTAATGCGAAGCGAACAAGCGCATTCAGCCTCTCTTTCTTCATCT
>Ga0209236_1001877_pt1 | contig 12777 bp, 13 predicted proteins | sample GraSoi013_1_40cm_FD_185819 | JGI IMG/M metagenome (GOLD analysis project Ga0209236, IMG submission 185819) | Grasslands soil microbial communities from the Angelo Coastal Reserve, California, USA - Sample 09_27_2013_1_40cm (SPAdes) (version 2) | ecosystem: Environmental > Terrestrial > Soil >... | reverse complement strand
GCAAGAAGTTCACGTCAACAGAAGTCAGGAGAAGATTGTTGACTAACGGGCCGTGGAAAGAACTCGTTCCAAAGGCCGTCGCCAGCTACCTGAAGAAGATCGATGGTGATGAACGCCTGAGGGACATCTCAAAGAGCGACAAGGCTGGCTAAAATCGAATCTCGACCTGATTCAATGGTTTGAGCCCAAGCCTAGTTGCAGCGCTACTCTCCCTCATCGCGATTTCGACATATCCCTGACTTCCCAAGATAATTCCAAGCTGGTCGCTGTGAATCTTCGAATACGTTCTAGCAATCGACGCAGAGGATCGTCCGTGCATCGTTTTCACTTCTAGTCGACGAACCTCGTGCAAGCCTAATCGCAGAAACTCCTCTTCGCCCAAATTCAAAATCACGTTGCCGAAAGAATCAACGTGAAGAACTGTGCACGTCATTCCTTCATCCGAAACGCTTACGCTGGGGATGTCGAGCCTCACAAGTTCTTTGACTAAAGCTCCGACGCCGTCAGGCCTCAATCCGTCTGCTAGTTTCGCAGCCATCCCTGCGAACACATCCCTTCCATGGAAGGTTGCAGAGACCTTCTTACCCTTGAATCGCGGACTGTCTATTTGATACGCTGCCTTGAAACCAAGTCTCTCAGCAGCTCTGACGAGAAGACCATTATCGGGTCCAACAAGGACTCCGAGCTTACACAGCACTACCAAGGGCAATCTCTCAGTTCCAACGCCAGGGTCGACAACGGCTACATGTATCGAGCCCTGAGGGAAGTAAGGCAGTGCCGTTTCGAGGATGAAAGAGCCCATCGCAATGTTATGACGTTCAATTCCATGCGACACATCAACAATCCTAAGATCAGGATTGGTGCTAAGAATAACTCCTTTCATTTCGGCGACATAGGGATCTGTCAATCCGAAATCAGAGAGCAGGGTTATCGTGACCATTGAATCCTGTCATGTTGAGAGCTAATCCTTAAAAGAACCAGGCCTCGGGCTCGCGTTTCATCACATGGTTGGGCTGCTCTGTGAGTGAGACCCAGAAATTGATCATGCTGCCGGGTCCAACCAACGTACCTCCTAGAGTCATGAGGGCCATGATCAAGCCTCTCATGGGCCACAGGGGTCCAGATTTCAAGGAAATATTATCACAAGTAATCAGCAAGACCAAGAAAGTGTTTCAGACCAAGGAAGATCTATTCGTTCTTACCACCTCGGGAACTGGCGCGACCGAGTGCGCTCTCCAGAACCTAATAGGTGATGGAGACAAGATAATCGTTAACGTAAACGGCTTCTTCAGCGAGAGACTAGCGGAGGCGATCAAGGCCTATGGGGGCCAGCCATTGGTGGTGAGCTCAGAATGGGGAAAGGCACCACGGACAGAGGACTTTAGGAAGACTATCAAGGCGAACCCCGACACAAAGGCACTTGCGGTCGTCTATAACGAGACTTCCACCGGCGTAACCGTCAGGAGCCTCCAAGAGATCGGGAAACTCTGTGAGGACGAAGACATCCTATTAATTGTCGACGCGATATCAATTCTCGGAGGCGACAAATTGCCGGTGGATGACTGGAATGTGGACATGTGTGTGACCGCGAGCCAGAAGTGCATGATGTGCCCCCCCGGCTTATCCTTCGTCTCCGTTAGCGAGAAAGCCTGGGAGAAGATCAGCGCGAAGAAGCAGCACCGATCCTTCTACCTCGACCTTCCAATGTACAAGAAATACATGGGAGATGGCTTCACACCCTTCACACCCGCCGTGTCCTTATTCTATGCACTTAACGAGGCGTGCGACATGATCCTTGAAGAAGGACTACCAGCCAGATTTGAACGGCATCGGATCTGTGCGGACGCGGTCTACGGTGCCATGGAGGCTCTTGGCTTAAGCTTAATGGCGGAGCCTGAATCGCGATCACACACCGTCGCAGCGGTGGCTTGTCCGAGTGGCATCGAGGATGGGAAACTGAGGGAACTCATCAGAACTAAGTATGGGATAGACTTAGGGGGTAGCCTGGAAAAGTGGAAAGGAAAGATGTTCAGAATCGGAATCATGGGCAACGTTGGATCACCTGAAATCATGTCAACGGTAAGCGCTGTTGCATCAGCAACCGCAGACCTAGGATTCAAAGGCAAGATATCTGAAGCTCTCGAGGTCGCAAGTAAAGCCCTAGCTCGATTGCCCGCGAGGATGAACTAGCCGATGGCCGTAAAAGCCGGCGACTTTCTGCTCGTCAATTTCACTCTCAAGGTAAAGGAGAGTGGAGAAACAGTAGACACAACATATGACGCGGTTGCGAAAGATACCCATCTCCATCGAGAAGATTCAATCTATGGTCCTCGTTTCATAATCCTCGGAGAAGGCTGGCTTCCAAAGGGACTAGAAGATTCTCTAGTGGGAGCCGACGTTGGAAGACAGACGACAGTCGAACTGCCTCCTGACAAAGGGTTCGGGACACGCGACCCGGCTAAAATGCGGCTTGTTCCGTTGAGGCGCTTTCGCGACAAAGGCATTGACCCAACTCCAGGCGCACAGATTGAATTCGACGGCAGACCCGCGACGGTAAGAGCGGTGGGAGCGGGCCGCGTCCAAGTAGACTACAACCATCCCCTAGCAGGACGAACCCTGATCTACGATGTCTCGATCGAAAAAATAGTCGATGACGATAAAGAGAAAATTCTGAACATCATATCAAAACGAATCCCTGAAGTTGACAAGGCAAAATTCGGCGTGGAAAGAACCGGTAAGGAACTGACGGTCGAGGTCCCCGAAGAGGCGTTCTACCTTAGCGGCCTACAAGTAGCCAAGAAATCGGTGACCTCTGATCTGCAGAAATTTTTCCCAGACATCGACTCAATCTCATTCCGGGAGGTCTTCAAGAGAAGAGCACCCGAGGCCGAAACGGAAGAGGCGCCAAAAGCCTCGGCAATCGAAACTAGCAAGTCGGCCGAACAAGTCGGGACGAAGCAGGGGACAGAAAAAGCTCAAGAAGTTCCGGCGCAGCCAGTGCGGAAGAGAAGAGCTCCAGCCAAGAAACCCGCGTCAAAGGGTCCAACGAAGCGGGCAATGATGGGATCAGAGAGCCAAAGGTAGGAATCTACGGATTCTCCAAATGTTTTTAAGCGGTGGAGAACAGGCGGCATTCTACTCTTTCCGTTTTCTCGGAAAGTGGTCTTTTATATCACATGATTAGGAGACACGTCAAGTTGGAATTTCAGAGAGCTGGAAAACTACCCGTCCTTAAGGGAACCACGACGATAGGCGTCGTCTGCCATGACGGAGTCGTGCTGACGACAGACACTAGGGCAACGATGGGCTCTTTCGTGGCGCACAAACACGCTAAGAAAGTGTATCGGATCGATCAACACATAGCAATGACAATAGCCGGAGTAGTGGGAGACGCACAAGCCATCGTCGAGATGCTTCGAGCGAACTCGGCACTTTACAAGCTCGACCTAGCGAGACCAATCCCGATCAATTCTGCCGCGAGACTCGTATCGAACGTACTCTTTCAATCCAGATACTATCCGATGGGTGTTCAGGCGCTCATCGGAGGAATGGACGATTCCGGCGGTCACATTTTCATGTTGGACCCGCTTGGAAGCATGATGGAAGAAAAATTCGTCTCCACAGGCTCCGGATCTCCGGTCGCATACGGAGTGCTGGAATCGGAATGGAAGGATACGATGAATGTTAAGGAGTCTGTCCCCGTAGTAGTCAGGGCAATCGACTCTGCTATGAAACGGGATTCGGCCAGCGGCGACAGCTTCGACGTAGCCGTGATATCCAAGGACGGGTATAGAGAGCTCACAGAGGACGAGAAGAAGCACATCCTCCACGCCTAACCTCGTTCTCAACGACCCCTTCAACGTATCATACACAAGGAGTAGCATAGACGAATGACTAGAACCTACAACGATGTATCTGCGAGAATACGAGAGACAATAGTAGAGCACATGCCGAAGGATGCCGAAATTACCAGGATCGAGTTTGAAGGACCACGCCTCGCGATATACGTGAAGAACGTCAACCTCCTCTCAGAACAGAACTATGTCGTAACAGAGATTGTGAACCTGCTCCACAAACGGATTGTCATACGCTCAGACCAATCCATCCGTCTCCCCGAGAGAGAAGCAGAAGGCTACATACGAAAACTCGTACCCGCTGAAGCTGAAGTCACGGCGATCAACTTCGACCCCAGCCTCGGTGAAGTTGTTGTAGAAGCCAAGAAACCCGGTGTAGCGATAGGTAAGGAGGCGTCTGTCCTTCAGCAAGTCGTTAAGGAGACCAGATGGCGCCCCAGGATCCTACGAGCACCTCCGTTACACTCAAAGATTATTGCTAGCACGCGTCACATTCTCCACACCGAGAGCGAAGAGCGCAGTCGGATTTTGCGAGATGTAGGAGAGAGAATCTTCCGCCCAACCTTCACGAAGGCTGGGTATGTCCGTCTTGTAACTCTCGGATCATTCCGAGAAGTTGGGCGATCCGCCATGCTCATCCAGGCGGGAGCCAGCACAGTCCTCCTGGATTGCGGAATAAATCCAGGCGCACAGGACCCGTCCTCGGCCTACCCTCGGTTCGACACTGACGAGTTTGATCTTGAGAAACTCGACGCTGTCGTGATATCTCACGCGCATCTAGATCACTGTGGGATATTGCCCTTCCTCTACAAGTACGGCTACGACGGTCCGATCTACTGCTCCGAGCCCACGCAGGTACTCATGACATTACACCAACTCGACTACCTTGACGTTCACAGCAGAGAAGGAGAACACTCGCCCTTCGACCAGAAAGACGTCAGAGAGGTGGTAACGCATACGATCCCACTGAGGTACAATGTTGTGACCGATGTAGCGCCGGATATCAAGCTGACACTGCACAACGCAGGACACATCCTCGGCAGCTCCATTGTACACCTCCACATTGGAGAAGGCCTCCACAACATCGTCTACAGCGCCGACTTCAAGTTTGGAAGAACGATGATGCTGGACCCTGCCATGGCTCAGTTCCCCCGAGCCGAGACTTTGATCATCGAGAGCACCTATGGGGGCCCAGACGACATTATGCCTGACCGTGAAGGTGTTGAAGGCAGACTCGTAAGCATAGTCAACGAAACTGTCGAAAAGAATGGGAAGGTCCTCATTCCCGTCCCAGCCGTTGGGCGAGCCCAAGAAATAATGCTGGTCCTGGACGCTTACATGAGAAACGGCGCCCTCCGCGAACTACCCGTCTACATTGAAGGGATGGTAAACGAGGCGACGGCCATACACACAGCATTTCCCGAATATCTCGTGAGAGACATCAAAGAACAAATTCTCCACCAAGATCTTAACCCATTCCAATCTGAATACTTCCATCCAGTCACACATCCAGGGGATAGAGACGAGATCGTCGCTGGTGGACCTTGTGTCATCATAGCTACGTCCGGAATGCTCGAAGGTGGACCTGCCATCGACTACTTCCGGCGTCTAGCGCCCGACCCTAGAAACACGCTAGCTTACGTCAGCTACCAGGTTGAGGGAACTCTCGGCAACAGAATCAAGAACGGTCTAAAGGAAGTATCTCTCTTCGGTCCTGACGGCAAGATAGAGATGGTAAAATGCGATATGCGGGTCGAATCGATAGAAGGATTCTCGGGCCACTCAGATCGCAACCAGCTTCTGGGTTTCATAAAACGAATGATGCCCAAACCCACAAGAATAATCGTCAACCATGGGGAGCGAAGAAAGTCCGAACTGTTCGCCCAGAACGTCAATCGAATCTTCGGAATCAAAACAGTCGTGCCAGATGTTCTAGAATCGCTTAGACTTCGCTAGTTGCTTCCGGGCAGAGTCTCTTTCTGCAATGAGACCGCAGGGATGGCAGTTTCAGAGCCCGCGGTTTCCCGGCGCCAGATCTTTACACCAGGCGGAGTGATTACAATGCGCTCCTCCCCGAGCCTTGCGATGTCGCCACCAATCGACTTTACGTGGTCCGTCAATTCTGTTATCGCGAGCTTAGTCTCGTCAACACTCTTCCGCGCCAATGGAGTAATTCGGACGATCAGTATGTTTCCAGTCCGAATCTCTGTCTTGATAGCTTCAACATCATCCAGTTCCTGCAACGGAAGCGCTTTCACGTAGAGAGTAGAGTGCGCCATATGAAAACATCAAATCATGATATGATAATACGTTTCTCAAACCCGCTGCCAGAACGACTTTAAACTTTGCCTGACCAAATTCGAGACAAATCATCAACTTCCAGAATGCGAGGGCGCCTGGGACTTTATTGTCTCCCACACGGGATCCCCAACGTAATGGACATTCAGAATCACTTTCCCCTTCTTTGTGGCAGCCAAAGCTTCCGAAGCAAGCAGTGATCTTCCGACCGACAAGAATTTACCGTGCTTCTCGTCGATGATGACGACTAGCTCCTTCTCACCAAAACTGCCCTCGACTTTTCTGATTCCCGGTGCCATGATATCAGCTCCACCTACTACATGGGGAACCGCGCCCATGTCTACTGTAATGCGGGGCATCTTTTCCAAAGCAACCGTATTCGTCAACACTGGAACAAACTGTCCCTCTCTCTTGAACGCGACCGGGAGCCCGTCGACAAAAATGACTTCCGAACTCTTCACCATCTCCGTTTCGACGCGAGATTTGCGGGACAGATATTCGAAACCGGGAATCTTGTTCAAGTCTTCAATCAGAGGTTTGGAATCCCGATCTTTCAAGATAGTTCTGTTTGGCAAATCGATTCAGTTTCTTCTACGACAATCTTTAAAAGTGTACAAACGCCGTGACACTTACTTCCCCCAGTTGAATCTCGAATGTCTGACGTTGCTGCAAAAATCTTTGAAGAGAGTCTAAACAAAGTCGTTCTCGTCCAGCTGAAAGGGGGACGAAGCGTAAGGGGAAGACTGTACAGTTTCGACCAACACATGAACTTGGTCCTGGAAGAAGCGGAAGATGTTACCAACTCTGATGCGACAAAAAAATTAGGAACGATCATTGTACGGGGTGACAACGTTGTTCTAGTGTCACCACCGCCAAAAAGGTAACCGCCTAGTCTGGAAGGCCAATTATCTCCGGGTTCTCCTGAATATGTCCGTAATCCCACTTAATTCGGCAACTCCGATCTAGCGATTAAATCTGAGATTGCGACGATATCTGAAAATCTTAGCTGGCAAACGCATGGTGAATGCAGGTAGATGAATTCGCCGATTCTAACGCCGGTTACTGCAGGAATTCCTGCGGTCATCACAAAATGCGAAATCCTGCAACGCACTACGTGCCTCATTCCTACAAAGGTTAAATAGAATCGCCGGAGCGCGTCATCGAAAGCGCATCTGTGACTAAGTTTGATCCGGCGAACGGCCTTCTCGCTACTAGTTGTCTTAATCACGTCGCTAACGATCACACCCCTTAGCATGCCGCACGCGGCAGGCTCGTGGCCAAGAATGACGCAATTTGCTCAGTTGAACGACCCAGCGATGAATGCTACTGGCTCCCCTACCGCCTTCAACTTGACATATGCCATGACTGATCTATACACTAATTCGTCCAACGGGTTCACCAAATCCAGTCCGTTCGTGGGAAACCTAACATGGTTTAGCTCAGTTAACAGAACAGTAGACAACTCTCCTATCCCCGGAACGGACTTTAGGTTCAACATAACGACATCTAATGTCATCACTGGATCGCAAAACATGAACTGGACTCTCCCCATTCCCAAAGGAGGCTGCTCAACTTGCAACCTGACCATTGTACGGTTTGACTTTCCACAACCAACATTCACACCAAACCGGGGAAACAACGCAACCTTCGCAGTGTACAACGCTTCCAATCGCATATCCCTGAGTCCACCGACCAATTCGCCCTTGTACTGTCCACAATTAGCGTTGCAACGATGCTTAGATGCGACACCTTTCATAGGCTATAATCTTACTCTTTCACTCCGGTTCAACTTGAATTTCACGGGTGCAGGTCAGCAATTGATGGACGCTGAATTCGGTGAGTTGATAGTCTTTTCTCCAAACTTCGGCCTTACCTTTACAAACTCTCTTAGTCATACAATGACTCTCGACTCGACGAGCAACACGGTAGCTCACCTAGCGAACCTGCCCATGAATTACAACCGGACCGTCTCGTACCATCCCCTCAATAAGCCCCAGATTGTGAATCATAACTGGACCACGGTGATCATCAGCTATTACTATCCTACTCTCTACACCGTTGTTCAGATCAACGCAACGACTCCATCTTACACGGGCTCTGGAAGTCCGTTCGCATTCGACAAGGGGGCCTGCATCAAAAGTGCACTGGTCGACTGCAGCAGCATCTACCCCACATCGTTCGTCTCACTAAACATGACGAATAACAAAGTGAAGGGAACCGTAACTGTTAACGCGACCAGCGAGAACGCACCAGCGACTCTAAGAACAGTCATCCCAGCATCTCTGTCTGGGCCAGTTTCTCCTACTGCCTTCTGGCAACGCGGCGAAACAATAGGGGTGGAAGCGGCGACCAGCACTCTTGTCGCAACAGGCAACCTCAACATTACGTTCCGCGATCCCAGTGGAGCCATGACTACAATCCCTCGTCAGACAGTCGCTCTCACATCGCCAGGCAGCGTGTTCAACATCACTTTACCCATTTTCGCCCCCTTTGGAAATTGGACGATCGCTTCCACCTTCACTAGCGGCTTTGATCTGGGAGCTAGAAACACGTCGTTCATAGTTGATCAGATTCAGGTCAGCTCATTCAGCGCTGGCGGCGGCAACACTGGCCTTAGTATACAGGGAAGTCTGACGTACGCGTCAAACAGCTCTGCAGCGATAGGTGTTACCGGAATTGTCTTCGCCATCGACGCGGGAACACCGACCAACATTCCCGTTACGAATAAGACCGGCGCACCTAGCGGTGGTGGGCTCTACATTTCCAATATTACACTCGTCAATGGAGTCTTTACTCAAGGTCAACCGCTCATCATGCTCTTCACAATTTTGAATCCGACAAATCCAGCTCTAGCGTTTAGTGCGAACGTTACAATAGACCATCTATTACCGGGCTCTCGACCACACGACGTGAATGTTACGTTTCCTCTCGGTATCGCGGACCAATTGGGGGACTTGCCCTTCACCTCTGGTCCACAGACCTACCAGGCGGCCCTAACTCTAAGTGGGCATGGCATACAGGTAGTATTGACAAGTCTGAGTACTCAAAACTCGAAGACGTTCATAATGAGCCCTGGCACCGATCCTGTTGTGCCGAGCAGACAACACACTGGGCTGTTCAAGATTAGTATAGTCAGCAAAGCGGGCACGGCTACTTTCTCAGCGAACTCGCTTGAATCTCCTCCATATGCCTACGTCGTTGGCTCGCCGACTGTTCCTAGCCGGTTCCTTGCATATTCGGCACCATTCAAGACAGATTCGAGTGGAAGCTTCTCACTCACGATAGTATCAAACGCAATCCTCGCGGCGAAGAAACTTGTAATTTTTGCTCTCGCGGAGGACTCCACAGGCCTCGTCGTTGTTAACGATCCCCAGAAACCCAGCTTCTTCTTCGACTCGACCATACTCCTATCGAACATCGACGCGATTGATCAGGTAGCGGAGAATCAAAAGGTTACAGCGACGCTGCATGTAACCAATAATTCGACGAAGCTCACTCAAACTATCACGGTTAACTTATACCTCCAGGGCTCCGGAATGGTCGCAGGTCCAACAAGCGTCACCCTCGGGCCTGGAGCGAGCCAACCCATTGTTCTGTCGTTCAACGCACCATCTACTCCTGGACAGTACGCCCTTACATTTTCGTCACCTGAGTACGGGGGCCCATTAGCCACCGAAACACTCCAAGTCACATTACTTCAAAGCAACCTGCAAATTCTGATCCCCGCAGCAATAGGGGTCGTGGCCGCCATAATCATCCTAGGCTTCTACTTGGTCAAAAGGCAACCCGAAACAGGACAATCGGAAGAGAAAACAAAGCCCGCAGGTCCCAAACCCAAGACTCCAGCTTCAGGGAACCCTCCTTCCAAATCCTTAACTTGGACCCAACACCTTTGCTAGTTGGGGTCTAGATGGAAGCGGGTCCTGAAGAAGCGACAACTGAAGCGCCATTACAAGAGCCACCTGCGCAGGAGCGAAATCCTGGCGGGTTGTTCTATGAATGCATCAATTGCGGATCTAGGCTGACGGCGGACCAATTGGCGATGACTCCGGAGATCAAGTGCCCGTTCTGCGGCTACAGAATTCTCAGAAAAGTTAGGCCGCCAATTGTTAAGCACGTGAAGGCCCGATAGAAACAGATCATGTGCCTTCAGCCTCCTCCAATCGCTGCTCACGTAAAGCATTATACTGATTCTTGAACGATTCACCGACGACCAAAGATTTGGAGCAGCCGACCCATCAGCTAAGAGACAAACATAGGCTGCTCTCTGAACTCGCTAGGCGCAGAGGTTTCTTCTGGGGCTCCTTCGAAATATACGGGGGCGTAAGCGGTTTCATCGACCTAGGCCCTCTGGGGACCGGTCTGAAGCGGGAAATCGAGGATACGTGGAGAGAATTCTTCCTCAGGCGCCATGGATTCGTCGAGATTTCGACCCCGATCGTAACCCCGGAACGAGTCCTCGAGGCCTCTGGACACGTCCAGAATTTCAAGGATCCGATGACGGAATGCACCAACTGTCATCGAAGATTCAGAGCCGACCAGTTGATCAAGGAGACCACCGGAACTGAAACCGAAGGTCTGGACCTAGACCAACTATCCGTCCTCCTGAAACAGGTAAAATGTCCCGAGTGTGGAGGAATCCTAGGATCACCCCAATACTTCGTCACGATGTTCAGGACAAACATCGGCCCCTATGGTGAAGATCCTGCATACACACGCCCCGAAGCAGCGCAGGGAATATTCGTAGACTTCCGTCGAGTGCTCGAAGTGATGAGGGAAAAATTCCCCTTGGGCATCGCTCAGGTCGGGACGGTGTTGAGAAACGAAATTTCTCCCCGCCAAGGACCCATACGACTACGCGAATTCACGATAATGGACTTTGAGATTTTCTTCGATCCTGAGAAACCAGAATGTCCTTACCTTGACGAGGTGAACGATGACAGGCTATTCATCATAACTGAGGACACTAGAAAGAATGGAAAGAGTGAAACGACTAGAGTCACGACTGCTGAAGCTCTCGAAAAGCGACTCGTCAAATCCCCGTGGATGGCGTATTTCATGGCCCAATCTACGAGGTTCTTGGCAAAGCTGGGGATCGAACAACGCAACCAGCGATTCTTCGAGAAACTATCAACGGAGAGAGCGCATTATTCCGCTCAAACTTTCGATCATGAAGTGAAGCTTGACAGATGGGATTGGGTGGAAGTGGCCGGGTTCGCCTACCGGACCGATTACGACCTTCGAAGCCACATGAAGGCTACAGGGATCGACATGCGAGTCTTCAAATCTTATGACTCACCACTAGAGAAGACAGTTCGCACTGTCAGGCCGAACCACGAAAAAATACGGAAAAGATTTGGATCAGACGCCGGGAGAATCATCAGCCTCCTAGCAAAGGAGGACCTACTCCGAATCCTCCAAGGGAGGAAACCCGGTGATTCAATCAAAATTGAGGCGCATGACATTCCAATCGAACTCTTCGACACAAAAGACGAGACCATCAAGGAGGCCGGAACGAGATTCCTTCCCCACGTCATAGAGCCGAGCTTCGGGGTAGAGAGACTAGTCTACTCGACCCTGGAACATAATCTCAGGATGAAGGAAGAAAGACTGATTCTGAGCCTACCCTTCGGCATCGCCCCGACACAAGCAGCGGTCTACCCTCTAGTCAACAAGGATGGACTCGTGGAAAAGGCCCAGAGTGTCCATCGAAGCCTCCGCGAGAGCGGTCTACGGGTCGAATATGATGATTCAGGGTCCATAGGGCGAAGGTATGCCCGGGCTGATGAAGCCGGCATACCCCTCGGAATCACCGTCGACTACGACACGCTGAAAGACGATACTGTCACTCTTCGAGACCGAGACTCATGGAACCAGATAAGAGTCAAAATCAAGGAGCTGGAACCAACGATCAACTCGATTGTCAATACTGGATTCCCTTCGAAAACTGGCTAGGCTCACTGCAACTAGTTTTTATGGGAATGTCGCCTCTTCCTTGCATTAGACCCACCAGGTGTCGATGTTGACTTTTCCAGTTGAAACCGAAGCTAGCATAAGACGTAGAATTCTCGACATATGTCGAGATCAGACGAGAAACGTAGTCGAGATAACACGTGAGCTTGCCCTGATGACCGACAGCGTTGGCGAAGGAAAGGGCAAGGACGCAAAGGACCATTATCAGAACATGGTAAAGATCCTGGATGATTTTGAAGGCACCAAGAAGAAGCTTCTGGAAGAGGTCGCATCATTCGGCGCCTTGCTAAGCAACCGTGAGGATTTCATCCGACTCATCTTCCGGGTAGGTGAGGTAGCCGACTACGCTCAGGGGATAGGTTACCGACTGACCGCGGTAATCGACCGCAGCTGGAAGGTAGACAAGAGGTATACGAAACGCCTCTCCGAACTCATCGGGCTAGTTCTGGAAGAAATGTCCAAGATTCGCGAGACGATGATGTCTCTCGGTTTCAATCCAACCAAGGCGATGGAGCTTTCCAAGGGAGTTGAAGAGACCGAGAGGAAGGTGGACACCGCTTATCGGTCGTTAGACCTAGAAGTGCTTGACGAGAAGATTCCCCTGCGCACACTCCTGTTGATCAGAGATCTCAGTGCACACATGGAGAACATG
>Ga0209236_1001876_pt1 | contig 12778 bp, 11 predicted proteins | sample GraSoi013_1_40cm_FD_185819 | JGI IMG/M metagenome (GOLD analysis project Ga0209236, IMG submission 185819) | Grasslands soil microbial communities from the Angelo Coastal Reserve, California, USA - Sample 09_27_2013_1_40cm (SPAdes) (version 2) | ecosystem: Environmental > Terrestrial > Soil >... | reverse complement strand
GACGACCCACAGCAGGATTTCCTCGCGTCGTCGGCCTCGGCAGCGCCCTCCCTCCCCGCAGCTATCTGGAACACGATATACTTGAGCAATCGTAAGGAGGTTCGAGCATCCGCGAGCTGATTGACGTTCAACCGCCGATGGAGCGTGCCTTCCTGGTGGGTGCGCCGCGGAAGGGAACGGCCGACGCCGCGCAGGTGGACGAGCACCTCGACGAGCTCCGCCGGCTGGCCGATACCGCCGGGGCGGAAATCGTCGGGCGGACCGTCCAGCGGATCGAGGCCCCCACACCCAACCTGTTTCTCGGCCAAGGGAAGGTGGAGGAGATGAAGAGCCTCCTCCAAGAGACCCGCGCCACCCTTGTGTTGTTCGACGAGCCGCTTTCACCGGTCCAGGGGGCGAATCTCGAAAAGACACTGGCCGTGCGGGTGATGGACCGCAGTGAGCTCATTCTAGACATCTTCGCGACTCGCGCCCGCTCCGCGGAGGCGAAGATGCAGGTGGAGCTGGCGCAGCTGCAATATCTGCTGCCGCGCCTCACCCGCATGTGGACCCACCTGTCTCGCATCCGGGGCGGTATCGGGCTCCGGGGGCCGGGCGAGACCCAGCTCGAGACCGACCGGCGGGTCATCCGGCGCAAGATCTCGACGTTGAAGCGACGGCTGGAGCAAGTCGCCGATCACCGCGCGAACCAGCGCCAGGGCCGTCGCGACCTTCCCAGTGCCAGCCTCGTCGGCTACACCAATGCCGGTAAGTCGAGTCTGCTGCGGGCGCTCTCGGGTGCGGAGGTGTTCGTGGAGGACCGTCTCTTCGCCACCCTCGATACCCTCACGCGCGAAGTGGACGTCGGCGGAGGGTATCGCTTCCGGCTCACCGATACCGTGGGGTTCATCCGCAAGCTGCCACATCATCTCGTGGCTTCGTTTCGCGCGACACTCGAGGAGGCGCGGGCGGCGGACTTGCTGCTACACGTCATCGATGCATCGCATCCGGGGTGGGAGGAGCAGGTTGACGTCGTCGAGACTGTGCTGGACGAGATGGGGTTGTACGGAACGCGGAATGCGGAACTGGGAACGCGGAAACGCACGATCTACGTCTTCAACAAGGCGGATCTGCTTCACGATCCGGAGGCCTTTCTCGCCCAGGCACGGGAACGGTATCCGCATTCGATACTCGCTTCGTCAATTCCGCATTCCCCATTCCGCACTTCGCGTTCGGAGGGAGTGGAGGGATTGCGGGACGCATTGCGAACCTCCGCCCAGGCGCTCCGTCCCATCGCCCGGATCCGAGTGCCGCTCGCCGATGGGAAGCTGCTCGCGGCGCTGCACCGCGATTCGGAAGTGATGGCCGAGAGCCAGGCTGATGGCGTGGTGGAGGTTACCGCGCGGGTGGAGGCGTGGCTGCTGGGGAAATTGCGGCGCGAAGGCATCACCGTGGAGATTGGCTTCGAGGGTTCATGAGCGACGACATCCGGATTGCGGCATGCCGCGAAGAGGATGTGCCTGCGCTGATGCGCTTCATCGACGCCCACTGGCAGGCCGGTCACATCCTGAGCCGCGACGAGGTCCTGCTGCGGTGGCAGTTCGTTTCTACTGCAGCTCCGCGCGGTCGGCGCAAGCGTTGGAGCTACTCGGGTTCCGGTCAGTCTCCGCGCGGTCCGAGGCGGCGTTTCCGTGCCGACTCCAGCGCCCGGAAGGCGTCCACTTCAAAATGACTGCGCTCCTGCAGCCACGCACCCAATGGCATGGGCGGTTTTCCGACCTCATCGCCTCGAGTTGTCTGTACGTGACGAAATCCGACGGCGATCAAGACCGGCCGAACTGATTCTTCCTAAGTGTTGCAGGGGAGCGACACACGGATACAGGGGTGTTACGGAGCCGGCGCTTCGAACGTGCGGCCGCGCCGGCTTTTATGTGTAGGTATCGGTGTGCCAGCGAGTTACAGTTTGCCGCGATAGGGAACGACATTTGCTTCACGGGCGCGCGGGGAGGTGTATGACCGGCACACGCGAAGCTGCCACTCTGGACGCCGCGGCATTCACACGCTGGTGTGAAGACGAGGTCTATACGCCGGCGATCCGCCGGGGCACCACGATTCTGGAGCGGGCGTGCGACCTTCACCTGAGTGACCTCTATCGGCAGCTCGGCTTCGCCGCGCGGTTGGCCACGCCGCGTACCGCGCGGGAACTGTCAGACGGGCTGGGGTTCGAGGCGAGCGGCCACATCGCCGTCGAAGCGCTGCTCACCCGGCTCGCTGAGCGCACCGGCGTCGTCTCGGTGGAGCCCGGGCCGCCGGCGCTCTTTCAAGCGCGCGCCGATGCCCCGGACGGAACGGCGGAGCTTGCGGCCCTGCGCAGCATGATGGCGGGGCTAGGCCCCGGATTTACGGCCGCGCTCGAGTTCCTTGATTTCGGCCGCGCGAACTTCGTCACAGCGCTGCGGGACGACCCGGGCATGATGGACCGTGTGCTGTCAGGAGCGGACGCCGAACGGTACCCGCTGTGGCATCGTGCGACTAACGCAGATCCGATGCAGGACCTCCACGGCAAGATGGGCGCAGCCGTCGTGGCCGAGCTCGTCTTCCGGGGCACCGTCCTCGAAATCGGTGGCGGCACGGGCAACGGCATCCGCCATTTGCTCGAGGCCTTTCGCACCCGGGGCATTCTCGACCGTATTGAGCGCTATGTGTTCACCGACGTCAGCCCGCGCTTCATCCTGGGGACCCGGCGCGAGGTCCGGGAGGCCTTTCCGTCGGTGGCATGCGAGTGGAAGTACCTAGACATCAACAAGGCCTTTGGTAGTCAGGGGATTCCGCCGAACAGTGCCCACGTGATCTACGGCGTGAACGCGGCGCACATCGCCAAGGACGTCGTGGCAATGCTGCGGGAGTGTCACGCGGCGCTGAGGCCGGGTGGGTGGGTGGCGTTTGCCGAACGAGTTCGGAAGCGCCCTGGGGAGATGGCGGCTCGTGAGCTGACACTGAACCTGTCGCGATATCACCGGACCGCGGCGGAGCGCCATCCGGAGTACCGGCCGGCGCATGCGTATCTGTCGCCGTCGCATTGGCAGGTGGCCCTCGAGCGCGCGGGATTTCAGGAGGCGGCGATCCATCCCGTGCTCGCCGTCATGGACGGGGTGTTCCCGGAGCATTATGCGGCTGTGGTGACGGCGGTGCGCGGTTGCACGCAAACTGGCTGAGGGCAACCTGATGCTCGCGTCCGCCGAAGCCGAGCGCTTCTTCGCTCCGCATCAAGACCTCGCCGATGTGCAAGAGAGGCTGCTCCTTGAGACGATCCTCGCTCCGAACGCGGGGTCCGAATACGGGAGGGAGCACCACTTCTCTGCGGTAACCGACGCGGATGCGTTTCGTCGGATTGTGCCACTGGTGGATTACGAGCGGCTCCGTCCCGCAGTCGATCGGATCGCGCGAGGCGAGCAAGGCGTGCTTACCGCCGAGGAGGCGCTCGCGTTTTTCAAGACGAGTGGGTCGCTCGCGTCACCGAAGCTCGTTCCCGTCACGGCGTCTCTAGTACGGGATAAGGCGCGTGCGTTTGGGATTTTTTGGCACCTGGCCTATCAGGCCCATCCGAAGCTGAGGAACGGCAAATGGATCGCCACCTTCGGCGACGCTGGGCGCCGCGATCGCTCGGCGTGCGGACTGGAGATCCTCTCGGAGGCGACCTTTTGGAACAGGCGCACGGAGAGAATGCAGTCGCTGGCCGGGTGGCCGCTCCCGCCTGTGCTCCGGACACTCGAATCACCCGAGTTGCGATACTTCGCCGTGGCGCGACTCGCGATGGCGGGTGCGCTGCATGGCATCATGTGCCTGAATCCAAGCACGCTGCTGATGTTGTGTCGGACTATCGAGCGACATCTACCGCTGCTCATCCAGGGCATCGCCGACGGTGTGTTGGGTTATCCCGGTGATGTGGCACCGAGCCTGGTTGAGCAGTTGCGAACGCACCTCCGACCAGACCCCGCACGTGCCCGCAGCCTGGAGCGAGAGCTGCGCGAGGCCGGGCCGCTCCGGCTCAAGCGCGTGTGGAGCGAGTTGGAGCTGGTCGTGTGCTGGCAGTCCGATATCGTGACGCCCTACCTGCGGCAGCTCGACCCCTACCTCGCGGGCGTCGACCGCCGGGACTACATCACTCAGGCTAGCGAGTGCGTCATGGCTATCCCGACGGTGGACGGATCGTCGGGCGGGCCGTTGGCGTATACCTCCCATTTTTTCGAGTTCATCCCCGAGGCCTCGATCGAGGCGCCGGTGCCAGAGACCCGGTTCGCTTGGGAGCTCGAGCCCGGCAGCGTGTATGAGTTAGTCGTCACCACGAGCGGGGGTCTCTACCGGTATCGGATTGGCGACTGCTTTCAGGTCACGGGCTTCGCCGGTCCCGTTCCCGTGGTGCAGTTCCTGTATCGCGCGGGGAAGACCTCCAGCATCACCGGTGAAAAGCTCACCGAGTACCAGGTTCTGGAAGCGGCACGCTGGGCCGTGACGGATGGGGCAGAGGGGCCTCGAGAGTTTCTCTGCTTCCCGCGCTCTGGCCCCGATCCGCACTACGGCGTCTTGCTGAGCTGGTCGGGTGACGGCGTGACTCCGGACACGGCTGAAGCAGTGCGGCCCGTCGAGCGCTGGCTCGCGCGATTCGATGCGCAGCTGATGGCGATCAACCCCGAATACGGGGATAAGCGCAGCTCGGGCCGCCTCGGAAGCGTGATCGGACTGATTGTGGGCGACGAGGGATTCAATGCCTTCCGTGGCGAGCTCGTTCGCGCGGGCGTCAGTGACGACCAGGTAAAACTCGGCGTCCTCAGTCGAAAACTTGACATAGACGCACTGCTCCCCGTCCGCCAGGCGATCCATGCGCGTCACGGGCTGTGAAATCCTCAGGCTGCGACTGCCGTTCCGGTCTGCCTTTCGGCATGCCGCGGCCGAGCGCCATGCGTCGGACACCATCATCGTGGTGCTCGAGGACGAAGCTGGCCGGCGCGGCTTCGGTGAGATCTTGGCGCGGAGCTACGTCACCGGGGAGAGCAACGACGCGATTTTCACGTCGGGAGCGTTTGACTTGGGTACCGTCGTGGTTGGCGAGGCCTTCGAAAGCCAGGGAGCACTGGTAGAGTTCCTCCTCGGCCAGCTCGAGTCGCAACGGTGGCAACCGGCGTTGTTCGGCGGGTTCGAGGGCGCGTTAATCAACCTGCTCGAGCAGAGCGTCTCGTGGGATCTCACCGAGGTCCTGGGACCGCGCCGCGTGTCGAAGCCGGGGAACTGCTTCACCATCGGCTTGGAGGCCTCCGAGCAGCTGCGGCTGCGGGCGCGCGAGGCACGCCTGGCTGGCGCGACGGTGGTCAAGGTCAAGGTTGGCGGCGAGGGCGGCGAGGACGATGTCGCGCGACTGCGTCTGCTCAACCAATGCTGGAAGGGAGCTATGCCTTTGCGCCTGGACGCGAACGGAAGCTTGTCGGTGGACGCGGCGAGCGCGCTGCTCGCCGCGTGCGCCGCCCTGCCGCTCGAGTCCGTGGAGCAGCCGTTCCCGGCCGAGGAGCCCGACCTCGCTGATAAGCTGCAGGAGGTCCATGCGCGCAGCGGTGTGCCGTTGGTGGCCGACGAGTCGGTGTGCCGACTCTCCGATGCTCGGCGGTGGGCGCGCCTGGGAGGGTACCAGTACTTCAATATCCGGGTCGGGAAATGCGGCGGCTTGCTGGCGAGCCGGCAGATCATGGGCGTCGCGCGTGGCAACGGAATCGGGCTCGTTGGCGGAAGTATGGTCGGCGAGTCCGCGGTGCTGCGCCACGGATCGGAGCTGCTGCTGCGCCACACCGACGATTTGCCCTATGTGGAGGGGCTCGCCCAGAACCGCGCCTTGCTGGCCTGCGAGCCGGTCAACGTCGAGTGCAACGAAGCGTCCACCAACGGTCGCAGCCACGGGCCGACGACGGTGTTCTGTGTGAACGAGGAGGCTCGGGACCGCTTTCTCGTCGGGTTTCGACGCGTTCCCTAACTGGAGAGATGCGCATGACGACGCAGGAACAGGTGTTCGAGTACATCCGCACCAAGCTGAACCCGAATGCGGCGCTGAAATTCGATCCCGCGCAGAACCTGATGGGAGACGGGATCCTGGACAGCTTGGCGATGATGGACCTGATCGTCTGGTTGGAGCAGACGTTCAAGATTACCATCGACACGGAAGATCTCGTGCCGGAGAACTTCGCTACGCTTGACTCCATGGCCAGTTACGTCGCCAAGGCCTGCACGGTCGCTTAGGCCCGATGCTGCTGCACGAGCGACTGCACGACGTCGCGGGGCGCTTTCCGGACAAGCTCGCCCTGGGCTTCGGGGAGGAAAGCCTCACCTTCGCGGAGCTCGATCAGCGGAGCCGCGCTTTGGCGGCGACGCTTCGCGACTTGGGCGTCCGCCCTGGCGATCGCGTGGCGCTGCTGGCTAACCCCTGCGCGGCGGTCGTCGTGGCGTTCTGGGCGACGCTGTACGCCGGGGCGATTTCCGTCTATCTCAACGAGCAACTGGCTCCGGAGGGACTAGGCGAAATCCTGAGAGACTGTGAGCCGACGGTAGTCGTCGCCTCGCGGCGCTACGCGGCGGGGAAGCTGGCACCGGTGGGAGCCGGCACGCGGCCGGGCCGGATTCTGGTTCTCGAGGACGAGCCCGCGATGTTCGCGCGGCCCGCGGCGGACGGCCGGGCGAGCGCCTTGCCCACGGCTTCGGAGACGGACATCGCCGCGATCGTCTACACGTCCGGAAGCACGGGAACACCCAAAGGAGTATGTCTCTCGCACCGCAACTTGAACACCACGGTGCGAGCCGTCTCAACCCACATGCCGATCACTGCCGACGACTCGTATCTCATGGTCGTGCCGCTCCACTTTGTCCACGGGCTCATGCAGCTCCTCGTGCACACGCTGTGCGGAGCGTCGATCCACTTCGCGAGAGATTTCCTCTTGCCCACCCTTGTGCTCGACCAGCTGGCGCGGACGCGCGTGACCGGTTTCTCGGGGGTGCCCTACCACTTCGCCGCGTTGATGCAGCGGAGTCGCTTCTTGCAGACGGCCTTGCCGCACCTGCGGTGGATCGCTGTCACGGGGGGGCGGATGCCGCCGGAGCGCATCGCTCAGATCCGCGACGCGAAGCCGGGGCTCGAGGTCCACATATGGTATGGACAGACAGAGTGCGCCCCCCGGATTACGGCGCTCGATCCCCGACGGGTCGATCGGAAGCCCGATTCGGTGGGCTCGCCCGTCCCGGGGGTGAAGGTGCTGATCCTGGACGAACGTGACCGGGAGGTCACCCAGGGCGAAGTGGGTGAGGTCGTCGTGTGCGGGGAAAACGTGATGGTCGGATATTGGCGGCAACCTGAGGCCACCGCCACCGTGGTCGATAGCCTCGGCCGGCTGCACACCGGCGATCTGGGGTGGCTTGACCACGAGGGCGACCTATTTCTCTCGGGGCGGCGCGACGCGATGATCAAGTCCGCCGGTGAGCGAATCTTCGCCGAAGAGATCGAGTCCGTGCTGCTGACCTGCGAGGGAGTCCTTGACGCGGTCGTTGTCGGGGTCCCCGACGAACTGACTGGACAACGGATCGAGGCACACGTCCGCGTGGACCTGCGCCTACCAGAGGGGAAGGCGGCCATGGAGGGCCTCGTCGGCCGCATCCGCCAGCACTGCCTCAGCAAGATGCCGTTTGCCCGCGCCCCCAAGGCGTACCACATCTGGGCCGACTTCCCCCGCAGGCCAAACGGAAAGATCGATCGACCGAGGATTCTGCAAGGCCCCGGGAGACGTCCGACCACGCCGGTCGGCTAATGTCCGTAGCCGATCTCCGGTCCTTCCTGCAGTTCGTCAGAGAGCAGAGCCCCCAGGAATACGTTCGCCTGGAGCAAGAGGTCTCGCCCCAGTGGGAGCTCGCCGGAATCGTCTTGAAGCTGGAAGCTGCGTTGCGCGCGCCGGTGATCGAATGCCTACACGTAGCGGGAACGGAACTTCCCGTAGTCACCAATCTTTGCGCCTCGCTCTCTCGCATTGCGCGATCGGTTGGCCGGACGGAGCGAGAGCTGGATGACATGCTGGCGGGCGCGTACGACCGACCGATCCCGCCCCGAATTCTGGCCGACGCCGCCGCGGCCCCGGTGCGCCACGCGGTGCGGCGCGGCGCCGCCGTGGACCTGGGGTGGCTGCCGCAAATGCGCTACACCGAGGTCGAGACTGCCCCGTACCTGACCGCTGCCGCGGTCGTCGCGCGCGACCCCGACAGCGGTACCCTCAACATCAGCTACCATCGGTTGATGATCTGCGACCGCGCCACGACGGGGATTTTCATGGCGCCAGGGGGGCATCTGCACGCGATCTACGAGAAAAACGCCGCAAAGCGCGCTGACACCCCGATCGCGGTATTTATCGGGGCACACCCGTTGTGGTCGCTCGGAAGCCTCGCCGCCGGGGGCCTCGAGCTCGACGAGTTCGGCATCATCGGTGCTCTGCTCGGCACGCCGCTCGAGGTCGTCCCTGGGATGCTCGATCCCCGGCTGCTAGTGCCGGCAGCGGCCGAGATCGTTCTGGAGGGATCCATTTGTCACGACCGCCGCGTGGACGAGGGGCCGTTCGGGGAGTACGCCGGGTACGCCATGCCGCGCGAGACACAGCCGGCGTTCGAAGTAGCCCTCCTCAGTCACCGTGACCAGCCGGTCTTCCAGGACATCGTGGCGGGCCGGGTCGAGCACCTCACGATGACGGGAGTCGCGCTGCGGACGCACCTCGAGCGAACGCTGCGGCACGCCTATTCCGACGCGGTTCTCGAGCTTCACCTCCCGGCGCCGATGACCCTGTTCGTAAAGCTCGACAAGTCCCTGCTCGCCGGGCGAGAAATCCGCGAGTTGATGCGAGAGATACTCCTGTCGGAGTTCTATCTGAAGCGACTGGTCTGCTTCGATCCGGATGTCGAGCTGCGGAGCCTGCAGCGCACCCAGTGGGCGGTGGCCACACGCGCGCAGATCGATCGGGATCTCGTGGTGATTCCAGACCAGCCAGGCACCGGTCTCGATCCGTCGGAGCGGGATGGGAAAACGACGAAGTGGGGTCTCGACGCCACGGCGAAACCAGACCTTGAACGCTACGCGCCCAGGAACCGCGTCCCGCAGCACGTGCTCGATGCGATAGACTTACGCGACATTTTGCGGCGCTAGGGTCTTCCTGCGCCGCGCGTGTTCAAACGACGGTGCGGCCGCCGTCGACGTTGAGCACCTGCCCGGTCACAGACCGTGCCTCCTCCGAGGCGAGATAGGCGACCGCCGCGGCCACGTCGTTTGCCTCGACGAACCGCCCCGTTGGGACTTCGGCGAGCAGGTCAGCTTCATGCCGCTCGCGCGAGACACCCTTCAGATCGGCGCGCCGGCCCTGCGTGTGATCGAAGAGGTGCGTGTGCACATACCCGGGCGCGACTACGTTCACGGTGATCCCGGAGTGGGCGAGCTCGAGAGCCAACGAGCGAACTAGGGCGTGTACACCGCCCTTGGACGCGGCGTAGATCGCGGCGAAGGGCGCACCCACCTCGGCCGAGATCGAACCGACGTGGATGATGCGGCCCCAGCGGGCTGCCATCATGGGTCGGACCACCGCCCGGGAGACGAACCACGCCCCGAGCAGATTGGTCTCGAGGACGGCGCGCACCTGGTCGGGGTCGGCGAGCACGAGGGGGGCGATGTAACTCGTGCCCGCGCTGTTGACGAGGATATCGAGTCGCCCATAGGCTGTGACGATCTCCCTCACGAGTTTCTCGGCTGCCGAGGGGTCGGTGACGTCCAACGTTCGACCCTGGGCTGACCCGCCGGCGTTGCAGATCGCTTGGGCCGTTGCCTCGACCTCGGTCTGAGACCGGGCCGCGATGATCACCGTGTGTCCGTCTGCGGCGAATCGCTCGGCGATCCCCCGCCCAATGCCGCGGCCACCACCAGTGACGAGCGCGACTCGAGGTATTAGCCCCACGGCTTGATCCGAATGTCCCCGGGGCGGTCCGTCCACCCGTGCCCCTGCGCGACCCACTTGCGCTCGAACCGTAGCTGTCCCTTCACCCGCGTTGCGAAGAGGTTGGTGAGCCAGTGCGCGTCATCGCGGAGGGGATAGTCGCTTCGCACGTGACTGCCGCGGCTCTCCGTCCTCAGCGAGGCGGCCTCGACGATGACTTCCGCGACGTCCAGCAGATTGCGGTGCTCACACGCCAGAGCGACGTCAAACGGCTCCGCAATGAGGAGGTCGTGCGCCAGGCGATCGCGCTCGTCGGTGATGAACTGGCGCGCGCGCGCGAGCGACATGGCGTCCTTTTCGACCATCAAGCACTCCCACATGACGCGCTGCAGGGCGGGACGCAGGTCGTCCGGCCGATGGCGGCCATGCGAGCCTCGTAGCCGGGCCAGCGGCTCGAGCAGGGGCTCGAGTGTCGCGGCACTGACGCTCCCGCCGCCCCGGCCGCAAGCGACCTCCGCGGCCTTGCGGCCGGCCCTCCAGCCGAACACCTGGGAGCCGCCCAGCATGGTCCCGCCCAGCCGATCGGCGCCCTGCCATCCGGAGGCTTCGCCCACGGCGAACAGCCCGGGCAGGGTCGCCTGGCCACAGGGGTCAATGCGGATGCCTCCATTGCTCGTATGATGATGCAGCTGCACTTGGATGAGGTCTCGCCGCATATCGAGGCCCTGAGACTCCATGTACTTGATGAACAGCTCCGGCAGAAAGCCCCGCTCGGCGCGGGACAGGTCGAGGAACACGCCGTCGTGTGCCGTGGCACGGCCGGCGAGCACTTCTCCTTTGATCGCCCGGTCGAGATGCAGGGCGGCGTCCCGGCAGCTGACCGGCCAATGGAAGGCCTTGAGTCGCGAAACCTCCTCGACCGTCACGCCGGGCGGCAGGTACTCCGCAATGAACGTTTTTCCCAAAGCGTTCAGGATGCGGTACGGCTCCTCCATCTCGTACAGCATCACCATGGCCTGGGTCGGCCACGTGGTCGCCAGACCCTGCTGCATGAATTCCATGTTGAACAGCTCCGCACCGGCGCGGAGCGCCATCGCATAGCCATCGCCCGTGTTGCCCGGTGGATTGAAGCTGTACTGGAACAGCTGGCCGACGCCCCCCGTGGCGATCACGACGGCTCCGGCATCCACCAGGAACGGCTCGCCCTCGTCGTCCACACCGACCGCCCCGGTGCAGCCGCCGTCCTCGACCACGAGATCGGTGAGGTTGGCGTGCTCCAGGACCTGCGTCCCGGTCTGCGCGATGATCGCTTTCTGGATCGCGACGATGCTGTTGGTCTTCCCGGCGTTGGGATTCGCCTCCATGGTCGCGAGCATCTTGCTCTGGAACTGCATGCCCATGGTGCGCAGCCGCTTCACCGCGTCGCTGACCTCGCTCACAAACACGCCGCACAGGTCCGGGTCGGCCATCCCCAGCCCTGCCTGAATCATATCGGCACACACGGCGTCCGGCGGGTTGAAGAAGCTGCCCTCCGGTCCCACGGTTCGGATGGTCCAGAAGTCGGCGAGCGGGTTCGACGTCGCGCCGGCCCCCCGCTGGCCGGGAACGCCGAAACGTCCCTTGACCGCGAGCATGGTCCGGGCGCCCGCCTCGTGCGCGGCGATCGTGGCAGCCGTCGCAGCACCACCGCCGCCGACGACAAGCACGTCCGTGCGATGGCGCTTCATGCGGACCGGCGGCGCGGCGCGGCTGCTAGCCAATCATGCAGGATCGCCGCCACCTCCTGAGGTGCGTCGAACTGCACGCCATGCTCTCCCGGCACCGTGCGGAGCTCCTTGCGGCTGGCCCGCATGGTGGTGAACAGCCCCTCGGTCGCCGCGTTGTCCACCACGCGATCGGCTTGGGCCAGCACGATGAGAGTCGGCACCGTGAGCCGCGTCAGCTTTGCACCGATCATGTACCCGAATTCTGCCAGGATGCCGTTGAGGCGGGGTGACACCTTGCGCAGGCGCAGCGGGTCAGGAAGGATGACCTGCTCGTATGCCGGCCCGTGCGTGAACGCCTCGGCGGGAATGGTCGGGTCAACTGTGGCCTCGCCCGACGGGCCCGTGATCAGCGGCTGCTCGCGCACTGATGGCGCCGGCACGATCGACGGAGCGAGAAGCGCGAGCGAGCGTACGGGGCGTCCGCGGAGGGCCAGGTAATTGACAGCATACGCCGCGCCCCAGCAGAACCCCACCAGGTGGACTCCCGCCCCGCCTTGCTCGAAGCGGTCCAGGACGCAGTCCAGGTCGTCCAGGAGAACCGCGCCGGAGGGGGCGTCCCCTCGGGGACCCGGGTTCGCCCCGGAGCCGCGGCGATCGGGGCATACGCTCGTGATCCCCCTCGTAGCAAGGTCCTCGGCCACCGGTGCCAGCCATCCCGAATGGCTGATGAGACCGTGGAGCATGACGACGGTTTCGACGGACGGCGACGCTCGCCACACGCGGACGTTGAGCCGGTCGCCACCGACGCCGGGTACGGTCTCGGTTTCGCATGGCTGCTTCGCCATTTCTGTCCCCTGTGGAGGACTCATTATCCCAATCTGACGCATCGGTTATGCCACTTGAACCCGCAGGGTACACCATCAGTTGGGGGGCGGGGCTGGGCGAGAACAAGAACCCCGACGCCATCTGCTTGGCGTCGGGGCTCCACGAACCTTGCGGCCTCGCGGCCGTCTCAGCTTGCCAACGCCGACTGTTCTCCCCACTTGTCGATGTGGCAGTGTTCGGTACATCCCTTTGTTGCCCCACCGGGTGTCAGGAACG
>Ga0209236_1001874_pt1 | contig 12785 bp, 8 predicted proteins | sample GraSoi013_1_40cm_FD_185819 | JGI IMG/M metagenome (GOLD analysis project Ga0209236, IMG submission 185819) | Grasslands soil microbial communities from the Angelo Coastal Reserve, California, USA - Sample 09_27_2013_1_40cm (SPAdes) (version 2) | ecosystem: Environmental > Terrestrial > Soil >... | reverse complement strand
CCGTCCCTACCGGCCGATGCAGATCCCCTCGCCGGTCAAGAGGTCAACCGAGACGAAGACATCAATATTTTCCTGACACACTATCCGATCGAAGGCTTCGACGGCTACTTCGGCCAAGAAACCCATATACAGAAATCATCTATCCCGAGAAACTTCCAACTCTTCGCCTCAGGCCACCTCCACAATTATCAGAGAAAAATGATCAACGGAACCCCAGTCATCTATCCTGGAAGCACCGAGCGAGTCTCATTCAACGAAGAAGGTGAGAAGAAAGGTTTCGTCTGGCTCGAGCTGGACAAGACAGGAATAGTCCAGCAAGAGTTCCATCCAACCCCGGCTCGACCTATGGAAACCCTTGAGTTTCGCGTCGCCGGTGAAGGAAGTCTCACGCGACAAATAGAAGCATCCTTAGAGAAGAGAATCGATAACGAAAAGATACTTCGCTTAAGAGCTCAAGGAAAAGTCACGCTTGATCAGCTCTCAACCTACAAGCGATCCGCACTCTACACCTACGCGCAGGACAAGTTCTTCCACATCGAATTCGACGAGGAACAACTGAACGTCCTAACGATGGTCCCGTTGGAATCGCTTCCGAAGACCACCCCGCTCCAGGAACTAGACCGGACATTCCAGAACCTACTAGACAAAGCGGGAGACCAAGAGAGACCCTTGGTCCAAGAAGCCTGGAAGCTCACAGTCGCGAAACTTCAGGAGGAGGGAGTCGATTGAAACTTCTAAGCCTCTACGCTCACAACTTCAAGAAACTCAAATTCTCCCAGCCGCTACCCTTCTCAGAAGGCATCTCGCTAATCACAGGATTGAACGAGAGCGGTAAATCCACCATCCTCGACGCGATCCTCTTCGCTCTCTTCGGCAGGATGATCCGTCCCAGCCAGAAGCCGAGCAACGAGGAGATCCTCAGCTACGGAACCGGCGAAGCCCAAGTAAGACTCGAGTTCGCCATCGGCGACCTCAGATACCGAGTAGTAAGAGAAGTCCACAAGACGAGACCGAATCGAGCACAGCTCTACGAGCTCGGCAGTGACGGTCGACAGAAAACCCTAGCCACGACCGTGAACGACACGACGAGTGAAATCGAACAACTCCTAGGAGGCATCACCTACAACGAAATTGTCGCAAGTAGCGTTGTCGCACAGAAAGATCTTGAACGAATAATCAAGCAGAGACTCGACGATCGAAGAAAAGTCGTCAACGTATTTCTGAACCTAGACAGCTTCAACCGGGTGCAGGACCAGCTCGATGCTGAGAGGTCGCGAATTGAAGGCACGGCCAGAAATCCGGGCCACCTAACTGTTGAACGTGAGCGTCTCCAATCGCTTCAAGACCAGTTGAAGAGATACAGGGAGGCCGAGACCCAGCTTGCAACTCTGGCTGAGAGGATTCAGAAGCTCAAGTTAGAACTTGCAGATGTGGAGCAAAGGTTCGCAACCACCGATTCTCTGCACAAGACTCTGAAACAATACGATGACGCAGTGAAGCTTCAACAATCGCTTAATCAAGAGATTCAGGACAAGTCGCGTCTAGCAGAGGCTCTCCAGCGACAGCTCGCCGGGATTTCTTCTCAGAGAGAAGAACTGGAGAAAGCTCGATCAGAAATCAACCAGTTCTCTGAACTTCCCGAAATAGAATCCCAGCTTGCACAGGCATCGAGTGTGCTTGAGGAACTTCAGTCCGCCGAAATTCGGCGAGTTCAGTTGGAGGAGTCCAAAGACAGCCTGCAGGCCAAGATTGCTGAGAAGACAAAGGAAGCTTCAGTTCTTGGAAACCCCAAAACGTTCGAGTCCAAACCGAGGAGGGTCTGGACATATCTCATCTCCACCTCCGCGCTAGGCACTGGAGCTATCCTTTCCTTCTTCCTCGGACTCCCCCAAGTCGCGGTTGCCTTCGGGTCCTTGGCCATAGCCTCCCTCCTCTTGCTGTCCCGCCAGATTGTCTCTCTCTCGCAACAAGCTAGCAGCTCAAGACTTGAACAAGAGCAAATGGCCGGCCAGCAGTTAATCCGCTCATGGGAGAACGAGTTTGCAGAGATTCAACAAAATCTGACGGCAATCGATATAGACGTTGTTGGGAGGTCCCAAAATCTTCTGGAAAGATTGAGTTCTATTTCGCGATACTCTGCAAAGGTCGGAGGGACAAAGGATCCTAAGGCCGTCTTCGAGACCGTTTCCGCCCTATTCGATAGCGAGAGACAATCGCTCCAGTCTCTCGAGGCTAAGGTGAAATTACTTGGCCAGCAGTTGAGAGAAGAACCGCAGGTCAAAGAACGGCTCGACCTTATCCAGAGCGAGATTAAACAGGTCGAGAGGAAATTCAGGTCGGCTCAGTTACCCGGTCTCCCGGAGGGACTGACCTTCTCCGAGACGCTCCTTGAAGAGACCGCTGATGCGAGAGATTCGCTAAAGGAATCTGTTTCAAGATACAGGGCCCAGATCGAAGACTCGATCTCGCGACAACTAGAGCTACGCCAGTTACTGGAGGAGAACATCGGTCTTGATGACCAAGTTCAGATGCAGATGAAGAAAGTGATGATTCTGGAGAAGGACTGTGCGGTCGTCAAGCTTTCTGTCAAGGGATTGGAGCAAACATCAGAGTCGTTGCGGAACCGTGTCAAGCCCCAGGTCGAACGCTACATGGGACTCATTCTCCCAGTGATAACCTCGGGAAAATACAAAGCCGTACAACTCGATGAGGACTATACTGTCAGAGTCTTTGACCCTGAGGCCGGAGAGTTCAAGCCCAAGGAGGTTTTCTCAGGAGGCACAGAAGACCAGCTCTTACTGGCAATGAGGCTGGCTTTTGCTCTCGCACTGATACCTCAGGCCAAGGGTCAAAATCCTGAATTTCTATTCCTCGATGAGCCTCTAGGCAGTTCGGACAGAGTTCGCCGGGAAGGAATTCTCGCACTGCTCCATCAAGAACTGGCACAGAACTTCAAACAGATCTTTCTCATTAGCCATGTTGGAGATCTTGAAGCGGAGGCGGATACGATAATCCAGATGGATAATGGCGCGATTCGTGAAGTTGTCGGGAGAAAGTCTCCACCGCGACAACCAGTCGCGGTTCCCGCGTGACACTCTAAGATCGTTCGACTAGCTGATGTACAGTGAAACGGTAGGTGCTTGCAGAGCCTTCAAAGCTTGTAAAAGAGTCTGCTCAGCAACAATCCTGGCATCACCGACTTCGGAGAGGAGAGACGTCCAGAGCAAGTACACGCGACCTTCGTTCTCTGTTGCTTGAAAAAACCCCAATCTTTCGAGAAAGGATATCGATTGGTGGAAGCGGTCTGATCTTGATGAGAGGCCAACAGTTATGCTCCAATCGCCAAGCTTGTCAAGGCTGACGCCTACAGTTGCATCAGAGAGCGCAATCGACAGACCAGACCCGCGCCTCAATGAAGCGTCAACCATAGCTGCCAAGGACCCTTGTTCGGCTAGGTCAAGGTCAAGTCTGGACTCTGCCTTGTGATTCTCTGTCATAGCCTCAGCCCACCCTTGACACCGGGCTTAACAATCGTGTTACCTAACACGCTACCGCGAAGGAAATCGTCCGGGTTTCTCGGGTGTTTATATTGGGCTCCGCCCTTTTGGTAGCTTCTCTCCCGTGAATTTGACATGTCGATGTTCGACCTTGAAGAGGACAAGCTCCTAGCTGAGATAACTGGGAGAGGTGCCCGAAGGATATTGATTCAGCTACCCGACGGGCTGAAGAACGAAGGCACCCGACTTGCGGGGCTTGTTCGAGAGAAAACAGGAGCAGACGTATTCGTTTCCGCTGTGCCTGCCTGGGGGGCATGCGACCTCTCCTTGGATGCCGCAACCCGGCTGAAAGCTGATCTGCTCGTACATTATGGTCATAACGAATTCCTTCGCGACGCTTCCAACGGAGTCCCAGTGGTCTACATTCCTGCAAAAAGCAATCATGAGATTGTTCCAGTCGTGGAACGAACTGTTTCCCTTCTACAAGGCAAGAACATCGGCCTCGCCACGACAATTCAGCACCTGCACAAGCTTCCTGAAGCTACTAAGCTCTTGGAAACGAAAGGTTTCAACGTTCAATCGCCGGGACGAGGCCCCTGGGCCCACGAGACCGGACAAGTTCTTGGCTGCGACTACTTCGGACTTAGGAGGATTCAATCTCAGGTCGACTCATTCCTAATCATAGGTAGCTATTTCCACGGTCTCGGCGCTGCTCTCTCTGTCGAGAAACCGACCATTCTGGCAGATCCCTACGATGGAACGGTCAAGGTCCTAGACCAGGACAGAGACCGGATAGTGCGGCAACGATACGCAATGGTCGACCAGGCGAGGAGAGCTAGTACTTTCGGAATAATTGTATCAACGAAGCCGGGACAGAGCAACCCGCAGATTGCTCTTTCGATTCTCAAGCAGGTCGAGGAAGCAGGCAAGAAAGCTGTGATCCTCTACGCGGATGAGGTCGTTCCACAGAAACTGCTCGACTTCACCGATATCGACGTCTTCGTTGATACTGCGTGTCCCCGCCTTGCCCTAGACGATCCTGAAAGATTTTCAAAGCCTATCATCACCAGAGACGAGATCATGGTTGCTGTCGGGGCTTGGACTTGGGAACAACTTCTCGAGCGGGGCCTGGTCCGCCTATAATTGGCAGAAGAACGAACAGTTTCTAAACGCCAACTGGAAATCCAGCTAGGAAAACTGAAGATCCTTCAGATCCCACAACTACGACTAGAACAATATCCCGTTTCTGCAAAAGTAGCAGCTGAACTGCTCCATATGGCCGGTTTCGAACATCATGACTTGCAGGGTGAAACAATCGATCTCGGAACAGGGACCGGACGTCTAGCCATCGGTGCCGCTACGATGGGGTCCAAGAGAGTCGTGGGCGTAGACATCGATGAGAGATCTATCGCCCTAGCGAGAGAGAACGCGATAGCGGCGGGAGTGCGAGTCGAATGGATCGTATCCGACATCAAGGCAGTCGTGGGAGCATACGACACCGTGATTATGAATCCTCCATACGGGACCCGCTCTCCTCATGCTGATGTCCAGTTTCTAGAGCGAGCCTTCGAACTTGCACCCGTCTCTTATTCTATTCACAAAAATTCGACTCGAGAATTTCTCAGACGCGTTATTGAACGGAAAAACCGGAGGATTGACGCAGTGCGTAGCATGAGTCTAGACATCCCCCACCTCTTTCCTTTTCATCAAAAGAAATGGGAGAAAGTCGATGTTGACTTGTATCGAATAATGTCCTAGGACTGTTGCTTCTTTTCATCGCTTAAGTCGGAAGGGTTTGTCGGAGGTTGTTCCTGGCTTTGAGTCGTTGGTTGGAGAGGCGTCTCCGTAACGGCAACAGGTCCTTGCGGGGACATGCTAGGTGAGGGACTGGGAGTGGCCGTGATTATCGGCATATTCGCATGTCTCGGACGAAGTTTTCCAACTCTGCGGCCTACCTTACGTAGCAAATGCGGCCAGCCTGTCTTACTCGTCTTCGGCTTGCCACGGAGAAGAATGTAGGTTGTCAAGAATGATGTCACGCCTAGTATCACTCCCGTCCAGACGTTGATTCCCGCAAGGAGTTTGGAGTTTGTCTGGCTGACGAAGCCCTGGAGATACTGGTTGTTGATGTAGTCGAGATAGAGTACGAGTGTGAGCCCTAAGATAGCTAGGGTTTCCACTGTAACTGTGAGCTTTGTTCTCATTGGAATTGGAGGTATCAGTTTCTCTTCTGGGGTAATTGGTACTCGTCTGATGCGTCCTGGAGCCCACCAGTTGAGACGCTTCATATGTCTCATTATCGATGGAACTAGGTAGACTCGTGTAATGGTCGCGTCTAGAATGACGACTATGAAGAATGCGAGTCCAAGCTGTTGTAGCATCGGTATCTGTGACAGCATCATGGTTCCGAAGGCTCCTGCTGTTACTAGACCGGTGGCCGTGATTATGCCTCCAGTGCGCTCTACTGCAGTCTCGATGGCCTCCTCGTCTTTCGCGCCTCCGACCACGTACTCTCTGATTCTAGTTACCAGGAATATGTCGTAGTCAAGTCCCAGGCCGAGCATTATTACCAGGAGCATTATCGGTAGTATCCAGATCAACTCCATCCCAATGTATGTATGGAAAATGTAGATGACTGCAGCCATTGCCCACGAAATGCTGAGAAGTATTGTGAAGATGAGTCGTAACGGGGTGAAGATCGAACCCAAGGCTATCATGAGAACTACAAAGACTCCCAAGAGGACTAGAGCGGTCATGTTGAAGTAGTCAGCTGCGCTCGAATTGGCAAGATCTGCGACGGAAGCGGTTTCTCCCCCGACAAGCATCGAAGAAGCAGCCAGAAGCCTGTCGTTGCTCTGGAGACTATTGATGTTCTGCCTGATTTTCGTGAGCGTGGAGATGGCCTGGTCTGTATAGGGCTCATCAGAGAGGTTGGCCCAGACCATTGCCGATTTTCCATCGCTTCCTAGGAATGGCTTCATGCTTCTGATCATTGCTTGTTGTTGTGCAGTGTTCAGTTGGCCAAAGGACGAGTAGGGGATCGGATCGCCTGAGGGATGTGTAAGCCCGTAGACTTTTGATACGCCGTTGATCGACAGTGTCGAGTTCTCAGCGTAGGAGAGGGATTGCAACGCGGTAACGTTGATCCAGTTGTCAGTCACTAGCAGGACTGGTGTCTGCACAATCGTGTAAGTCGGAGTTATGGTGCCTGGTCCGAATCCTCGGACCATGCTGTTGTAGCCGGCCCTGCTCTCAAGAGAGTTTGGAACCTGAGATATGAGGTCGTGGCTCGTCTGGGAGGAAAGAACCGTACTCGTGGCCGGCAGGCTGACAGCCAGGGCGACTATGAGGATTAGCTTCGAGTGCTTTGCGGTAAACTTTGCTGCTCGAGCATAGTAGCTGCTTCCCTTGGCTTTCTTCTTTCTCCACAGCCCGAGTCCGCCGGGCCAGAAGATCTTGTCCCCGAACATCGACAGAATAGCCGGGACTAGAGTGAGGGCGACTAGCAGTGCTATAGATATGCCAATCATCACTGCGATTCCGATGGACCGGAGCATTCCGAAGCCGGCAATGGCGAGGCTTCCGAAGGCAATGACTACTGTTGCTCCGCTTGTGGCGATGCTTTCGCCTGCCCATGTGACTGCTCGTTCGACAGAGTCCTTCTTGCCTCGTCCCATTCGTCTCTCCTCGGCGTATCTGCTGACGAGGAATATGCAGTAGTCGGATCCGGCTCCGAACATGGCGACTGGTAGGAGGGTGAGGATTAGGAAGTGTACGCTGGTGAAGGTGCTGCCGATTACGTAGACGAGGCCGAAGGCTATGCCTACGGATATTCCGATGGCTGATACGGGTATTAGCGGGGCGGCGACGGAGGCAAAGAAGAGGCCGACTATGACCATGATTAGAACGACGGTGATTGGGTCTATTCGTTCTACGTCTCTTATCGACTCTGTTTCAATGTCATAGTTGAATGCTGGGGCGCCTGTGACGTATACGAGGAGGTTTGTGTTGCTGAAGACGTTGGCGTGTTGAACGTCCGTTCTTATGCTTGCGATGCTGTTCTTTGGGTCCGGTCCTGTTGTTTTGAAGTCGAGTATGACCAGCATTGTGTCGTTGGTGCCTGAGACGAACTGGGTGTAGACGTCGCTGCTCGGCTGGACTGGATAGCTGTTAATGTTATAGTTTCGCAGGAGTGTGCCTGCGAGATTTGTAAGATCCCTGAAGCTCGCTGCGGCGCCTAGCGAATAGATCTCACCGATGATAAAGGTCTGTGTCGGGTTTGCATGGACTGTTTGCGAGAAAGTGTTGACAACGAAGGTCTGGGTCGCGCCGGGATCGTTCCAGTAATTGTTAGGGCACGTGTTGGGGCAGAAGTTGTAGAGGTTGAAGAATTTGGCGGCTCCTACAAACAGAGTTCGAGTTGGCGTGTCGATTATGCTGGACTGGAAGAATGGTGTTGTGATGTTGTAATGTGCTGGTTGAGTTACGAGTAGCGGGCTTCCTTTGGTCACGTTCTGGGCTCGGGCTAGCGGTGGCGCCACTATCGTGAGCTGTGTCTGAGTGTACGTGGCAGCGCTGAACGTCTTGTTCCATGACTGGTAGAACAGGTTCTCGTATGCGAGAGCGATGGACCGGTAGGCTTGGGGGGTTTGCGATGCTATGATAGGCCATGCGGACTGGTTGGCTTTCTGGTTGTAGGTGGCGATTTGTGACTGGTTTATGTTGAAGGGTCCGGAGTTTACAAGGGTCGTCCACTGGCTCACATAAGTTGTGGGTATGCCGAATTCGAGCGAGGTTGCAAGGCTGGTCAGATTCTTTTCCTGATAGAGCTGGAGGTGAACCTCGCTCGTGTAGCCGACGAGTAGTTGGTAGAAGATGTCGTAGATGCTTGTGACGTTGCTGAGGTTTGTGATCGTCCGGTCGTTGTGCAGGGTCTTGTTGAGTGTTAGGGTGAAATCGCGAACGTCGTTTCCTCGGACATCAGTTGACGTGATCACCACAACTATGCTGCTGCCTTGGCTGATGCTGAACTCTTTGCTGACAATGGATTGGGCGATGCTGGATTCTGAATTCTTGGGATTGTAGGCTGTCTCGGTGTAGACGATGACGCTCTGCACCTGTAGGACTGCCGGGACGCTTAACGCTAGGGCTACTAGCCAGATTACGAAGACCGCCCGGTTGTGCTTGATGATAGTACGGGCTAGCCTTGTGAAGAGCAATTATTTCCCTCTCTGAGGGTGTGAAACGAGCCGGAAACGGGTTGAGCGTCATAAAGCCGTACTGTAACCCTGAACTCTCTGCCGGGGCTAATCTGGGGCGTTCGGTATGTCTATATGGCGAAACTGAGGTGGAATCTAGTCTAGGCGAGCGTGGATGAAGCCGGTAAGCCTTCTACTAGCCCAAACCGGTCCCAAATTGGGAAACAAGGAACGAAACCTGAGGCAGATCTCTGAACAGGCGTCTAAGGCTCGAAAGAAGAACGCTGACCTTTTGGTCTTTCCTGAGCTTCACTTGACGGGCTATACGATGAGGGACGAGGTCTCCCATCTCGCGGAGTCGATTCCGGGCCCCAGCACGCGGAAGGTTGAGACTTTGGCGAGGGAGCACGGGGTCCACATTGTCTTCGGCATGCCCGAAGAGAGTGAGGTTAAGGGTGTTATCCACAACAGTGCTGTGTTTGTCGGCCCGAAGGGGTTGGTTGGAAGGTACAGGAAGATCCATCTTCCGACGCATTCCGTTTTCGAGGAACGTCGGTATTACCGTCCGGGGCAAGAGGCGTCTGTGTTCAAGACGGATATCGGGATTATTGGTTTGAGCATCTGTTATGATCTCTACTTTCCGGAGCTGACGCGTCTGCAGGCGTTGCAGGGTGCGGAGCTAGTGGTCTGCATCTCCGCGAGTCCTGGGTTGAGGCGGAGGTTTTTCGAGGGTTTCTGTCTGAGCCGGGCGATGGAGAACGCTGTCTACCTCGCCTATGTTAACCGGGTTGGTATTGAGGAGGGTTTGCAGTTCTGGGGTGGAAGCAGAGTCATAGCGCCGAACGGTTCGGTGCTTGCTCAGTGCAAGTATGATCTGGAGGAGTTTCAGATCTGCAAGGTTGATCTCAGCGAGGTTTCCCGGGCTAGGGCGTTCATTCCAACGATAAAGGACTTGGAGCCAGGCCTGTTTGACCAGCTGAGAGCAAAGAGCAGAGAAGCCTAGAAAGAACTCCGTAAAAGACCACGATTCAGTCGAAGTTCTCTTTTCCATCAACCGTTTCTTGGCCGACACGGGAGTTCCTTACCTTCACCACGCGTCAGGAACACCACTCTTGCGTCGCGAGGTGCTCTGTGCAATATCCCCCTCCTTTTTCGCGAGAAGATTTTCTGTCTGGTGTTGATAATCGGCGAGACAAGTTGATCAGGGCACAATCCGGGCTTTAACTACAAAGCACGTTAACGTGTAATCTAGGTCAGTTCCCGAACGATTTCCGAGTGAGTTGCTAGGCGATTCCCAGATTCAAGATCAGGGTTGAAAATGGGCGATTTTTCCGTTTCGTATCGGTTCAATGCTAGATAACAATCTTGGACAAAACGGCATAATAGGGAATCTCCAGAATGATTCCTGCCCGCTTCTCGCAACAACCCTCATTAGCACCCTCGGCGAATGCCCGTATGGTACCTGATCATGAAAGGTCGTAACTATCGTTCCCCATCAGGCCAGGCTTTCACGCGGATGAAATACATTCACGGGTCCCCGGCGCCTAAGGTTTCTAAGTTCAATATGGGAGATCTCTCCACCCAGTTCCCGCGAAAGGTCCACTTGGTGGCTAGAGAGCACGTGCAGATCCGGCATAACGCCCTAGAATCTGCCCGTGTATCTGCAAACAAGGTTCTAACCGACAGATGGGGAGAAACAGGATATCGACTACAACTATGCGTGTACCCTCACATTATTCTCCGAGAAAACAAAATGATCGCAACCGCCGGCGCTGACAGACTACAGGAAGGAATGCGGCGAGCCTTCGGCAAACCTACCGGCCGAGCAGCTAGGGTTGAAAACGGTCAGGACCTCTTCATCATCTACGTTCCCGAGGACGGCGTCGAAACTGCGAAGAAAGCATTGGATGTCGCCGGAACAAAGCTGCCGATGAAAACCCGGATCCTAGTCGAAGAACCAGTCGCGCCACAAATACCAGCAGGAGCCTAACCGTTTGCCCAGGCCCGACGCCATAGTTGTCCGGCTTGAAGACGTAAGAAAAGACGACATCCCACTAGTCGGCGGAAAATGCGCCAACCTCGGCGAGCTAACAGCCAAAGGAGTACACGTCCCTCCCGGATTCGCAGTAACCGCAGAAGCATTCCGCCAATTTCTCGAAGAAACAAAAATTGGGGAGATCATACACAAGAAGTTAGGGAGCTCCAACGGCGCCCGGGACCCTAAACAGTACGAGGAAGCGTCCGAGGAAATCCGCAAAATTCTAGAATCCGCTCCAATGCCCCCGGATATCGCGAGCAAGGTCCGGAGCGCCTACCGCGAGCTATGCCAGAAAACAGGAGACAAGAATGTGAAAGTTGCAGTCAGATCCTCCGCCACCAGCGAGGATTTGCCTGACGCCTCCTTCGCAGGGCAACAGGACACATACCTCAACGTGCGCGGCGAAGACCAGCTCGTACACTATGTTCAGAAATGCTGGGGCAGCCTCTACACCCCTCGGGCAATATTCTACCGGGAAGAGAAAGGCTTCCCACACGAGAAAGTACTCATCAGCGTTGGAGTCCAAAAGATGGTACAGTCAAAATGTTCAGGCGTAGCTTTCACGCTAGACCCGATCAACGGCGACCCATCCAAGATTGTCATCGAATCAACATGGGGACTAGGAGAGGCCCTAGTCGCCGGAATCGTCCGCCCTGACCGGTTCATCGTCGACAAAGGCACCATGCAGCTAATCCACAAAGAAATAGTCCCAAAGATGGTCGAACACCTCCCGAACGATAAGACCGGGCTAACGATGCAGAGCGAGGTCCCCGCAGAACGACGTAATGTTTCGAGCCTAACAGACGAAGAGGTTATTGAAATCGCCAAGACCGCTGTGGACATTGAGGATCACTACCACACTGCGCAGGATATCGAATTCGCCCTTGAGAACGGGTCGGCTGGAAGCTCACTCTACGTCGTCCAGACGAGGCCTGAGACCTTCTGGAGTAAGATGAAGGGTCCAACTGGCGAAAATAACTCCCACATCATCCACAGAGTTGCGGTCGTTCACGGTCTCGCTGCGAGCCCAGGCTTGCACGCGGGAAGAGCAAAGATTGTCCCAACCACAGTTGAGGCGGGACGCTTGATGAAGAACAAGGACAATAGTCACTGAAGACGGAGGAACAACATGCCACGCTGCCATCGTCTCCCGGGAGATGGGCATCCCGTGTATCGTCGGTGCGAGGAACGCGACGAAGTTGATGCAGACGGGACAAGAGTACACTGTTGACGCGAAATCAGGAGTCGTCTACAATGGGCTTGTCGAAGAAGTTCTCAAGGCAACACAGCCTCAACATGAAATCCCTACTGTCATCCCAATAACTGCGACAAAGATCTACGTGAACATCTCACTCCCAGAACTCGCAGAGAAAGTCGAACGGGAGACGCACGCGGACGGTGTAGGCCTCTTGCGGGCAGAGCACATGATGCTTTCCGTTGGGAAACATCCCCGATTGCTGATAGAAGAAGGAGGGGGCGAAAAGATGGTCAATGCTTTCGCTGAGGGAGTCAGAAAGGTGGCCACACCGTTCGCTCCAAGGCCCGTCGTCTACAGGTGTCTGGACTTCAAGCCTGACGAGTTTCTAGGCCTTCCAGGCGGCGAAAAATATGAACATGAAGCAGGTCACGTCGGGCCCAACCCGTTATTGGGATACCGGGGCTGCTTCCGATACGTGAAAGAGCCTGATATTTTCCGATTGGAGTGTCAAGCCATAAAGAAAGTCAGAGAGGAGTACAAGCTTACGAATGTCCACGTGATGCTCCCCTTCGTCCGGACGCTCGAGGATTTCAGAAACGCGAGGAAGATCCTGGAAGAAGAGGGATTGAAGCGAGGTCCTGATTTCAAGCTCTGGATCATGGTGGAAGTTCCTGCTACGGTCTTGTTGATCGACAAGTTCGTCGACGAGGGAATTGACGGCATATCTTTCGGAACCAACGACCTGACCATGCTGATCCTTGGCATTGACCGAGACGATGCATCGATCCAGGAAATCTACGACGAACGCAACCTCGCAGTACTGCGGGCGATGAGCCATGTCATCAGAGTCTGCA
>Ga0209236_1001871_pt1 | contig 12796 bp, 15 predicted proteins | sample GraSoi013_1_40cm_FD_185819 | JGI IMG/M metagenome (GOLD analysis project Ga0209236, IMG submission 185819) | Grasslands soil microbial communities from the Angelo Coastal Reserve, California, USA - Sample 09_27_2013_1_40cm (SPAdes) (version 2) | ecosystem: Environmental > Terrestrial > Soil >... | reverse complement strand
CAGTTGGATAGAGCATCGGACTTCTAATCCGAGGGTCGCAGGTTCGACTCCTGCCAGGCGCACCATCATCGCTGCTCCCCGATTCGCGCCCTACGATCGATGGCATCGTGGCCAGCGCGCTATGGCACCGCGCCTCACGGGCTCGGGATCTGTGCGGGAAGAGCGCTTGACACGATCGATGGGTGGTGCTGTGATCGCCTCCGTTTCGGGGGGCTCGGGCGAGGATGTGCAGGGCCGCGGGCCGGTCGCCCGCGGGACCCGAGGTGGTAAACGGTCCAGTGCGCCGGGGGTGGGCCATGGCAACGCAGCCAGGCGGCGTGACGAGATTCGATCGACGGGCGTTTCTCAGGGTGGCGGGCGCGGCGACCGGGGCCGCCGCTGTCGGCGGGATCCCGGCAATCGTCGCGGCGCAGAAGGCCCCCAGCTTCCCGAAGGGAACGAAGCTCAACATCCTGGAATGGGTGAGCTTCGTGCCGGCCTCCGACGTGGAGTTCAAGCGGCTCGCGGGAGAGTTCGGGAAGCTGGCGGGAGTCGAGGTCACCGTCGATCAGATCAACATGAACGATCTGAATCCGCGGATCGCGTCGGCCATCGAGACCAGGTCCGGGCCCGACATCATCATGATGATCTCCAACTGGCCGCATCTCTACGCCGACGGCCTGGCCGATGTCGACGACGTGGCCGAGGAGATCGCCAAACGGGACGGCGCCTTCTACGAGCACAACCGCAAGGTCAGCGTCGTCGACAACCGCTGGAAATCGGTCCCGCTCTGCTCGGTCAACTCGACGTGGAACTACCGTGAAGACTGGTTCAAGGAAGCCGGCGCCGCAAAGTTCCCGGACACCTGGGACGAGCTCCGAAAAGTCGGGGCCGAGCTCAAGAAGAAGGGCCACCCGATCGGTCAGGCCTTCGGCCACAGCCTTGGGGATCCCAACCAATACGCGTACGCGGTGACCTGGTGCTTCGGAGGCGCCGAGATCGACGACAAGGGCAAGGTCATCATCAACAATAAGGAAACGATCGAGGCCCTGAAGTTCACCGTCGCCTTCTGGAAGGACTGTCTCGACGAGGGCGGGCTGGCCTGGGACGACAGCAGCAACAACCGCGCGTTTCTGGCAAGCACCATCTCGGCCACGATCAACGGGGCCAGTATCTACTTTGTCGCCAAGCGGCAGTTCCCCGAGATCGCCAAGGCCATGAACCATGCCCACATGCCGCGGGGGTCCGCGGGCCGCTTCTACGCTATTGGCGGTCAGGGTCGCGCGGTCATGAAGTACTCCAAGAACCAGCAGGCGGCGAAGGAGTTCCTGCGCTGGTTCATGGATCGGCCGCAGTACGACAAATGGATGACGGCGAACGACGGCTACGTCGTGGGGCCGACCCCGTACTGGGAGAAGCACACCTTGTGGGAGCGCGACCCCAAGCTCGTCCCCTTCAAGGAATCGTCGAAGTTCGGCCGCTGGCCTGGATATCCCGGCCAGCCGAGCCGGAAAGCCTCCGAGGTTCTCGTCAAGTACATCCTCGTCGATATGTACGCCCAAGCCATCAAAGGCATGAAGCCCGAGGATGCGGCGAGGTGGGCCGAAGGCGAGCTGAAGAAGGCGTACGCGTAGGACGAACACGAGATGGCGGAACGTGTGAGTCCGGGCGCCTCCGCCGTTCCCGTCTCCGTCGTGGTGGCGGTGCCGGAGGCTCGCCGTCCGAGCGGGCTGGGCCGGCTTCTCGAGCGAGAGCACATCCTGGCGGGGGTTCTGCTCGCACCCGCCCTCGTGATCCTGACCCTCTTCATCGCCTACCCGTTCGTCCTCGGCATCTGGCTGGCAATCAGCGACAAGGTGGTCGGACGGCCCGGCGCCTTCGTCGGGCTCGAAAACTTCCGCGTGAACCTGAACGACGCGATCTTTCTCCGCGCGTTCCAGAACACGTTCGTCTACACCTTCATCGCGACCTTCTTCAAGCTGGCTCTGGGGATGGTGGCGGCGCTGCTCCTGAACCACCACTTCCGATTCAAGCGGATCGTCCGGGCGGGGATGCTCCTTCCCTGGATCGTTCCCACGGTCCTGAGCACGCTCGCCTGGCAGTGGATGTTCGACGCGACGTTCAGCGTGTTCAACTGGGTGCTCATGAACGTCGGGCTCATCTCGCAGCGAATCCTGTGGCTGGGCGACGGCACCATGGCGATGGGCTGCCTGATCCTGGTCAATGTATGGCGAGGCATGCCCTTCTTCGCCATCACCCTCCTGGCCGGGCTGCAGACCGTCAACCCCGATCTGCACGAGGCCGCGGAGATCGATGGGGCCAACGCCTGGCAGCGATTCTGGCGGGTGACCCTGCCCTTGATCAAGCCGATCATGCTGGTGGTGGTCCTGTTCTCGATGATCGCGACGTTCGCCGACTTCCAGCTCATCTACGTCCTGACGCGGGGCGGGCCCTACAGCAGCACGCACGTGTTCGGGACCTACGCCTACGAGATCGCCATGCGCGCCGCCAAGCTGGGTCAAGGCGCCTCGATCTCGCTCTTCCTCTTCCCGTTCCTCCTCATGGTCATCGTGTTTCAGCTCTGGTACATCCGGCGGAGCGACTGACGGTGGCCGTCCGATACGGGAGCCCCCTCAAGCGCGCGGTCACGTTCTACATTCCGCTGACGCTTCTGGTCGGGGCGACGCTGTTCCCGTTCTACTGGATGGTGATCACCTCCATCCGGCCCGACGTCGAGCTGTACAACGTGACGATAAATCCCTTCTTCACGCTGCACCCGACCCTCGACCACTTCTTCTATCTGTTCGAGCTGACCATGTTTCCCCGGTGGGCGTGGAACACCCTCTTCATCGCCACCGTCTCGACCGGCATCTCGCTCTTCTGCGGCCTGCTCGCCGGGTACACCCTGGCGCGCCTGCAGTTCCGCTGGGCCCCGTCCCTCGGCACGGTGATCTTCATCACCTATCTGGTCCCGCCGACCCTGCTCTTCATCCCGCTCGGCGATGTGGTCAAAACCTTCGGGATTGGCGACACGCCGTGGGCCGTGATTCTCACGTACCCGACGTTCCTGATCCCGTTCTGCACCTGGCTCTTGATGGGATACTTCAAGACCATTCCGCGCGAGATCGAGGACTGCGCGCGGATCGACGGGGCGAGCCGGATCCAGGCCATGGTCCGCATCAGCTTCCCGCTCGCCGTTCCGGGGATCCTCTCCGCGGGGATCTTCGCCTTCACCCTCTCCTGGAACGAGTTTCTCTACGCGCTCGTTTTTCTCTCGTCACCCCAACAGAAGACGATTCCGATCGGGGTCTTCACCGAGCTCGTACGGGGCGACGTCTTCTACTGGGGGCCGCTCATGGCCGGCGCCCTCCTGGGCTCGATTCCCGTCGCCCTCGTCTACTCGTTCTTCGTCGAGCATTACGTCACGGCTCTTACTGGCGCCGTCAAGGGGTAGTCACCGCGCACCGAAGATGTAACTCACTGGACGCACCAGCCCGCACCTCCGCGCACCGTCGCGCCGCTACGCGCAGGACACCTCGATTTCTAACTCAGAGGGAAGCATGGCCAATCGAGCCGTCTGCGGCGAGAACTTCTAATCCGAGGGTCGCAGGTTCGACTCCTGCCAGGCGCACCAGAAATCAAGTAGTTCTGTTAAGGCGGAGAGCTTCGCCGCGGCTTCGCGGAGATCCAGCTCGCTTATGATCGCGTAGCGCCGATTCGGTGAGCGGATTGGATCGCTCGGACGAGCGATCCAAGTTTGGTTCGAAAGACCTCAGCCTCCTGCTTGGTCACCCGGGGCGGCGCTCGACCAGACAGGTCTGGAGCGAAACGCCGAGGGGGCCGTGGCCGTCCCAGAGGCGCGCCCGGGTGAGGCCGATCCCGTGAGCCTCGGCCACCGTGGCGGCATCGAGGCACAGCCACTCGCCTTCGAGGGACCGATGGACGGCCACCGTGAGGTCGGCGTTGACGAAGGTGTAGCGGGTATGGTCGAGCACCACGGCGAGGCCGCTCGCCGAGTCGGCGGCGACGAGCAGGCGCTGCAACGGCGACGGAACCTCGCCGGCCACGAGCGGGACGCGCGGGCGCATCCACGCCGCCACCGGCCCCTTGCCCCACGTGCCGCGCGCGATCCGCACCTCGACCGCCGAGTGGTAGCCGACGGGGTCCACGAAGAACGGGAACTCGAAGGGCGCTGAGGCCTCGGGCGGCGGGGGCGCCGGCTCGAGGTCGCCGAGGGCCTCCCACAGGGCGGGCGTCGTGCGCAGGGCGACGGCGGACGCCTGCACGCACGGGGTGCCGTCGGGTGCCACGAGGGCAGCCTGGAGCCGCAGCACCTTCGCGCCAGCTCGCGTCACCTCCGCGCGCAGGGCGAGCGGCGCGATGGGCACGGGGCGCAGGAAGTCGAAGGTCAGCCGTGCCAGCGCGGTTCCCTCACCAGCCAGCCCCTCCATCGCGCGGGCCAGCAGCGCCGCCGGCGGTCCGCCGTGCTGATGATGACGGCTCCAGGGGCCGCGGGTGGACTCGGTGGCGACGACCCTCTCGCCATCGGGGATGAAGAAGGGCGGCAGGGTGCTCACCACCGCATCATAGCGGTCTTTGCGACGCGCTCGGCATTAAGCTAATTACGCTGGACGTCGCAGCAAGGACACGATCCGCGACCGATAGTAATACAGCGGTAGGGCGATCGCCGCGATGACGGCGGTAAGCAGGAGCAGCTCGATGTACTTCCCCGCTGCGGCTTTGGCGCCCTGCGCCGACAAGGCCCAAGTGCCCGGCATACGCCCGATCGTCGAGACCACGGCGAAGATCCAGAAGGGCATCGGGCTGATGCCGAAGAGGTAGCACACGATATCCTTCGGCAGCCCCGGGATCAGGTAGATGACGAAGCAGAGGATGGCTCCTTCGGCCTCCACGATGAACCCTATGCGCTCCCACACCTGGGAGCTCACCAGCCGCCGTACATAGGGCGCCCCGAGCCGCCGTCCGACCCAAAAGGCGAAGAGCGAACCGGCGGTCAATCCGAGTGTCGAGTAGAAGAACCCGAGCCACTGCCCAAAGATGAAGCCACCGAGCAAACCGGTGACCTCGCCGGGAATGGGCGCGATGATGACCTGCAGGGCCTGAATGACGATGAAGACGAGCGGGGCCAGCACGCCCCATTGGCGGAGGGTCGCCGCCATGAAGTGCTTGTCCAAGTAGAGCCGCATCAGGAAGCGATAGACCGGCGCATCGGAGATGACGAGCCAGGCGCAGACCCCCAGAAGGAGCAAGGTGACAACGACGCCGGCGACCCAGGAGGATAGAAAACGTGCCCTGGACGGCGACGCCGTCGTCAATGGCGGATCGGCGCCGACGCCGCCACCGGGACGACGGCACCGCTCTGAGCGGACGTCCACCGGATGCGCAGCGACTTCAGTACGAAGAACGCCAGGAGCGCGCCGATCCAGTCAAACGCGATGGCCGCGACGAAGATGGGCATCCAGCTGCCCGTGACAGCCTTCAGGACGTTTCCGAGGGGCACGAGCAGCGATGCCGTGCCCTTCGCCGTGTAGAGGAGGCCGTAGTTGGTGGTCGCAAACTTGCGGCCAAAGAGGTCGCCGCACGTCGCGGGGAACAGGCTGTAGATCTCTCCCCAGGCGAAGAACACCAGACCCGAGAACACGACGAACAGCGCCGGGATGTGGGCAAAGGTGATGAGAAGCAAGATCCCCACTCCCTCGAGCCCGAAGGCAATGAACATCGTGTTCTCGCGGCCGATATGGTCGGAGACCCAGCCAAAGAATGGGCGTGTGAGCCCGTTCAGGATGCGGTCCAACGACAGCGCGAAGGGAAGGGCGGCCATGGTGATCCCGAGCAGAGAAACCGGGACCGTCGCAACCTTATAGTCCACGGCAATCGGGCCGAGCTGCGCGGTCGCCATCAAACCGCCCATGGCGAGCATCGTCATCATCACGTACAAGAGCCAGAACACCGGAGTCTTCAACATTTCGAGCGGCGTGAAATCCCGGACCGATTGCTGAGCCCCGGACGGGGTCGCGGTGGGGACTTCGTCCTTCTCGGGAGCACGCAGAAACAGGGCGCACAGGATGACTACGACGCCCTGGGCGAGGCCGAAATAGATGAAGGCGACCTCATAGCCGCGGCTGTTGATGAGGTTGGCGATCGGCACGATGGTGAGTGCCGAGCCAGCGCCAAAGGCGGCGGCCGTGAGGCCGGCGGCCAGCCCCCGGCGCTCCGGAAACCACTTCAGCGCGTTGCCCACGCTCGTACCGTAGACGATCCCCGCGCCGACCCCTCCGACGAGGCCGCCCGCGTAGAGCGCGAAGAGGGACCGCGCCTCGGCGTTGAGCCACCAGGCGACTCCGACCAGGATGCCACCGACGGCGACCAGCCATCGCGGGCCGAAGCGATCCACGAGGTAGCCCTCGAACGGCACGAGCCAGGTCTCGGCCAAGACGAACAGGGTGAAGGCGACCTGAATTGCCGCTTTTCCCCAGTGGAACTTGCTGTCGATCGGGTTGACGAAGAGCGTCCAGCCATACTGGAGATTGGCGATCGCGACCATCCCGACAATGCCGAGCATCAATTGCACCCATCGGGCGCCGGCAGACGCCCGACTCCCGACGGCAGGCTGGGATGCAGTTTTCAAGTCTTATCTCCTTCTTTGTGCGGGCTGGCCACTGTCGGGTGGTTGACTCGAGCGAGGATGCATCACGCGTTCAATGACCGGATCGTCCACGAACGGGCCGGTATTCGCCAACGCTAAGCTGATCGAGTCGCCCTGCTCGACTAGAAGGTCGATCTCCGGCACCTTTTTCGTAAATGTCGCCAGGATGAGTGCTTCTTCCGTTTGCACCTTCAACAGGACGTGGCCCTGCTCCCGTTGCTTCCCGATGACCTGACCCTCGACCGAGCGCCGAGGCGCCCGGAGTGCCGAAACGAGATACGGCTCGATTGCGGAGGGCAAGAGGATGGTGCCGCCGACGCCGATGACGAGGCCGACGAGGAGAGTCGAAATCAGAATGGCCCACGGTTTCATTTCATTGCCGGCTCCTCCACCCCCCGTAGCATCACACTCAGCTGTTTGGTCGTTGTGATTCCGGGTCGTGCGAGGCGGCAGCTTTCGGGGCAGGTGCCACCGCGTCGGACGAACGCGCCTCATCTTGGGACTCCGCGAGGCCCTTCTTGAACTGGGTCAGCGCTTGGCCAAGCGATCGAGACAGCTCCGGCAGCTTCTTCGCCCCGAAGAGGAAGACCGCGAGAAACAGTGCCACCCAAAGGTCCTGTGGTCCAATCATTGATACGCTCCCATTTGTCGACGGACACGCCTTCGCTTTCCAGGCGGCGATGCGCCGCGAGGAGCCGTCAGGGACGCGGCGACGATTTAGGCGGTCGGGGGAGCGCGGGTCGGGGAAAAGGCGAGTGGAGCCGGATGGACGATTCTGGGGTGCGGCCGAGTGACGCCGACAACACTGGGAGAAGGCTTCGGGACGATATCCGGCGTGTAATGCGGAACGGCGGTCATTCCTGCTACGGCGAGGACGATGTCGTCGTAATCGGCGTCATCCCAGAAGCCGGCAACCCACGACGGGTCTGGTGGACTCGCGTGAGCGAGCGGCGGCAGCACCACCACTCCTGCGAAGAGCAACGTCGCGAGAGACCGCCGACGCCACATGGCCCCTACAATACTCCGGCTCCTGCCAGGTGTACCACAATCCCTTCGGCGGTGTCTCCCTGCCAACATGTCAAGTCAGTGTCAGGAGGACGTCACTTTCGCCGGCTGTGCGGCGCGCGCTGATCGCCCTCGACGCCCCACGCGCGTGATGAAATCTTGGGCGCTCGAGAGGCGTCCTCGCCGCGGAGGGGCGTCGTTGTGCCGCTGCCGAAAAGGGTTTCGCTTGCCGCCCGCCTGAGCAACGTCCCGTCACGGTATCGTCGCGCCACTGCGAGCGCGCGGCCGCGGCTCTTCATCGCATGTGGCATCGAGGTTGCTGCTACCGCGACCCCGGGTCGCATGTCAAAAAACTCAGGAGGGGACGGTGGCTAAGCGAATTCTTGTGCCACTCGATCTGGGAGACCGCGCCGAGTTGGTGATTCCATTCGCGGCGGCGCTGGCGAAGAGCGGCGGGGCGACGGTCCGGCTACTCCACGTAAGCCCGCTTCCGGAGGCGCGCGTGACCGAGGATCACCGCGTCGTGGCGACGGCCGATCAGGAGATGGAGCGTCTCCTGGCCAAGGCCGACGACTACTTGCGCATGCGCGAGACGCAGTTCGAAGGCGTCCCGGTAGAAAGCTTGGTGCGCTTCGGCAGGCCGGCTCCTGAGATTCTCGTCGAGGCCGAGATCTTTGGCGCCGATCTCATCACCATGACGAGGCCCGAAGGCCGCTGGCTCAAACGGGGGCTCTTCGGCGGCGTGGCGGCTCAGGTGTTCCGCCAGTCCCGTGTTCCCGTTCTGCTATACCGCGGGCTCGGGTAGTGGCGATCTCGTCGCCTGTCGAATCTGAGATCACCCGTCGGTTCGTCGAGCTCGACGGGCGCCGGGTGTCCTATCTGACTGCGGGGGATTCGGCTGCTGCGCCGTCGATCCTTCTGATCCACGGCTCGGGAATGAGCGCGGGCGCTTGGGTGAACCAGCTTCGCGGCTTGCCCGAAGCGTTCCGGGTGGCCGCCATCGATCTGCCTGGACACGGGAAGTCGGACCCGATCCCGCAGGCGAGCGTCGAAGAGTACGCCGAGACCGTCGCGAAGTTCCTCGAGGCCCAGGGCTCTGGCCCGGTCCTGGTCGTGGGGCATTCGCTGGGCGGCGCCATTGCCATCGCGCTCGCCGCCCGGCGGCCCCACGCGGTGACGGGTCTCGTCCTTCTGGCGAGTTGCGCGAAGCTTCCATGGGTCGACAGCTCCTGGGGACGCTTGCTGCCGTATCTTCCCGGACCCCTCTGGAAGACCTTCTTCATTTCAACGGCGCAGAAGCTCCTGTTCGCACCGGGGGTGCCGAGTCACGCGGTCAGCCTCGGGATGCAAGAGATCCGCTCCTGCCGGGCGGAGACGATTCTCAAAGATCTGCAGGCCGCCAAGGCCATGGACCTGACCCAACAGGCAACGGGGCTCGACGTTCCCACACTCATCCTGTGCGGGAGTCAGGACAGGCTCACTCCGCCGGCGCTCTCGGCGGACCTCAGAGGGTTGATCCCGCGCGCGCGGCTGAGCCTCATCGAGGGGGCCGGACACATGCTGCTCCTCGAGGTCCCGGCGCGGGTGAACCAGGAGGTCCTGAACTTCGCCAAGTCGCTCATGATCGAGGCGCCTTCGTTGCGCGTCGTGCGTGATCGACGAAGACGTTCGCTCGCTCGGCAGCTCCTCGACGTCGCCCGCGCGTATGTGCCCTTCTTGACCTCGTAGTAACTCCGACTCAGCGTGAGCGGAACTGGAGCGCGTGGCCGTCCGGGTCACGCGCAAGGAACGCCTCACGGAACCCGAGCGGCCCGTCCGGCAGCGCGACGACTCGGGGTGACACGAGAGCGTGCCGACCTGCGCGGAGCGCCTGATAGATCGCCTCCGGGCTTGGCGTCGTCACGATCGTCTGCCAGTGGACGAGATCGTTGGCGCGCGCGTCGCCCGGGTAGGGTCGGCCGTCGCGCGGCGTCAGGTACTCGAGCAGCTCGACCGCCGGGCCGGCCGCCGCGCGCAGCGTGGTGATGCGCAGGCGGGCGCCGAAGACGTTGTTGAGCCGCTCTTGCTCCGGCCCGTGGTTCTCGCTCCCGCCGACGACCGCCATCCCGAGCGCGTCCCGGTAAAAGCGCAGGCTTGCCTCGGTGTCGCCGACCACGATCGCGGTGTGGTCGATGCCGAGGAACACGCGGTCGCTCGGCCGCTGCCATCGGGGCTGGCCCTTGTCGGGCGGGAACTGGAGGATCTCGAGCGCGTGTCCGTCGGGGTCCCTGAAGTAGAAGGCGCGGATGCCAGCCGCGTTTGGATTCCAGTCGGGGAGCTGCTGGGGGCCTGGTGAGACGTGCTGGACCCGGTGGCGGCGGAGCCAGAGATACGCTTGCTCCATGTCGTTGACGATGATCGCGACGTGTTGGAACGAGCGGTCGTTGCTCCGCGCGTCGGCGGGTGCGGGCCGCCCGCGCGGCGTCAGATACTCGGTCAGCTCCAGGCGCTCGTCGCCGAGCCGCATCGTCACGACCCGCGCGCGGGCCCCGAAGACCCCCTGCAGGCGCTCGAACTCGTCGCCTGCCACCTCCACGTCCGAGACTTTCTCGAACAAGAGCACCGTGGAGTAGAAATTCACCGCGCGGTCCATGTCGCTGACCGTCATGCCGACGGCGGCCACGTCGTGGACGAGCGCGCGGGCCGACGCCTGCTCGGCCTGCGACGGAGCGTGTCGGAGGCCGAAGGCCGCCCACGCGGCGAGCATGAAGACGAGCGCTGCTGTCCGACGGGCCGCAGGCGACATCATGACGCGTACCCGCAGCGGAAGATGCAGCGCCGCCCGCCCGCGTGGTCGAGTTTCGCGCACAGGACCGGGAGCCGCGCGAGCCGCACGTGGAGCTCGGCGGCCAGCAGCATGCCGAGCGGCGGAGCCGCGAGGTAGATCCAGAACGCGGTCCAGAGGTTCGCCGGCAGGGCGGAGGCGAAGCTTCGCGCCGGGTTCATGCTCATCCCCGAGAGCGGCGCCTCGAGGATGATCCACGTCGCGACGAGGGCGCCCGCGCAGAGCCCCGTGAAGCGGGCGAGCCGCGCCGTGTTCGAGACCGTCAGCACGACCGCCATGAGCCCGAACGAGATCAGGACCTCGGCGGCGAAGGCGCCGCCGACGCCCCACGCGCCTGGAACCGTTACCACGTAGCTCACCGCCGGGTGCGCGATCCGCCCCCCTGTCAGCGCGGCGACCGCAAGGATCCCGCTCAAGCCTCCCCCGATCTGGGCCATGGTGTAGAAGATGGCGTCCCAGCCCGCGACCTTACCGAGCCGGAAGAACGTCAGCGTGACCGCCGGGTTGAAGTGGGCGCCGGAACGCTGGCCCCACGGCGAGTAGATGAGCGCGATCGCCGTCAGGCCCATCGCGAGCGCTATGAAAACACGGCGCACGAACGGGTCGGCGACCGCGTGGGCCGTCGGCGACGCCGGATGGTAGAGGAGGACTCCAAAGAGGCCGGTGGAGGCCATGAACAGGCCGAGTTCCGCCGCCTCCATCGCGTATTCGGGCCAGTGACGTGCCAGCGCGCTGCTCATCGTAGGGTTCGCCCTCCCACATAGGACACTTCGAATCGCGGCGCCGATGCTGCGTGTCCAATAGGCAACGGAGCAGCGACAGAAACATGACAGCGGCGGCCAACCGGTGACCTGTCGGGACGCGATCGCGCTCCTCGGAGACTACCTCGAGACGGCGCTCGGTCCGAGCGCAGGAACTGAGATCGAGGCTCATCTGCGCGACTGCGACGAGTGTCAGGCGTACCTGAACACGTACCGGAGGACATCGGAGCTCACCCGCGCCTTCCTCATCTCGAGACTCGGCCGGGTCTAGGCGGAGCGTCCCTCCTCGCGCGCGCGCTCGTCTTGCGCGCCCCCGCCGAAATAGTCGATGTAGCGGTCGATCTGACGCGGCTGATCCCTCAAGATCGACGAGAGGTATAAGATCGAGTCGGCGAGATAGGCCAACGCTTGAGGCGCCATCGCGAGCCTCCTTTCGCCGATTGAGACGCGCCGGGCTGGGCCGGGGATTCGGCCTTTCTCGCCGTGAGGGAGAACCCGCCGCATAGGCACGCGTGTCCAAAGGCGGACCAAAAGCGACGACAAGGAGCCAGCCATGGACCATCAGCCGCTCAGGGGGCAGCGCGCGCTCGTCACTGGCGCGAGTTCGGGCATCGGCGAAGGGGTCGCGCGAGCGCTCGGGGCCGCCGGTGCCGCCGTCGCGGTCAACTTCGTCTCGAAGCCCGAGGTGGCGGCGAAGATCGCGGACGAGATCAAGGCCAACGGGATGGACGCGCTGGCGATCCGCGCCGACGTCTCGAAGGAGGCCGAGGTCGAGGCGATGTTCGCCGAGATGGAGCGGGCGTGGGGAGGCATCGACATCCTCGTGAACAACGCCGGTCTCCAGCGTGACGCCCCCGTTACCACGATGACGCTCGAGCAGTGGAACACGGTGCTCGGGGTGAACCTGACGGGGACGTTTCTCTGCTCGCGCGCTGCCGCCCGCTCGATGATCCGGCGCGGCCTGCGCCCGGAGATCTCCCGCGCGGCGGGGAAGATCATCTGCATCTCCTCGGTCCACGAGATCATCCCCTGGGCCGGTCACGTGAACTACGCCGCGTCGAAGGGCGGGCTCGGCATGTTCATGAAGTCGCTGGCCCAGGAGCTGGCGCCCCACCGGATCCGCGTCAACTCGATCGCGCCCGGCGCGATCATGACGCCGATCAACCGGGACGCGTGGGACGCGCCGGAGGCGCTCGGAAAGCTCCTGAAGCTCATCCCCTACGGCCGGATCGGCCTCCCGGAGGACATCGGGAAAGCGGTGGCGTTCCTCGCTTCGGACGACGCCGACTACATCCACGGCCAGACGATCTACGTGGACGGCGGGATGACGCTCTATCCCGAGTTCGCTCACGGAGGATAGGACATGGCGGCCCGCTACGACGTCGCGATCATCGGCACCGGCGCCGGGGGCGGCACGCTCGCGTACGCCCTCGCGTCGACCGGCAAGAACATCCTCCTCCTCGAGCGTGGTGATTACGTTCCCCGCGAGAAGGACAACTGGGACACGCGGGCCGTCAACCTCGAGGGCAAATACAACACCAAGGAAGTGTGGCGGGACAG
>Ga0209236_1001866_pt1 | contig 12820 bp, 11 predicted proteins | sample GraSoi013_1_40cm_FD_185819 | JGI IMG/M metagenome (GOLD analysis project Ga0209236, IMG submission 185819) | Grasslands soil microbial communities from the Angelo Coastal Reserve, California, USA - Sample 09_27_2013_1_40cm (SPAdes) (version 2) | ecosystem: Environmental > Terrestrial > Soil >... | reverse complement strand
GTGACCCGCGTCCTCGCGGACTGGCTCGGCTTCCGGGTGCCGGAGACGTTCGAACTCGATGCGATCCTGAAAGAGGTCAACCCGCGGCTCAGTTCGTTCAAGCTCGCCCTCGCGGCGAAGGACCTCACCTGGCTGGACCAGGAGCTGAACCTCCGGAAGGTGAAGCTGATCCTCGGGGACCAGGAGAAGGTCGTCCGCTTCAAAGACGCCCGGGACCTCCTGAAGGGAGTCAATGAAATCCTCGCAAGCCGCAAGCTCGCGTTCGTCGAACTCGAAACGTGGGCCGACGATTTCGCCTTCCTGCTCGTCCGCGACCCGCGGTGGGACAAGCTGAAGAATCCGGAGCTCGTCGTCATCAAGGCGGATCAGACGGCCACGGGCGGCGAGTGCGGGGAGTGCGGCGCTCCGGTCGGAAAGTATTGGAGCGACTGCCTGAAGTGCGGCGCCGTGTTCGGCTAGTCCTTCTTCTCCGCTTTCTCGCCCTTCTTCGCGCCTTCGTCCTTCGTCTCTGGCGTCTCGATCTTCATCGAGTCCGGGCCGCCGGGCTTCGTGCGCAGGATCGGCATCGGGTCGTACAGCTTCTCCGGCCACTCGCGGCGTTCGACGCGCATGCCGCAGTGGGGGCAATTCTTCGCGTCGAGGTGCTCCTCGTTCCGCGTGAACAGGACTTTGCCGTCACAATAAGGGCAGTGGAGGGTCCGCGGCTTCCGCATGATCCGTTTCGCGAAGATGGAGATCCGGCCGTCGCGGAGCTCAGGGGCCATCCGTCGCAGACCAAAGCGAGGGCCGTTATGAAACTTCCGACCCGAGCCGCGGTCCGAGGGCCGGCGCATAAGGTCAAATGGAGCGGATTCCATCGTGCGGCCGTCGATGCAAGAACTCCGGTTGCGGCCCTACCACGATCTCGAAGGCGCGATCTTCCGCCCCGAAGCGGGCTGGTTGATCCCGGCCACGTACGGCCCGGTCGACGCGGAGGTCCGTGCGGTCCGGGCGCGCGCCGGGATGATCGACTGGAGCGACCGCGCCAAGATCCGGCTCACGGGTTCGGAGCGGGTGACGTTCCTCGACGGCATCGTGACGGCGGACATGAAGACCCTCACGCCCGGGACGTCCGCGTACGCCCTCCTGCTCAACGAGAAGAGCCGCGTGCTCGGGGACCTTCGGGTCTACGCGTTCCCGGACTCGTTGGTCTTGGACATCGAGGCGTCGCAGAAAGACACGATCATGGCGATCCTCGAGAAGGCCCGGGTCAGCGACGACGTGGAGTTCCATGACCTCGGAGCCTGCGGACACATCGAAGTGCACGGGCCGGCTTCGGGGGATCTCCTCACCGGCGTGCTGCCCCGGGCCGGCTTCGGGGGATCTCCTCACCGGCGTGCTGCCCGTCGACGCGCGGGGGCTTCCCCAAGACGCGTTCCTCACCTTTGCCGTCGACAAGCATCACGAGGGCCACGTCGGCCGGGTGCGGGGACTCGGGGAAATCGGCTACGCGATCTGGTCCCCGGGATCGAGTCTGGGGGAAATCTGGGACGCCATCTCGCGACGGGACGTGACTCCAATCGGCCGCGATTCGTTCGAAGTCCTGCGAATCGAAGGCGGCACCCCGCGGTTCGGGATGGAGATGAGGGAAGACACGCTCGCCCTCGAGGTCGCGCCGGGTTACGCACTGAGCTTCACGAAAGGGTGCTACGTCGGGCAGGAGGTCGTGGCCCGCGGGACGTACGTGGGCCAGGTGCGCCGCAAGCTGTTCGGCCTGCGAGTCGACGCCGACGTCCCACCAGTCCATGGGGACAAGGTCTCGAAAGGGACCCGCGAAGTCGGCAAGGCAACGAGCGGCACCTGGTCCCCGACGACCGGCTGGGTGGTCGCGATCGCGCTTCTCCGGGCGGACGAGGTTTCCGCGAAAGAAACGCTGTTCATCGACCGAGGCGGCTGGGACCTGCGGGCACAGCTTCACTCGCTTCCGTTCGTTGCTGGCTCCCCGTGACTTCGGACGCATTCGAGGCATCGAAGCATGAAAGCGCTTCGGCGTCGGGAGGCGGTTTACATTCTCAGCGCGATCGTCTATGAGCGGGGATGGGGTCTCTCGTGCGTGACAGTAACGGAGCAGCACTTCCTCAGCGGCGGCCGCTGCCTCTCGGTCCGGCTGATGGCGGGTAGGAGCAATTCTCGAACCGTTGGCATTGAGCCTGACCGAGGGGTTGGATTCGATGTCAAGAGGCGGGGATGTTAGTCGACCGTGTCACAATGTCGCAAGTTTGAAATATAGCTTCTGGGCTCCCGTCCGATACGGCCCTTTGCCGGCCGGATATTGGTGGGGGGGAATTCAGCACGTTATCCAGACTGAGCAAGACAACCCGCCTACAGGTTCCGAATCGTGGGACAATCGGGAATGGCAAGGAGATCATGAACTTCGGAACCGACGCCATTTCTCGGAGCGGCCGCGTCGCGGGGGAAACGGATGCGAATCGCTCAGGTTAGCCCCTTCCTGCCGTCCCGGTCCGGCGGGTCCGTCGTCTACTCGACGAACTTGGCCCTCCAACTGAAAAGGCGGGGCCATGACGTCGAGTACTATGCGGGTCGGACGACCGCGGAAGATGGACAGATATTGAAGGAAAAGAACGTGGCCGTCCACACTCGTCCCACGTTCGGGATCGCCTTCGGTGTGAATCCGATGGCCTACGTCCTTCCCGACCTCCTCAAGAGCGATGCGGACGTGATCCACGCCCACTCCTACATCTACACGACGTCGAACCAGGCGGCGATCGCGGCTCGCATCCGCCGGCGCCCCTTCGTCCTCCATATGCACGGAGCGACCTACTTCCGCCATGGAATTGCCGATCGCAAGACCTCCTCCGCCCTCTACCTCAAGGAAAAGGTGTACGACAAGACGATCGGTCGATGGACGATAGGCTGTGCGGACGCGATCGCGGCCGTGTCTGCGTTCGACATGCAGCAGTGCCGGGAGACCTTCGACGTGAGCCCGGATCGACTCCACCTAATCCCCAACGCCGTGGACGTGGAGAAGTTCCACCCGCCGGCTGAAGACGGCGACCGACCGCCGACCGTCACCTTCCTCGGACGACTGGAGCAGTGGAAAGGCGCGAACTCGTTCATCCAGATCGCCCGTAAGGTGCTCCAGGAAGTCCCCGAGACCCTCTTCCAGATGGCCGGCGACGGCCCGCTCCGAAACAAGTTGATGGCCGATGCCAGGGACCTCAATCGGAGCATTCGGTTCCTGGGTGAGGTGAACCATGAGCGCATTCCCGAACTCCTGCGCCAATCTTCCGTGTTGCTCCTCCCTTCCTTCATCGAAGGCCTTCCCACTTCCTGTCTTGAGGCCCTCGCCTCCGGAACGGCGGTCGTCGCATCGGATACGGGCGGCGTGTCCGAGATCATCCAGGACGGGCAGACCGGATTTCTGTGCCCGCGGGGGGACCTCGATGCCTTCGCCGACCGCGTCGTCCGCCTATTACGGGACCCCGACCTAGCCCGCCGCCTGGGCCGGAACGGCCGAGCCCTCGTCGAGCATCAGTACTCTTGGACGCGGGTCGCCGAGGTGACGGAACACCTGTACGAATGCCTCGTCTGAGGGGGTGGGCGAGGGTGCCGACTCTCCATGTCGTCAATTCGTGCGCGGTGCCGCGTTCGGCAATCCGAGCGGCACGGGAAGGAGCATGTCGACCTCGATCATGGTGACGGGCGGATGCGGATTCATCGGGACCCATCTCGTGCGCGAACTGCGTCGACGTGGCCACGATGTGTGGACGTCCGACATTCGCCATTCCGAGGATCCGCGTCACGTCCGCTGCGACGTGGCTCACACGAGGCAGCTTGAACGGGCGTTGTCGGCGGCCAAGTTCGATTTTGTCTACAATCTGGCCGCCGAATACGGCCGGTGGAACGGCGAAGATTACTACGAGAACCTGTGGAACACGAATGTCGTCGGCACGAAGAACGTGCTGAACCTTCAGAGGCGGCAACGGTTTCGCCTGATCCAGTTCAGCAGCGCCGAAGTGTACGGAGACTACGACGGCGTCATCACGGAAGATGTGATGGAGCGCATACCGATCAAACAACTCAACGACTATGCCATGACGAAATGGGTCAATGAGATGCAAGTCCTCAATGCGGCCTCGATGTTCGGGACGGAATCCGTCCGCGTTCGTCCGGTCAACGCATATGGCCCGGGAGAGCACTATTCGCCCTATCGGGGTGTGATCCCCGTGTTCATCCATAAGGCGCTCTACGATGAGCCGTACACCGTTTACAAGAATCATCGTCGAATCTTCGATTATGTCGAAGACACCTGTGAGACGCTCGCGAACATCGCCGAGCGGTTCCGCCCGGGCGAGGCGTACAACCTCGGGGGCAAGGAAGAGGTCGACATCAAACACGTGTCTGATCTGATCCTCCGTTTCCTAGGCAAAGACGACTCCAAGGTCACTTACAAGGAAGCGGAGCCCTTCACGACCCGAGTCAAGCACATCGACTCCTCGAAAGCGGCCGCCCATCTCGATCACAAACCGAAAACTCCTTTCGAAGAAGGGTTAAAGCGGACTATCGATTGGACGAAACGCGTCGATTCCACAAGAGATGAGTGAATGGCAAAAGAAGGATACGAGAAGGCAAAGGTCCTGGTGACGGGTGGCGCAGGATGCATCGGCTCCAACTTGACCCGAGCGCTCTTGGCTCAGGGCGTCGAGCACGTCGCGGTCCTTGATGATCTTTCGGCGGCGTATGCGTGGAACATCCCTGTGGACCCGCGGGTTCGCTTCGTGCATGGGAGCGTCCTCGATGACGAGGTCCTCCGCCATGCCTTTTCGAGCCGCCCCGATTATGTGTTCCACCTGGCGGCCCAGTTCGCGAACCAGAACTCGATCGACCATCCGGATACGGATCTCCAGGTGAACGGCCTCGGGACCCTCAAGACGCTTCAATATGCGAACCTCACCGGCGTCCGACGGTTCGTATTCGCCTCCTCGGGCTGTTCCGTCTATGGGAGCAATCCACCGCTACCCGTGACCGAGGACTTCGTCTCCCTCCATCTCGATACACCGTACCAGATCACGAAGCTCCTCGGGGAGCTGTACTGCAACTTCTTCCACGACGCGTATGATTTGCCGACGGTGAACGCGAGGTTCTTCAACGTCTATGGGCCGGGGGAGGTACCCGGGCGGTATCGGAACGTGATCCCCAACTTCGTCTATTGGGCGATGCACGGCAAGCCGCTACCGATCACCGGAACCGGAGACGAGACCCGTGATTTCACCTTCGTGTCGGACATCGTCACCGGGCTCCTCGCTTCCGGATTGCGGGAGAAGGCAATCGGAGAGGCGTTCAACCTCGCCTCGGGGACCGAGACGAAGATTTCGGAAATCGCCGCGAAGGTGAATTCCCTGACCGGGAATATCGCGGGTGTCAAGTCCGTCCCGCGCCGGAGTTGGGACAAGTCCACGCGGCGCCGGGCATCGATTGAGCGGGCTCGGAACCTTCTTGGATACGAGCCGCGGACCTCGTTGGACCGCGGACTCCGTGAAACGGTCGCTTGGATCAAAGAGAATCGAGAGAGAATCGAGGACTCGGCGAAGTTTTGATCGCCCTCAGGTGACTTCGCAGGAAAGACCAGGGGAACGGGAAAGCAGGAAATGCGCATCCTTACGCTCGAGTCAGGGTTTCCGCCCGAACTGACGTCGAGCCGAATCCCTTACGAATTCGCCCGGAGCCTCGCGGAACGAGGACACGAGGTCATTGTTGCGACGGTTCCACCACGCAAACACGCCGTTTCGACCGAGGAAGTTGGACGCCCGAGCCCGCGGAAGGAGACAGTCGATGGGTTCCTGGTCCTCCGTTTGGGAGTCTCGCCCGGGGGGACGAGCATTTCCGCCCGCATCGCGGAGTATTTCCTCGTCCCACTTTTCCTCCTCGGGGCCGGGGTCAAGGTGCCTCGGCCGGACGTCATCCACGCAGGGTCGCCCCCATTATTGGTCGGACTCGTGGCCGTTTTCCTCGGCAGACTCAAACAACGTCCGGTGGTCCTGCGGATCCAAGACGTTCACCCGGATGCACTCATCCGACTCGGTTTAATCAAGAACCGGTGGCTCATCCGGGGACTCGAATTCGTCGAGCGGTTCGCTTATCTCAACGCCGACAAGGTGGCCGTCGTCGGCGAAACCTACCGACGACATGTCCTGAGTCGGGGAACGCCCGAGGCAGCTGTCACCGTGATCCACAACTGGATGCCGTCCATTCCGCCGACCAATGGAGGCGGGAAGGAACGGGGGGCTCTCGGCTGGGACGGGAAGTTTGTGGTCACCTACGCGGGGACGATGTCTTGGCCTCAGGATCTGGAAACCGTCGTGGACGCGGCCGGCCTCGTCAAAGAGGTCCCGGACATCGCCTTCGCGTTTATCGGAGACGGGGTTCTGAGACCGTTGCTCCAGGAGCGGAGTGCGCTGAAGCGGCTCAAGAACGTGGAGTTCCTTCCTCTGCAATCTCGCGACCGCTACTACCGGATCCTCCGGGCTTCAGATGTCTGCCTGATCTCACTGAAAAAGACGTTCGACTCCCCTTCCATCCCATCGAAGGCGATGGACATCATGGCCTGCGGGAGGCCCATCCTGGCCAACGTTCCTTTGAATGGTGACCTAGCCATCCTCGTGGATCAGGCTCAATGCGGCCGTGCGATCGAACCCGGAGACCCGAAGGCATTTGCCGAAACGGTATTAAAGTTCCACACGGACCCGGAAAGCCTTCGTGCGTGGGGCGAAAACGGCAGGAGGTATGCGGAGGCCCATCTGTCGCTCAACTCCTGCATGGACGAGTATGAGCGGCTGTTTGCCGAGGTCACGTCTCCGGCCGGACCGGTACCCGCCATTCCATCAGGAAGCCAGCGCATCGACGTTCGAGGAGGGCGGTAGCATTCCCGCAAGAACAGGGGGATCCGCGTCAGTGGGAGACGACGGCCGCGCGGCCCGATTGCAGGACTTCTATGCCGACCGCTACGGGAAGGATGAAGACCCCGAAACGATGAGGGTGCGGCTCATCCTCAAAGCCCTCAAAGCCCTGGGGCCGGTTCACCGAGTCCTCGACGTCGGGTGCGGCGATGGGACCCTGAGCGCGATGTTCTCCCGCTACTCCGAGCGCGTGGCGGGAATCGAGGTGTCCCAGGAGGCTTGCAAGATCGCCCGCTCGCGGGGAGTCGAGGTGGCCCGGGCCGATGTCGAGAATTACGCCTTCCCGTTCCGACCCGAGTCCTTCGATGTAGTCGTGGCGGGCGAGGTCATCGAGCACATGACCGATCCGGACCACTTCCTGCAGGACATAACGAGGGTCTTGAAGCCCGATGGGTATTGCATCCTCACGACGCCGAATCTCGCGAGCTGGTACAACCGATTCCTCCTCCTATTTGGGTATCAGCCGCACCACATGGACGTCAGCTTCTGCCACAACGTCGGGAAACTGAGGCCCATCGTGGACGGTGGAGGAGGCCATCTTCGGGTGTTTACCCTCCGCGCCCTCAAGGCTCTCCTGGAAATCCATCACCTGAGGGCCGTCTCCATCGAGGGCTCGACGGTTGCGGTGCCCCTCCCGTTTCCCTTGAACCTCGTCGAGCGAGCCCTCTCCAATTTCCCTTCGATTTCGAGTGTGCTCGTGGTCCTGGCCCAAAAAGAGGGCGCCTCGACCTCGGACCGCATGGGGGCCTGACCAAACGAAAGTCGGAATCCTGCTTTCGCAGCAGGCCAATCGGAGTCTGGGGACCGACGCCAGGGTCTCGGGCATCCTGAAAGGGTTGGAATCGCTCGGCGTCGACGTGACCGTGTTCGCACCAGGAGAAGCGGCGGGCGATCTTACCTCGGCTCGGTTCGTCCCGTTGGCCACGGGAGAGCGATTCAATCTGGCTGAACGAGTCGCCCGACAACTCATGGCCACACCGGCGATCGGGAATGCCATTTTCTGGAGTCCGGCCACGGTGCGAAGGCAGGTCAGCGCCCTGGCAAAAGCCCTGACTTCGATCAATCCGGATGTGGACGTGCTGCAAGGCGAGCAGCAGCTCGCCTCAATGGCGGCCATTGAAGCAGGCCGAGAGCTCGGATTGCCCGTCGTCGCGGATCTTCACGGTATGTGGTCGGAAGAGCTCCGCGCCTATCGGTCGACCAAACCAGGCGGTCGAGCGGACCGCAACATTCGGACCCTGGAATCCGCCATCGTACAGGGCGCCGACCACGTCGTTGTGGTCAGTCCCGAGATGCGGGAATATCTGCTCTCGAACCTATCCGCCGATCCGAGCAAGGTATCCGTCGTCCGGAACGGCAGCTTTCCGCAGATCGCCGCCGCACCAACGCACACGACTCCGCGGCGGATCGTCTTCGCCGGCATGCTCTCCCCCTTGCAAAACATTGGACTCCTCATCAAGGCTGCGTCCATCGTGCGCCGTGAAATACCCGACGTCGAAGTCCACCTGACGGGCCGAGGCGAGCTCACGGACTCTGTCAAGAGGCAGTGTCGGAAGGCGGGCGTGCCCGCGCGATTCTTCTGGTTTGAGGACCCGACACGCCTCCTACAGTTCCTCGCATCCTGTGATGTGGGCCTCTTGCCTGTGAATGCTGATCCCGGTCGGCGGCTCATCCACCCGACAAAGCTCTATGCCTACATGTCCGTCGGCCTACCGGTCGTGACCAATCGCAGCGCCTCGTGGTCCGACCTCGTAGAACAGGAGGAGATCGGGATCGTCACAGACAGCACGCCGACGGGCTTCGCGACCGGGATCCTCGAGCTCCTCAGGGACCCCGGCCGAATCCAGCGCTGTGGGGAACGCGCCCTCACCCTGCTCCGAACCAAATATGCCTATACGAGAGAACTCGAGACGTTCGTGGCAATCTATTCGAAGCTCGGCGGTGGTAGGCTCCGACCACCGCCAATCACCGGCATGGGGTGAGAGCGATCCAAACGAATCCGTCTCTGCCGCTCCAAACCAGCGACTCGGAGAAGGCCAACCTTGACGGGGCCTGGTCCGAGATTTGGCGCGGAAGGGCCACAGCCCTTGCCCGCGGGGCCGCTCAGTTTCGCGTTGAGGCCCTTGCGGCGTTGCTCATCCTGGGAGGCGTTTGGTTCTCCGTTTCACTCATCGATCGACTTTGGGGGACCGGATACCTGAACGCCTCGGGCCTCGTCCTCATCTCCGGACCGCCAGTCACGACCGGTGTCGCCCTCGTGTTCTACGCGGCTTCCCTGGCGGTGCTGGCCCTAAGTTTGGTCTTCTCGCCGCTTCGCCGGAGATTCTTCCGAATCGAATCGTCCCGGGTGGAGGCAGCCCCTCTTCCTCATGGTTGGCTCGGAAGGCTCAGAGCTCTCGTCCCCCTCTGGAGGGCTGGTTGGTTAGCCGTCCTCGCGTCGAATGTCGGGATTCTCGGGCTGCGTTTCGCGCTGTACCCGTACCCTCAAGGATCCGACACCCCTCAGTATCTCCAAGCCGCGAATGCTATCCTCTTCCGATTCGACTGGAACTTACTCTATCAACTCCACACCGTCGGAATCGGGCGATGGCTGACCGTGATAGGAATCACAGCGCTTCGCGTGATCCTTCTCCCGGTTCCGTGGCAGCCCGAGCTCATGACGATGATGGTCCTGCCGATCCTCCTGGGCGTGTTCTATTCGTGGTCGATTGGCGTCTTCGTCTATCGTCTGATGGGCGAACGAACGCTGGCGATCGGAGGAGCGATCCTCGCGCCGATTTCGTTCCTGACGATCGACCTTTCGTACGGGCTGTTTGCCCAGTTTCTCGGCCAGTCCCTTTCTATCCTCGCACTCACCGGGTTCCTCGCCTTCGTCCTCCAAGGGAAAGGCAAAGCTCGGACGACCGCGGTGATGTATGTCGTCGCATTGCTCGCGCACATGTGGACGTGGGCCGTGTTCGCGGCCATTTCCATCGTCTTCCTCAGTTGGGCACTCCTCGCGGACTCCACGGGTCGCCCCGCCAAAATCAAGCGCACGCTAGTTTCGTTGGGACCCTCGATCGCCATTGCGGCCGTGCTTTTGATAGTCCTCTCGAATGTCCAGGTCGCGGCCCTATACCCGTACTCCGTCGGCGACGCCCACCCCTTCACCCTCCCGGAAGGTTGGCTTTGGATCGGCGGTTGGGAGTCCGCGGTCGTCTGGGCTCTTGGCCTCATCGGGCTGCTGGTCCTGGCCGCCGGTCGTCCAAAGTCCGTAGCCCGAGTTCCGGTTCTGCTTTGGACGACGACGATCTCGGCGGCCGTTTTCGTCACGGGCTTCCGCGATTCGTATCGTTTCTTCATCATGTTTCCCATGCCCATCCTGGTCGTCCTCGGCGTGCGAGAGGTGGCGGCCCGCCTACGGGTTCCTTTGCAACATACCGAGCCGAATCCCGTGTCTGGCCAGATATCGCGCGGCGTGCCCGCGGTTGCGCTTGTCCTGCTCCTCCTGGGCAGCGTTCTTCCCTGGGCGTACATTCCCGATTGGCAATACTTCCCCGGCGATGCGAGCTACCGACAATCGGTCCAGATCCGGGATCACTACGGCTACGGGAACGAACGGGTGATCATCCTCATCGACCAGCGCTACTACGAAAAGGCGCTTACCTGGACTGCGGCCGTCACGGGGGCTCAGGTCTACCCTGGGAATCTGTTGTCCTTGCTGCGCGACGATCCGTACCGGCTGGATCTCCACCGTTGGTCCGCTCCCGACTTGAACGGGGTGACGGAGATCCTACTGCCGTCCTCCCTCTACTCCCCCGATCCGCTGGAAGAGGGACTCCTGGCCTCGCCAGTCGTCGCTGGCGTGCCTTACTACAGTGTGGCGGCTGGCTTCAACGCATCCTCCTTCCTCGCATCTGCCGCGCTCCCCCTGTCGAACTCATTCTGGACCAACTGGACCCTAAAGAGCGCGAGTTTGGACTCCACCTTTTCAACCGCGAATTCGCAACTCAACTGGACGTTGCGAGCGCAGACTCCCGGCGCCGTATCCCGGTCGCTCACTTATGCCCGCCCGGTTCCGAACCGATCCGCGGAGAGCTTCTATTTCCTTCTGTCGGGTTCGCTGAGCGGGGCCGAGGGAACCATCGAAGTCGATTATCTGAGTGGGAAGGCCGCGACCTACGCACTCGATCGGGTCTTCCCGAGTCCCATCCTAATTCGAATGCGCCTCTCGGCGGATGAGGTCGCGACCCAGGTCAAAGTCACGCTCTGGGTTTCGGCCGGGAAGGCGAGCGACGCGAGTTGGGTCCATATCGGGTACATGGGCTTGGTTGTTGCATGAGAGCACCTCACGGAGGAGAGGACGTGCCTAAGTCTGACTTGGCAGACCTGCGATCTATTCTCGAGCGGGCCCTGGCGCGACGGAAACGGAGCCACTACCTGGTTCCTCTCTCGGAGCCCACGTTCGGCATCGAGGAAATCCTCGAAGCCCTCGATAGCCTCACGAGCGGCCAGGTCACGCACGGATTAAAAGTGAAGGCCTTTGAGTCGGCCTTCGCTCGGTACTGTGGTTGCGCCGGCGCGGTCTCGACCAACTCTGGCTCGTCCGCAAATCTGTTAGCCTTGATGGCCGTCCTAGACCCTGAATCTAGCCGACGAAATGTTCGTCGGCGAACCGGAAAGGTGCTCGTCCCCGCTGTCTCATGGTCCACCTCCGTGTTTCCAATCGTGGATGCAGGCCTCACTCCGGTCTTGGTCGACATCGACCTGGCCACCCTCAACGCGGACGCATCCGCGTTCGAAATGGCCATCGATGAGGACGTCGTCGGGATAGTCCCGGTGCATCTGCTCGGGAACCCCGCCCCCATGGATTCGATCATGAAGCTCGCTGCGGAGCATGACCTCTTCGTCATCGAGGACGCGTGCGAGGCGCACGGGGCCACGATCCATGACCGCCAGGTCGGTTCCTTCGGAGATTGCGGGACGTTCAGCTTCTACTTCTCGCACCACATCACGACGATCGAGGGCGGCATGATCGTGTCCGATGACGACGAGCTGCTCGACCTCGCAAGAATCCTGCGGTCCCACGGCCTCGCACGCGACAGCAAGCACCTGCAAAATCACACCGCGATGAACCCAAGAATCGATCCCCGGTTCTTGTTCGTGAACCGGGGATACAACCTGCGGCCTACGGAGATTCAAGGGGCCTTCGGCATCCACCAACTGAAAAAGCTAGAGGGCTTCGTCGAAACGCGAAGGCAAAATGCCCTCGCGCTTCGTAAGCGGCTGGAACCGTTTTCTGATTGGCTCCTCTTCCAAGACGAATTGGCCTCCCACAGGAACGCGTATCTCGCCTTCTCCGTGATTCTGAAGGAGGACGCGCCATTTGATCGAGGCGATTTGACCGGAGGTCTTGAACGAGCGGGGGTCGAGACGCGGCCGATTGTCGGGGGAAACCTCGCCGAACAACCGGCCTTCAAGCATCTTCCTCACGAGACCGCGGGGAGGCTGCCGAATTCCCGACTCGTCATGAGAAATGGATTCTACTTTGGGATTCACCAAGGGGTCGGCGCGAAGCAACTAGACCACATCGGGGCTGTGTTCGAGGACTTCTTCCGGCATCAAGGTCTGCCGATCCGCGGCTGAGCACACATCGCCGGGCGACCGTCGGAGGCCGTTTCGCCGGATGTTGGGGGTTCTACGGAGATGACTTTTCTCCGAGGCCACGATACTGCATCGAATGACATTCTTGAAAAAGGCCCGACTTGGTCGCTTTCCACCACGCTTCGTGTTCGCGGTACCACGAACGGTTTCCCGGAGCCCTTTCGCAAAGGATCGGAACGGTTTCCAGCGAAGCCTTGAGCGGATTTTCCCCGCGTCGACCG
>Ga0209236_1001860_pt1 | contig 12834 bp, 10 predicted proteins | sample GraSoi013_1_40cm_FD_185819 | JGI IMG/M metagenome (GOLD analysis project Ga0209236, IMG submission 185819) | Grasslands soil microbial communities from the Angelo Coastal Reserve, California, USA - Sample 09_27_2013_1_40cm (SPAdes) (version 2) | ecosystem: Environmental > Terrestrial > Soil >... | reverse complement strand
GCCTCCCGGTGAGATACCCAAGCCTCTGCAACCTAAGGTCGAACGGACAAGAGGACTCATCACCAAGTGGCTGGGCGCTCCATCCCACTATGAACTCCCGAGGGTGCCTTCGCCAGAAGCCATGCCTCCCTGCGTCAGACACCTCATTGACAATCTTGCAGAAGGAAAGAATGTGCAGCACATGGGTCGATTCGCCCTTGCATCCTTCCTCGTGAACATCGGAGCCGGAGAAGAGGATATCGTGAAGGCGTTCAAGCCTGCCAGCGACTTTTCCGAGAGAATGACCCGCTACCAAGTCGAGCATATAGCCGGCAAGCGGGGCGGGAGGACAAAGTACACCTGCCCAATGTGCACCACGCTCAAAACACATGGAGTCTGCTACAAGCCAGATGATATTTGCGCCACAATCCGAAACCCGCTAAGCTACTACAAGAGCAAAGCCAGAATCCTGACAGGAAAGGGGCCGAAACGTGAACCCAGCTGAGCAAGTCATCAGACAGAAATTCCAACAATACTACCTGGACCCGAAAAGACAGCTAGACCCGCCTCAGAACCCGTCAGAAAGAGAATATGGATTTCTCCTCTTCAATGGAAAGTTCATGGTCAGACATCGATCGTTCAAAGACCCCCTTTCACTCCTGGCGGCAGTTAGAGACTTAGTCCCGTCACATGTCTATTTCTCCACGGCCTACTATCGAGAACCTACGGCACCAATGGAAGAGAAGGGATGGATAGGCGCCGATCTGGTCTTCGACATCGACGCAGACCATCTCAACACGCCATGCAAACCGGACCATGACAATTGGAAATGCAAATCGTGCGGCACAACTGGAAACGGAGGAGCCCCAAAGCTATGCCCAAAATGCAAGAATGACCGTCTGGAAGAGCAAACCTGGCTCTGCGACAGATGCCTCCAAGAGGCGAAGGAGGAAACTGCAAAGCTCCTCGAGATGCTCTACACGGATCTTGGAATAGACCACGAAGCTACCCGACTATTCTTCTCAGGACACCGAGGATATCACGTCCACGTATATTCGAAACAGACTTCGCAGCTCGGAGAGGAAGAACGCAGGGAAATCGCCGACTATCTTCTCGCCCAGGGATTGGACCCGCAACTCCACGAACTGGTGGAGACCAGTGTCGGCGGAACAAAGCTAGCGGAAGGCCCGCTCATGGGTCAGCCGGGTTGGAGAGGACGCATAGTTGCTGGGATCTACGATATTCTCGGAAGCGAGATGGATCAGATAGGCCTCACTTCGACTCAGGTCAACGCCTTGAAGTCCTGGGACAGGGAAGATCTTCTCCGGAAACCATTCTGGAGTTCAGTGAAGGGGGTTGGAATCTCCACCTGGAAGACCCTAGTGTCAAAGGCCGTCGAGAAGAAATCGGCAAGAATAGACACCGTAGTAACGACGGACATTCACAGACTCATCAGAATGCCCGGAACCCTCAACGGCCACACTGGACTGCTAGCGATGAGGGTTCCGGAGGAAAGACTCGACGAGTTCGACCCGTTCACGGAACCTATGGCCTTCCAAGGCGAAATGAGGGTCAAGGTCAAGGAGTCCCCAGGCTTTAGACTCGGGGAAGAACGGTTCGGACCATATCATGACGAGACTCTCCTGTTGCCATCGACCGCTGCTATGCTTCTTCTCTGCAAGCACCGAGCAGAGCCCATCGCTTAGACCCACCGTCAAGATATTATTAGCTCGCTCAATGATCTAGCCTCGTCCTCAAGAGAGATGCTGGTCCACGGTTACTATCTATGATGAGACGATTGAAGCATGGCGACGCGAGTTCCACAGCCCTGAACTCCAGCAGCTCAGACCAGAGTTCTTTCGTGACGTCGCCTCGTACGTCCGAAGACTGAAGGAAACCGAGAGAAACCTAGACCAACGATCCCTCAAAGCCATCCTTCTAGACGAGGAAACAACGAGAATAGAACGACTAGTCGTCGAACTAATCGACCGAAGACTCTCGAAAATCTGGAGCACGTCCCAGACAAACGCCCAGTCCACAACACACGCATCCGAGAGATGGGCTCAGGAAGAACTCTCGACTCTTGCCCGCCACTATAGAAAGTTCAAGGAAGACACAGTTCAGGGAATAGAGCCCTCCAACTCTCCAGAAAAAAAGAAAGACAAGCTTCTACTCCGATTCGTCAAAGACATGCCCTCCATAATAGGTGTAGACCTGAAGACTCACGGACCATTTCTGAAAGAGGACATTGCCGTTCTTCCGTACGAGAATGCTGAGAGCCTAATACGGCAAGGCACCGCAGTCGAGATAAGGCCAAGCCACAGGGATAATGGATAAAAGGACGCGCCCGCTCCCAAACCAGTCTTTCCCACGGTGAAGAAAAACGAAATATCCTAAGGAGATCAACACCTACTGCCCAAAGTGCAAACATCACACAGCACATGCCGTTGCAGTCTACAAGGCGGGCAAGCAGCGGACCCTATCGTGGGGAGCCAGACGACAAGAAAGACGAAAACACGGCTACGGCGGGCAGAAATTTCCCGAACTGAAACGCACCGCCAAGACAACCAAGAAAGCGCTTGTCAAACTGAAATGCCGAACCTGCAACTATACAATTGAGAGGCTGGGCATCAGGCTGAGAAAACTGGAGGTCGGAGCCTAGCCCTTGCGATGGGAACTAATTCCGAAGCCCCGAAGCATATTCCTGAAAGTTAAGTGCCCGAAGTGCGCGAATGAACAAGTAATTTTCGAGAGAACCAGCAACTATGTAAAATGCACAGTTTGCGACGAACTTCTAGCTCAACCAAAAGGTGGAAAAGCAGAGATCAGAGGAGAAATATTACAGCCCCTCCCTTAGGAGAACTGGGGAAGAATCGAGTTGAGTATCCAGGCTTCACAACCACTAATGCCCGAAGTCGGGGACCTGGTCGTTACAACCGTAACAAGAGTCGAAGATTACGGCGCCTACGTGAAGCTCGACGAGTACAGCGGGATCGAAGGTCTCGTCCATATTTCAGAGATCTCAACCACCTGGGTTCGGAACATCAGGGAACACGCGCGACAGGGCCAGAAGCTAGTTCTGAAAGTCTTGCGCGTCAGCTCACAACGGAACCAGATAGATCTTTCCCTCAGACGAGTTACTGGGAGAGAAAAATCTGAGAAGATGCTGGAGTGGAAGAAGGAGCGAAAAGCTGAGGCGATCCTGAAGAGTGCCGCTGAAAAACTGAAAAAATCAGTAGATGACGCTGAGGGCATCAGAAAGATTCTCCTAGACAAGTTCGGAGGACTCTACTCTCCCCTCGAAGAGGCCTTGGACGAGGGCCCCGAGGTCCTTGTAAAGGGCGGATTATCATCGGAATGGGCTCAAGCAATAGCCGAAGTTACCAAGACGAAGATCCGACTTGAAAGATCGAAGGTCCGAGGAACGGTATCGATAACCTGCCACAAACCCGGAGGAGTCGAGATAATCAAGCAAGCCCTGACCAGCGCGAAGAAGATCCGCAAACCCCGCGGAAGCGAAGTGAAAATCTACTCCATAGGCTCCCCAAAGTACAGGATAGAGGTACAAGCTCCCAGCTTTGAAGCAGCCGAGAAAACTCTGAGCCTCGCGGTGGAAGAGGCCTTGGGGACCATCAAGAAGGCTGGGGGCGAGGGAAGGAAGCTCGGATGAAATGGCTGATGCGACGATGCTCAAACTGCTTAAGATACACCCTAAAAGAAACCTGTCCAGTTTGTGGGTCCCCGACTAGGAATCCGCACCCTCCAAGGTTCTCGCCGGACGATAGGTACGCCCGGCAGCGAATGGAAGGATCTAGTGCGATTTCAGAAGTCTAGCGAACGTTATCACATGAAGGTCAGGGGCTGAGGGGTGGTAACTGCAATGTCCAAGAGCTGAGCGGGATCGCCCTGCCACCTCGCCCGGACCAGAATATACGAATTGCCCACAGGGAGTCCGGTCCAGTTGTAGACGAAATGCCCTGCAGTAGCATTGACCTTCGCTATGAAAGTCCAACTGGTTCCCGTGCTGGCTGAATATTCTAGGATGATCGGGGTTTTGTCAGTCGTTGTGTCAACGGGTTTTCCTGTCGAGGTCGTCAGGGTCCCCGTAATGGTGGTGTTTCCGCCTGTAGGCTTGACAATCGCCGGGGTAAGCTGGGTCGTCATAGACGGCTGGTTAGGGTACCTGAGTGAGTAAACGAGAACGTACGATGAGGAAGAGGCAAAGTCCTGGACGAAAAAGTTGGGAGACGGAGGTCCCGTATCATTCGCATCTGTCGGTTTTCCTCCTGGGTAACCATTTCGCATCAGGAGTCCGAGAACTGTATTGCTGGTTGGGATCTGGACCACGTTGGGTCGTGTCCCAACTTGACTCGTTATCCTCTCATCTGTTGTCTTGTTATCTATCGTCACGATACGATGGTATTCTGACGCGCCTGTCGATGGGTCCGTGATAATCTGCCTAAAACTCACGCTAGCAACCCCCATGGGGGTATTGATCGAGGTGTTGTTGCCTATACGGACCATCCAGTACCATTTGCTATCATCGCCGTATCCGCAGAAGGGCGGTCCACCTGAGCCGCAGAGCCCACGGTTGTTATAACTGACAAAGATGGCTACGTGAGTAATTCTCTCCTGCCGCATCAGTTGAACAGCGAGGGACTCGTTCAGCATGAAACCAGTCGCGATGTCCTTGATTGCGGTTGTATTCCCTGTCCCGTTATCTGAGAGGGTGGGCAGTCCAGTGTTCACGGTGATCCAGTAACCGTAGTCCCACCAGGTGAAGACAACACTTGAGTGCGGCAGATTATTGTTCATCCAAGAGAGAGCCTCAAGCCAGTCAGGCACGGCCGCGCGGACCGGAAGGCTGGCGGAGGCGATTGTCGTTGGCGTGTAGGCAGACTGAACGGCGTTGATGAAAGTCGGAACTACGAGGACTAGAATGATGAGCAAAATGCCCAGACTGAACTCCCTGCTTACCCTACTAGTGAAGCGTAGTTTCCGTCGGGGAAAGATGACCGCCTGCTGAATGATATCCATCGCAGGCTTTCCCAGCTCAACCACGGTTATCGCTGCGAGAGTCGACATTACCGGTGCCAGAATCAGGGTTAGCCGGACAAGGCTGGCCGCGAAGTAGAAGCCTGTTACGCCGAATATTATCAAGAGAACGTCGCCCTCGCGAAGCCGTTGAAAGGCAAAGAAGAAACCGAAGACACCCAAAATTATCAGGCTGCCCAGTTCGAGGTATAGGCTCGCCCACGTGGAAGGCCTGTTCTCAGCAACTGATGCAACAAGCGGAATACTGTTCCGCACGAAAGGGTTCACCGTTGCGAGGAATTTTCCCTGAAGCAAAGCACCGGACACTACCTTCGTACTTATCAGCCCAAAGATTATGACGGCTGCAGACGCGATTCCAAGACCTAAGACGCCCAGTCTTCCCCTGCTGGAAGGGGCAAGCCTTGCAAGCTCCATCACAACGAGGATGCCCATAACTCCGAGCAACGCGATGGTGGTACTCTCGGTCAGAAACGTGTGTCCGAGAAGCGGGATTTCTGTCCCGATGTACAGCATGAAACCAATGGTTATGCCATAGGAAAGGAAAAGTCGCGGGGTGTATCGCTTCAGAACCACTAAGGCCAAGGCGAACAATCCAAGCACCTCGGCGGCGTAACGGAAACTTCCCCATGAGAACGACATGTAGATGAGGCTGATGCTCGACATCATACTGTAGATTATCGTGCTCTTCAAACTCCTCCCGGGATTTACTGCTCGAATGAAGAATAGGAATGTCAGTATCATCGTAGGGACACCAACACCCTCGTTCCGGAAGAAACCTAGCTCCGTTCGACTGATGAGACTCGAGCTGAATGCGGTGAACAAAGCGGCGAACAGCCCCGCACTTTTCCCCCACATGTCCTTGGCGAAGAAGTATGTGACTAAGACGGCGAAGGCCCCGAGTATGATTGGGCTATAGACGGCCGCGTCATAGAGGCTGATGTTAACGCCAATCGACTGGAAGAACTGGTAGATCAAGGTCCCAGTGAAACTTGTCCCTGGGTAACTTGTGGACACTGGAGCGCGTCCGAACGGGAACCATTCGCTAGTATTCACATAGGTATACCACGACTGCCAGCCATTGGCTGTAACCTGCCGCATGTCGTTGAAGTTGAAATAAGGATCGAACTCAGAAATGTAAGCTCCCCAGCGAAGAGGAAGCAGTCGGACAAGTGATGCCAAAACGAGGGTCAAGGAGAGAATCGAATAGTGAAGAAACGTCGCCCGAGAGATCAGACCCAGATTCTTCCTAACTGCTCTGAAGCGAGAGGCAATACTTTCTCGTGTAAGGCCTGCTCGGAGTTCACTGAGGAAGCCTTCGGGTTCAACCTCCACTTCTAGCTAGCACTCTCTTTCTACAAGTCTTCAGTAGTTACGAGGAGATGGCTTCCCGTTCTTGCCGTTAATATTCTTGTGGTTGAAGCTTTCTCAGAGTATGCCCTTTCTAACAGCTCAGGGCCTGGGTTTCCTTTCGATGGACCGCGTTACTCCTTCTGAGCGCTGAAAACACGATTTGAACCTTCTGTACAACTATTCGTCCTTTCCGAGAATCATTCTACGCAAGTGGTTCGGCCATTGACTCCCTCCTTCCAGCTCTCCTCTCAAGGTACGCGTAGACAAAGATGAAACACCAGACGACTCCTAGACCAATCACAATCGAGCTCTCAATCTCGGGAAGCAAGTATAGGTGGTTACAGACGATCAGCCAAAGTGTCCCTAACAGTCCAAAATAGATGTAGTTGTGCTGGTGTCCAACCGCCCTTCCAGTGTACCTCCAAACCTGGATTGGAAGGCCTACAGGAAACTTTGCAATCGGAGCCATAAGCAAGAATATCCAGCTAATCGGTGCAAGCATGATCAGCCAGTTAATGCTTGCATTCCAAGGTGCTCGAAGCAACTGGAAAGTTCCTATCACGACGTAGACGAAGAAGACGGTTAGACCCAAGTATTGAAAACTGTACCACAGAAAGAGGCTATCGATTAAGGCCAACACTGCCATCCAGAAACGACCACTATAACGGCCCAGCCTCACTATTGGCACATTGATGGCATACCAAATCAGACCATAAGGAACGTAGGAAAACTCAGGATCATATCGAATAACCTTTCGAAGGTTGGAAAGACCAGGCAGAATATAGAATGATATATCTTTGTGAACCTGACGCTTGACTATCCATCCCAAGCGCAGGCCGGTCAGGCCAATAATTGCACCGATGACTTCCCAGCTCACGCCTACGCCACGTAGACAACGTTAGGATCGGCTTCTAATAGTCTTTCAAGCGGACTAGTGATTGACCGGCGAAAAGGATTGTGTTCTTTGAGCCTGTTCCTTCGCTTGTTCTCTGATCGAATATCTGTTGGGTCAAGAAGCCACTGGATTTGCTAGCTGACTTGGCAAAGTGCGTCTCGGATTACGAAGGTGGCTTTGTTCGGAGGGTCTCGACAGCTTCTTCGTAACAGGAAGCAGTTGCATCCCGTATCTACTTAACTAAGGAGGTCTCAACTAGAATGTGGGCCGAGTCATAGGCAAAGTCATTTAGACGTCGATCCTCGGTTCTACTGAATTGACCACTTGGTTCCCAATCCGGGAGCAAATGGGAGTATGGAGAATAGGATTGAAGTTTAGAGTTATTGATCTGGGACAAGATTATCCCGGGCATATTACTGACTTCGCTGATGCTCGTAATTCTTTCGTCAAAGATTTACCGGATGACGAATATGTCCTATTTGTCGACAGCGATGAAGAGGCTCCAAAGATGTTGCTGGACTATATCGGTAGACTAAAGCCCCAGTTCCCCTATTATTGGGTTAGGCGAATAGAGCTGGTGAACAACAAATACGTTCCAGTCTTCAATCCAAACTACAACGGAAGGCTCTGTTCTAACCGAGTTAGGTTTATCGGGAGAGTCCACGAAATGATCATTCCAAGAGAGCCCCATGGCGTGATAGATATTCCCATTATACACAACCACACAGGTCCGGCTTCGTACACAGGAGGAGCACAGAGCGGGCTGAAGCTCGGACTGTTAAAAGTGCGAGAAGTTGTTCGCGGATGGTAGTAAGAGTGAAGACTGTAGTTGTTAGGTTTCAACCACCTGAGACCTACGGTGGATTCGTGTCCAGCATAGTCAATCCTGTCCTTAACGAGTTTAGCCACTTTCTCATCCTTGATAGCGACACTGTGTGCGATTTTTCCGTTGACAATGTTGCCGAGCAATTCGGGATCGCCGACATTGTTGGATTCAACGTCATCTCTTCCTCTAGAACCTTTAGGCTCTGGGAAAAGATGACCTACTGGTTGAAACTGTCGCCTCGCGTAAGAGGATGCGCTATGCTTCTTTCTTCTGATTTTCTTCGGCGTATCAGAGGTTACCCTACGGGCGAGTTTGTTGACACCGTCCTGCTACAAAAGAGTAAGCGTACAGTGATTGCCCCCTTCACCGTTTATCACTTCCAGCGTTTTGATTTGAAACACTCAGTCATGCGGCAGGTTTCGGATGGAAAGTTTCGGGCAGAACTTCGTTACCCATTCTGGAAGACCCTTGTTCACTCCGTATTCAGAGTTCGTCCGTTCGTCGTACTGTCATACGTTTTTCATAGAATTCCGAGAGAGCGAGAAATGTAACTTCAGTCACTTTCGTTGATCGACCCGACTGGCTACAGATTCAGGAGGGGTGAAAGATCTCCCTCCAAGAAATAACTTCTCGGATCAACCTAGGGGATCGACGAACCTACCGGTCATCCTGACTGATAACGAGACTGAAAATTCGCGGTTAGAAGCAGCTTAGAAATTTGAGTCCTCTTACCGGGGCTTAAGGCTGGCGAACAGGTGTCTGTCGCTGAGCCATCGAGTGTCATAATTCTTCTCTTGCAAGTAATTCTCGAATTCCTTTCTGGCTCCTTTATCGTGTACTTCGATGATCCATCTCAAGATCCTTCCTGTTTCAATGCTTGCTTCGGCACCATGAATCACTCTCCACTCGGCTCCTTCGACATCTACTTTCACAAGGTCTACACTCTGCTTTACTAATGAGTCGAGCTTAACGGTTCGAACGGGAAGGCTCGTGACCGTGCGAACTTCTGTTCCGCCTAGGTCATGAGCGAATACCGGTTCGCTGAATTCTAGTGAATGTCGACCCCTCACAGTCTTGACAAAGAGAATTGCCGTCCCATCGTGGTCCGAGACAGACTCGTCCAGCGCGATTACATTTCGGAGCTTACCCGTTGCAATCGTGAGGTTGAGTCTCCGGAAGGATGCTGGATTGGGTTCGAAGGCAGTAATCGCATCAAAGTTTCTCGATAGCAGCACAGAATAGTAGCCGTCGTCAGATCCCACATCTAGGAATAAGCTTCCTCTGATCGTCAACGCTGTTTTGACGACTTCTTTCTCGAAGCCGAATTTGGTTCTGACATCTATCCATGTTCTGACGAGTTCTGGGATCTTGATTTTTTCAAGGTAGTCGGTTGTTGAGGCCAGACCTGCAGTTAGAAAAATCTCATAATTCTTCAATCTGCCAAAAAATACTCTGAACACTCGTCTAACAGCTAGGTATGGGATTACAAGGATCATGAAACCGATGTTGACTCGCATAGTCGTCTTTCTGTGAGGTGGTTCAGGTTGTTGAATATTTCGATACGTCCTTAGCTATATTGGACGGCACTCAAAATTTGGTTTAGGATTCGTGGAGTTCAACCCGAGGCCTCACAGCGCCGGTTGAGGCCGATAGCGACTAGAGGACCGGAGATCGTTGGAGTTTGGTCCCGCAGTTCTTGCAGAAAATGGCCTCACGTGGGTTGTCAGTCCTACAGGCTCCGCATTGATTCCCGTTGGATGCCGCTCTGGGAATGGTAAAGGTCCTGCTCTCTCCGGAGTAGAGGTTGAACTTGTCTCCTCGACTGCATCGGAACCTTGAGACACGGTATCGTTGAAATCTCCACCTCCGTTCTGGAGGACTAGAAACTTCAAGTCCACATTTCGGACAACTTATGCTCATAGATTCCCCGAGCATTTTTCAGGTAATCGGTTATTTAAGATGAGACTTGAACTAGTCCGGAGAGATAGCCTTCGCCGTAAGACTTCTCAATCCGACGATTCCTTTCCCAATCGAATTCTCCGGCTCCGTGACAACCTAGAACATCTGCCGGACTGACCTCTTCCCGACAACCGTGAATTTGCAGGAGGCCCGCAATGAATGGTCCAGCTTTTCTCAGCCTGAATTGCTTGATATCCCTCACTTGGCCATTTGAATCGAAGAGGAGTTCGATCTCTTTCGTGAGTTCGACGTACTGAACGGTGATGGCGCCGGGGGTGGGATTTGAACCCACGAGGGCCTAAGGCCCATCGGATCTTTGCAACCAGGCAAACTGGCTTAGCAATCCGACGCCCTACCAGGCTAGGCGACCCCGGCCTACCAAGCTCAAACAAAATGTTCGTCTAAATAACTGTTCCAGAAAAACGATTACGTAGCGACCTGTCAGTAAAGTTCTCTCCTTCTAGCAGTCAGATTAATGGTCATCTCCGCTACGTCCTCTCCATACTCAGAGATGCGTTTCAAGCTCTCAAGCGCCAGTCTTACCGCGACAACAGTCTTCTGGTTGAGACGGAAGTCGAAGAGCTTCTCCATCACATCTTCAGCATCCTTCTCAATTCTTTGAGCAGAGAGGATTGAAGTGTTAGCCAAGGCTCCGTCTACTTTCGTCAGGGATTTCAGAGCATCTTCCAAGACAGAACTGGTCAAGTCACTCACCTTAGACAAGTCGTCAACAAGTCGCCGTGGAAGGGGAGCTTCGATCTCTGAGGCCATTCTCGCTATTGTGGTCGCATGATCGGCTATTCTCTCAAGGCTCTTCGAAACAACTCGATAGACAAGGCAATCTCGGGGATCCGATAACCCAATCTCTTGAATCAGGCTCCGGTTCAATACAGCCATTGTTAGTTGTCGTATTAGGAACAGATAGAATCGGTCAACTTCTTCATCTCTCTTGACAATCTCGTCAGAGAGAGCGATGTCCCTATTCTTCAGCGACTCCACGGCGTCCCGTAGCATGAGTTTGGAAATGAGACTCATTCTTGAGATCACCTTTGGGGCGGGGAAATCACCATAAGTTGAAAGGCATTGAACTATCAGTTCATCCTTAGATTCTTCAATAATCTCGGATCCGACGAACATCCGTCGGGCAGCTTCTCTGAGGTAAGTGCGGAGGTCGGGCCGTGACGCGGTTGGAAATCGTATCTTTATGAGATCATATCCCGCCAAATACTGAGCGACAACAATTCTCAAGATCTGCTCCCTGTCTTGATCCTTTGAAGGTGTGAGTGTGATCTCCGCGCCTTTGCTCTGACCAGCAGGGATCTTCTCGTGAGGGACGAGGGTAAGAGACGAATCTGACCTTGGAAGTACTGCCACTACGTCTCCCGCTTTGAGACCTTGCTCCTTTACCCAATCCTTGGGGAGAGAAACAGTATAGCTCGCTCCTCCAGTCATCTGGAGCCTTCTAAGCTCGACTTGCTTCATTTGCTGAGCTCCTCCATTGGTCTATGTATATACCTGCTCCAGCTATATATTCGGTGAGTTATCTACTTATTGCTTGAAGTGCATTTCAGGTATTGCGTGATGATCAAGGTGTTTACGAACCGATCAGCAGGATCTGACTTGTTTCGAGTTGCGTATCCTGATACAGGGGAGAGTGGCGACGCCTATGATATCCATGTGCAGACAGGACCCATTATGGGGGGGTGGCTTGAAGTCAAAGTTCTCTTTCCTTGTGCCTCAATACTGCCCCGTGATACGGCTGAAAGCGGTGACACTTATGATGCAGAAGTCGATAATTCTCTGCGGAGATAGGTTGGTTTCTTAAACCATGTCCATGAGCGTAGATAGGCCAACTATAGCCTCTGATCAGCGTTCCTCGTTGGCTACTGAACTAGAGAATATTGTGATCTACTGACATCCATAGGCAATCAGTATTATCAGTGGCACGACTAATTACTCGGTCACCTTAGTAGTTTGCACCGAGTGCAATGTCTGCCAGTAAAGATGTAGTGATTAGAACCACGGGAATAAGCAAGTCAATTTTCGTTATCAGTTTGGTAATCGTTGCGGCTGTTAGTGGGGTCGCAGGCTTTTTCGTACCCGGACTTCTCAAGCAGTCATCGTCGGTGATTACGATTAATGGGGCAGGGTCCAGCTTTGTATTTCCATTGCTGTCTGCCATAGACGCGAATTACACTGCAAGTAATCCAAACGTTCAGATCAACTATCAGTCTGTTGGAAGTGGAGCAGGTATAACTGATTTCAGCACGAAGATCGTTGACTTTGGTGCCACAGACGCGCCACTGTCGGGAGGACCAATTGGTCAGAGAGCTAATATCACAAGAGATACGGGTACTCCTCTTACTATTCCCGAATCCATTGGTGCCGTTGCTGTAGCCTACAATGTCAACGGGATTAGTACGGGCCTCAAGCTCAACGCAACTGTCGCGGCTATGATCTTTCAAGGCAATATCACGCAGTGGAACGACCCGATCATTGCCAACATGAATTTGGGCGTCAATCTTCCCAGCTCCACTATAACTGTAGTCCATCGGTCAGACAGTTCCGGGACCACATTCATATTCTCAAGCTGGCTTAACTCCTCAAATTCCCATTTTCCGTGGAAATTGGGGGTAAGCAAGACGCCTAAATGGCAGTATGGCACTCAAGCCACGTACCTTTCCCTTCCACAAAATGTGGGAGTCGCCGGTGGAGTACAGCAGAATCCCAACACGATTGGGTATGTAGAACTAAACTATGTTCTTTCAAC
>Ga0209236_1001858_pt1 | contig 12843 bp, 18 predicted proteins | sample GraSoi013_1_40cm_FD_185819 | JGI IMG/M metagenome (GOLD analysis project Ga0209236, IMG submission 185819) | Grasslands soil microbial communities from the Angelo Coastal Reserve, California, USA - Sample 09_27_2013_1_40cm (SPAdes) (version 2) | ecosystem: Environmental > Terrestrial > Soil >... | reverse complement strand
GCTTTCCACCGAGCTTCAGCACCTGGAGGGACTTTTCGAGCGTGTCCTTGCCAAGACTGTTCAGGACGACGTCGTAGCCGCTCAGGACCTTCTCGAAATCTTCTTTCTTGTAGTCGATGACGACATCCGCGCCGAGACTTGTGACCAGATCGATATTCGCTGTGCTCGTCGTAGTCGCCACCGTGGCGCCGATGTGCTTTCCCAGTTGAATGGCGAATGTGCCTACTCCACCGGAACCCGCGTGGATCAGGACTTTTTGGCCCTTCTTCAGGTTGGCGCGTTCAATCAATACTTGCCAAGCTGTCAGACCCACTAGAGGGATGGACGCTGCCTCTTCCATGGTGAGATTCTTCGGCTTCAACGCCACGTCAGCTTCATTCATGGCGATGAATTCCGCGAACGTCCCGATCCGGTCCTGATGCGGCCGTGCATAAACCTCGTCGCCCGGCTTGAACCGTCGCACTTTGGACCCGACACGGACTACGACCCCGGCCACGTCGTTGCCTAGAATCAGCGGCAAGCGATAGGGCAGAATGAATTTGAACTCGCCGTCCCTAATCTTGGAATCCAGCTGGTTTAAACTGGCTGCGTGGACTTGGACCAGTACATCATCGTCCCGGACTTCCGGTTCCGGCATTTCGCCGAGACGTACTGCGCTCTTGCTTTTGTAACGATCGAGGACGAATGCCTTCATGGCCTTTCTGTCATGCAATGGGGTCCTTGAGCTGCTGCCTAACGGATCGCGCTTAAGCTGCGGGCGACTGGCGGCTTCGTCGCTTGACGCTCGTGGAGCAGCATCCAGGACGTGCCGAACTTGTCCCGGAGCATCGCAAAGCGAGAGGCGAAAAAGGTCTCCTCCATCTTCATGAAGATCTGACCGCCATCAGAAAGGAGTGCGTAGAGGCGTTCCGCTTCCTCGGCGCTGTCGACGGTTAAGGTCAGATAGGCGCTGCGCATGGGCTCAGCCCCCGGTATGTCGGCTCCCATGAGCACCGTCTTGCCAATCTCGATGCGGGCGTGGAGGATGGCCTTCTTCCAGTTGGCCGGTACGTTGGCCTGATTCGGCTGCTGCTCATGCGTCATCATCATCGTGATCTTGCCGCCAAGGTGCTGCTCGTAGAAGCGGAACGCCTCCTCGCACTTCCCGGCGTAGTTGACATAGATGTCGAGTTTCATGGGATGCTCGTATAAGAGAGTTCGTCGCAAACCAAGGAGATTCCCGGGAGCGATGGGCGCGGCCTAACGAATCGCGCCTAAGCTCCGGCGCCACACTGGGAGCTTCACAAACGCAATTCTACCACAGACGACGGGCGCCGCCAGCTTCAGGCGCGTGTTAGGCGGCGCCGCCACTAATGGGGAGTGTCATGAGGCTCAGGTGCCGGTAGGGCGCGGCCCAGGCGATCGAGGCGATCCGTGAGCACTCTGTTCATGAAATCCTGACTGCTTGCAAGATCGTCCATGCGTGCGCTGAGGGCTTCCAAGGAACTATCGACACGAGCCGCAAGATCATCGAGCTGAGACAGATCGACAGGGCGACTCTCGAGTTGGCGCACGCGCTTGCGCATGTGAAACCAGGCGAATGTGAGACCGATATTTGCGGTGACTGAAATCCCGAACCAGAAGAGGAGGATGGCGAAGTCGGTATTCATCACGGATTCCGCTCGCTAGCAAGAGGGGGTCCGTGCTATACGCAATTAAGAATGAAGCCGTTTCGGGATGCGCCGCCTACCGGATCGCGCTTAAGTGGCGGGCGACTTGTCCGCCGGCGCAAACCCGTTGGACGAAGTCCGTGCCCCGCCAGGGCACAACACTCCGCTTCCTTTAAAGCGATCGCCGCCCGGCAGCTTCAAGCGCTTGTTAGGCGGCGCCGCCCCTTGCCGTGGGATGGGCTAGCCGCCGGGCAGTGGCGTAGTAGGCGAGGAGGCCCGCGGCCGCGAAGACGAGAATGACTCCCAGCACTATCGGCTCGCCCGAGCGATATGGTAGAAATTGAATCAGGATCAGCCCGAGTCCAACCGCTCCGAGGACCATTCCCCACTTGAGCGTGCTGTAGAGACCGGGGTCCTCCTTCGGCGCTCCTGCGATCACTCGGGCGAGCTCGGGTGCAACCTCGGCATCAATGAGGCGGCGGCGGATCCGCACATCGGAGATCACCTTGGCGAGACCGACGAGTGTGAAGGCGACGGTCAGAAGGAATACAATCGGGACGAGACTGCCGGTGTCGAACATGGCTCAGCCCTCCGTCCAGGATGCCAGGGTGGGTTGGCCCAAGTGGACCACAAAGCGTACCGTGGGCGCCGCCTAACGGATCGCGCTTAAGTTGCGGGCGACCCGCCCATCGGCGCAAGAGAAGTGGACGACAGTCCGTGCCCACCAGGGCACGACACAATGGCTTCCATTAGAACGAGTGCGCCCGCCAGCTTCAAGCGCTTGTTAGGCGGCGCCCCTCCATCGGTGCTCGCCCAATGGCGAGCACGACGTGACGCTCATCTTACGCCCGGCGACGCCGAGAGGCACCGTCAGCGTCAGGCCGTTGTTGGGCGGCTCATCGATTCGGTCGGCGATACGTGGGTCCCTTCCTAACAATCATTGACCTATCCGCGTCGCCGGATCCCAATGTTCGTCCGCCTTGCCATCCTTGAAACGCCACATATCGAACCAAGTCGTGGTGTAGCTCTGTGAGGAATCTTTGGCGTCCTTCAGCTCGCGCACATACGCGACCACCACGAGATCGCCCTCCGCCACCACCGACACGACCTTCGTTTTCATCTTCTCCGGTATTGGTACGGGCCTCACCTTCCGGACCTCGGTGAAGTACTTCACCACACCATCGCGTCCGGACGCCGCGTTCGGATTGTGCTGGATGTACCGCTCCGTCAAGTATTTGTCTGCCAGCTCCCAGTGCGCCGCCTCAAGCAGGTCCCTTACGATGTGGTAGGCCGCCTGCTTGTTCGTATTGAGCTTCGAGTCGCTGCTGTGGAACAGGGCCTCCGGATCGCTCGCGCCGACAACGGCCTCTTGCGCGTGCAGCGAAAGGCTGCCGGCCAACAGAGCGGCCGCCAGCAGGAGGTGTAGACGACAAGGCACGTATTCCTCCTCTGCGGTTCAGAGAGCGTTCCGAAGGTTGCGGTTGTCGTCGCTCTACGAGATTGTGGCGTGCGGCGGCCCCAGTCGATGAACGTGGACAGGGCGCCGCCTAACGGATCGCGCCTAAGCTGCGGGCGACCGCTCGCCGGCTCAAGGTGAAGTGGACGACAGTCCGTGCCCGCCAGGGCACAACACTCCGGTTCCTTTAGAGCGCTCACCGCCCGGCAGCTTCAAGCGCTTGTTAGACGGCAGCCTCTTCACAGATCCTCAGGTGTCAACCCCGTGTGCTTCGCGATCCGGGACAGCATCTTGGGCCCGAGCTCGTCGCTATCGTGAAAGGCGAAGACATAGTTCGACCGGCCCTCGCGGGCCAAGGTACGGTGGGAGCCTGTTTCTCGTTTGATGATCCAATGTGAAGCAACGCCGCCAGCACCCGCCGCGCCTTCGTAGCGCGCCAGGCGGTCACGCCGCTTTGAAGGTCACGTTGAGCGGATCCGGCGCGGTTTCGGCGTGGTCGAGGCGGTCCGCAAGGACGCGAAGGGCCAGCGCCTGAACATGAGCCATGGCTTCGTCCCTGCTCTTCCCATACGTCATCACGCCTGGAAGCTCAGGAACCTCCGTAATCCAACGGCCGTCGTCCTCACGCTCGATCTCGATCTTGAAGTGCATGGTAGGAACCAATCTAATGCCGGAACGTGCTGCCGTCTAACGGATTGCGCCCAAGCTGCGGCGCCACACTGAATGGCTCACAAATGCAAGTCTCCATAGACGACGGGCGCCGGCAGCTTCAGGCGCGTGTTAGACGGCGCGTTCACTTTGCCGGAAGTGAATCCGCATACTTCGCAGCCACCTGGACCCACTTGCTCAGCTGCGCGTCCGTTTTCAGACCGGCCTGCTCCACCAGTATCCAACCCTTCATCGGCCGCCCGGTAAGGTCGAAGCGCCGCGTGTGAGCCTGAGCGAGAACAGTATCCGTCTCCTCTGGTGCAAGGCGCACGATGAGCTCCGACTTATGGACCCCGACGCACATGTTGCCATTTAGAAGGAAGGCCACGCCGCCGAACATCTTCTTTTCGACGAGCCCCTTGCGCCGGCCCAGCGAGCCGCGAATGCGATCTGCTAACCGTTCGTCAAAGGCCATGGTGGGTTCACAATGAAGGAAGGCGCGCCGTCTAACGCTCCGGTTCAGCGGCGGGCCGCGCAGCGGACCGTCCGCTGCAACCGGTTGTTGGGCGGCGTTTCTCAGGCACCTTTGTTCTTGTCGTCCCATACCTTCGGCTCCCAGAGCTCGACCTTGTTTTCGTCTGGGTCCATGATCCACGCAAACTTGCCGTTCTCGTGCGATTCGGGTCCTTGGATGACTTCCACACCCCCCGCACGCAGCTGCTCCAGCAGCTCGCCGAGGTTGTCGACCCGGTAGTTGATCATGAAGGAAGATTTGCTCGGGCTGAACCACTCGCTGTCTTTCTCCGCGACATGCCACACAGTAAGGCCTTGATCCTCGGCCTTATCGGCCGGCCATTTGAGGATAGCGCCGCCAAAGTCTTCCAGCGACATGCCCAAGTGCTTCCGATACCACGCTGCCAGTGCAGCACTGTCGCCTTTGCTCTTGAAGAAGACGCCGCCGACTCCGGTAATCTTCGCCATCGTTGCCCTCCTACCTATTTAGCCGCCTAACGGATCGCGCCTAAGCTGCGGGCGACCCGCTCGCCGGCGCAAGGCAAGGGGACGACAGTCCGTGCCCGCCAGGGCACAACACTCCGCTTCCCTTAAGGCGCTCACCGCCCGGCAGCCTCAAGCGCTTGTTAGGCAGCAACGCTGACGCATGGTGCCGCGCTAGAAGAATCGGCTCACGAAGCCAGCGACCATTCCTACCATCGCACCGAGACCCGCACCATAGATGCCGTAGGCCACGGGACCAAAGCCACAGAGCAAGGGGTTGCAGCCCTTGAGGTCACGGTACAGGCCGTAGGTCGCGCCAGCACCGAACCCGATGCCCATGCCGAGCATACCACCTTTGAGTTCAGGCGGCATGTGCCGCCGTGCCGGCATCTGCAACGCACCGGCTGCCGACCAGCGCGCCCGGGTCCGTAGCACGGCAGCGCCGAGAAACAGGCTGTCAGCGAGCGTGGGCTGCAGGTGGATGGTAGCGACGGCTATCGGTGTGGAGCGCCCCGCATCCTGAGCAGGAAGTGAGTTCACAACGCCAAGGGCGGCCACGGCGAGGCTGATGGGAAAGCGGCGGCAAGAAATCTTGGAGAGAGTGCTCATAGAACCCCTGCGTTGCTGCCTAACGAATGGCGCCTAAGCTGCGGCGCCGTGCTGGAACGTTCACAAACGCAATTCTACCGCAGACGACGGGCGCCGCCAGCTTCAGGCGTTTTTTAGACGGCGCGGTCAACACAACGGCACCAGGACAATCATCACACCACATCGCCGGACGCCACCTCATTTGTGCTGCGCCCCGGTCTGCTCCTCTCGAAGCCGATGCGCACGAAAGAACGCCCACATCAGGCTCGATGCGTCGATACTGTTGCTGGTGCGCCCGACGAACCATTCCGGCAGCGGTTGGCCACCGGGCCAGGTGTGGCCTCCTCCTTTAATGGTGTAGAGCACCACCGCCGCGTCGTCAGCGCACTTCGTGTATTCGAGGCGCGTGACGTCCGTCGCGACCACAGAATCGACCGGATGCGTTCCGCAGCGGTTTCTTCGGGCCCAACTCGCCGTAAAGGCACGGACGCCCTGAAATCGCTGAGGGGCAACCCACGAGAACCCTCCCCTGTACGGAGCAGCCGCATCGGCGGTCCCGTGAAACGCGATCATCGGCACCGGTCGCAGGTCCATGCACCAGCTGAACGGCAGCAAGAGAGCAGCTCCCACCATCCCGACCGCGGCGATCCGGTCGGACAGCGTGCAGGAGAGCGCGAACGACATGCCTCCGCCATTGGAAAGCCCGTTGGCGTAGATCATCCGCGGATCGATGTTGTACGCCGCCTCCAGCGTGTCGATCAACTCGGAAATGAATCGGACATCACGCGAGGGTGCGGCTTCGCCGCCCTCGTGCCAGACCCGTGGTCCGCCGCCGCCCTCTCCCGACGGGTATACGACGATGAAGCCGTGCTGGTCCGCCACGCGGTTCCATTGGCTCGTTTCCTTCTGGGCCGCCCCCCACATGCCCGCGCCGTGCAGGCTGATGACGAGCGCCGTCGGCTTGCTGCGGTCATAGCTCCTTGGGACGTAGAGCAGGTACGCCCGCTTCTGCCCCGAGGACACGAACGAACCGTTGGACCGATTCGACACGTAGAACCACACTGCCTCGACCAGGACCAACAGCACCGGCAGCCCGATCAGCACCATCACTGCGGCGATGACCCCCTTCCGGCTCTTCATCATCGTCGCGGTTACCGGTGCCGGTTCCACGCGAGCGCCAGCGGCGCCGCCGAGATTCGCGCGAGGGGGACCGCCAGGATCGCGATGAGCGCGAGCACGTAGTGCGCCACGAATGGCGTGGAGAAAAACCACACGAGCACCCCGTAGAGGGCGAGCACGGCGACAAGCCAGCAGGCCGCGCCGGCGACGAGCGCGCGGTCGCCCAGCAGCCGGTTGCGATCGAGGCGCGTCGCGATCCAGGCGGCAGCGGACATCTTCAGGCCCACCAGACCGGCCAGGATGAGGGGCAGCGCGTTCCATAAGGCGCGCTGCACGCTTGGGCTGTCGATGATCCACTCCACGATCGGTCCGAGCAGGATGAGGAACGTCAGCGTGAGCAACACGCTCCCCTTGACGATCCATTCACGGCCGGTCAGGCCGATGTGCAAGCTCTGCACCAGCTGCTTCCAGGTCGCGACGATGAACCCCGCCAGGATGAGCAGCACGACTATCGCCGCGCGGGGCGTCCCGATGGCGTCATTCATGCGCCGCGCCCGTTCCGTCACCATGGACCAGGTGCCCGACCACTCGAGCGCGAGCGACATCGCGACGAGCACCAGCAGCCACGCGGCCAGCGTGCTCCACATCGCTATCTTCAGCTTGGCGGCGATGAGCTCGGCGCTGGTCAACGGCCGCGTCGCGATGAACGGCGGCAGGCCGTAGGAATCGTGTACCTGGGGATTCGGCTGGCTCACGGTCCACGCCGTGCAGGCGGCCATGAACGGCGGCGTGATCAGTGCGAGAAACAGTATTTCGAAGACGAATGCCGGCGCGTCCTTGGCGAGCCAGAGCAACGCCAGCTCGAACGGCAGCAGGAGACCCACGAGCGCCGGCAGCGACCGGCCATGCCGCCGCCACTCGAACCACGCTTGAGCCCGGGCGGGCGAAGGAAAATGGTCTGGCCGGCGGGTCAGCACGGCGTTGCTCGCAGGCCAAGCGAACATTCCCCGCCAATCGGGCACCTCGCCGCGGCGAGCCCGTGCAACGGCGAAGCGCGCGACGAGATACGCGAGGGGAAGCTGCGGCGCCAGGATGGCCAGCATCATGGGCTCGCGGGCCGTGAAATGAATTGCCAGCAGGACGACGGTGTCCAGCGCAGCCAGGAAGAGCACCGCGACGATCAAGCGAATTCCCGGCAAGCCATACGGCATCCACGTCAGCGCCTGCGTCCACGCGAGAAGCGCCGCGGCCAGTAGCGCCGGCCAAATCAATGGGATTTCGATTCCCGACGGCCACACGGCGAAAAGCCTCGCGGCCAGCCACAGGACCGCCACGGCCGCCGTGCCATAAAGCATCGGCCAGCCAACCAGCGCAGCGTTCGTCACGGGCAGGGTGAACATTCGGGCGGGATACATCGAATGGCGCGCGGCCAGGTCACCGGCAAAACCAAAGCTGAAGACGGCCAGGAGATACACGAACGTCGTCGTCAGCGGCACCGACACCAGCGCGGCAAAACGGACGCTATCCACCAGGACGGGCTCACCCGGCTCAAGGATCAGGAACCTGATCATCGCCACGACGAACAGGTAACCGGCCACGGCGATCAGTCCCCAGCGATGCCGCCGGCGAAACTCCCAGCCGATTGCGAGAGCGGGAGACCGCACGATCTACGGCTCGGCGGCCGGCGTCGCGGCGCTCCCGACATGGGCGATGAACGCCTCATTGAGGGAGCGATGCGATTCCTTGATAGCATCCAGCGGCGCGCTCAGCACGATCCGGCCGTGGTCGATCATCGTGACGTGATCGGCGACCTCTTCCACTTCGTTCAGCAGGTGCGACGAGAAGAGCACTGTGCGGCCTTCGTCCGCGATGGTGCGAATGACGGCGCCGAGGATGTCGCGGCGAACGATAGGATCGAGGCCGGACGACGGCTCATCCAGCACCAGCAGCTCGGGCCGATGGGCGAGCGCGATGAGCAGTCCCATCCGCGCCTTCTGCCCCCTGGAGAGATCCTTGATCTTCGCCGCAGGATCGAGCGCGAACGCCCGCCGCAGTTCCTCCGCGTAGGCGTCATCCCACTTCGGATAGAAGGCACTCGTGTAACGAATCAGCTCGTCGACTCGCATCCAGCCGGGGAGGTCGTTTTCCTCGGACAGATAGCCAATCCGCGACAGGACGGCGACCGGGTCGGCGACCGGATCGAGGCCGAAGACGCGCACCGAGCCGCTTTCCGCCCGTAGCAGGCCCAGAATGTGCCGGATGAGCGTCGTCTTCCCCGCTCCGTTTGCGCCGACGAGGCCGTAGACCGCCCCGTGCGGGAGGGACACGCTCACCGAGTCCAGGGCCGTCGTGGCACCGAAGCGGCGCGTCAGCTCCGACACGCTGATGACCGATTCACTCACCCTCGAGCCACCGTCTACGCGTAAAGTTGTGATTGCACGGACACTCTCGATGCAAGCGGAACGATGATTCGCGCCGTCTAACGGATCGCGCTTGAGCTGCGGGCGCCATGCTGGCCAGCGGACCGCTGCATGAGTTCGTCATCGTCACGCACCTGGCGCACCAATGGAATTCTACCTACTTGGCGGCGCCCGTCAGCTTCAAGCGCTTGTTAGACCGCGCCCGCTTCGGAGGTTTCCATGTCAGCTTGAGCTTCCGCTTGTTCAATGCGCAATCCCGAAGATACAGGTTGATGAGTGTTTGATAGGGGATCCCGGTGCGCGTGGACAGATCCTTGAAGTATTCCAAGGCACGCGAGTCAAGCCGAATCGTGACGGACTGCTTGAGTCGCTCCACATATGGATTGGGTCGGGCATTGGAGAAATCGTACTCTTTTCTCATTGTTGCCACCTCGCGTCGTATCCCGCCTGTTCTGCTTTGGTCGCTCTTCGCGCCGAAATGAGTCGAATCACCGCGTCGTGCTCCCGATAGGTGTGCGCGACTACAAGAACCCGGAAGCGCGAGCTCAATCCCAGTAACACGAACCGATCTTCATCCCCCGAGTGCTCGGGATCGTCCAGCAAGAGTGCGTGGTCATCATAAAAGACCGTCTCCGCTTCCTCGAAGGACACGCCATGCTTCCGCAGGTCGATCCGCGCCTTCGCGGGGTCCCATTCGACGCGGATCGGCACCACACTTCAATGTACGTACGATGTATGTACTGTGCAAGGTGGGAATGGCGCGGTCAACGGATCGCGCTTAAGCTGCGGGCGACTCGCCCGCCGGCGCAAGAGTACTGGACGAACAGTCCGTGCCCGCCAGGGCACAACGCTCCGCTTCCCTTAAGGCGATCACCGCCCGCCAGCTTCTAGCGCTTGTTAGGCAGCAGCATAGCCATCAAGGCGTCTCGCCCGGTGGGCCCGCGCGCTCACCCGCCGCTGGCAGGGCACGGCCACTCTGGTTCCTCTGCGCAACCAGCGCGCGCTCGAGGAAATCGAGCCGTTCTTGCATGGCATCGAGTGCGTCACGTAGCTCCCCGATTGCCGGATCAGTCGGCGAAACAGTGGGAGGGCGGCGTTCGAGCCGTTTAGCGAAAGCGGTCGCAAATCGCACGACAATCACGCTAGCCGCGATGGCCCCGATGACCGCCATGACAGGGATAGCTGGCTCCATCGCCTTCGGCTCCGGGCCTCAGTGACTCGTGATGCTGCTGCTGCCTAACGGATCGCGCTTAAGCTGCGGGCGGCGAGCCCACCGGCGCAACTAGCAGCGGACGAAGTCCTGTGCCCGCCAGGGCACAACACTCCGATTCCTTTAGAGCGATAGCGCCCGCCAGCTTCAAGCGCATGTTAGGCGGCCCCACTTCAACGCGCCAGTGCCCGAATCGAATCGACAACAATGAGGTAGGAACTGCCAGCGGGGTAGACGGTGCCGTCCACCTTGACTGCCTTCCCTATCAAAGCTTCAGTCGGGAGCCCGCGAGAAGCACCCGCGTGGTCGAACGCGAGGAGATACAGTTCGCCTTCAGCCAAGAGCACTGGCTCAAGGCCAGCGCTCGGATGCTGCTGCGAGCAGGGGGCTTGTGCCGAATCGGGCATTTCGTGAGCAAACGTACACACCGGATGGACGATGGTGCCCGTCATGATGATTTTGGCACCTCGTGGATGGTGGTGGGCCATGTGCGCTTGGGCTTGGACGGGGCCGGCTATGGCCGCTGTGACAGCTGCGAGCAGGACGGCGGGCCGGAGCATGTGGAGTTCTCCGTGTCATCGTGGGGCCGCCTAACGGACCGCGCCCAAGCTGCGGGCGACCCGCCCGTCGGCGCAGTGTAGTCGAACGATAGTTCGTGCCCGCCAGGGCACAACACTCCGCTTCCACTAAAGCGATCACCGCCCGCCAGCTTCAAGCGCTTGTTAGACAGCGGCTTCCATCAACGGAAGTGCTTCCAGTTGGCTCCGGCAAATAGAAGCGCCACAAACAATAGGAATGACCCTCGGGCGCTCTGGTGATTGAGCACCAGCACGAGTGTCGGCAACGCCCACGCGAGGAGCATCACCAAGACGCCGAGTCGCCGCTGCCGGCGAATCAAGACCGCCGCCAGGCAAACCGCTCCGCCCGCGACGAGATTCACGGCCACGAAGAAAGGACTACCGCCGGCAGAGATAGCCGGAATGCCAACGGCAACGCTGACGACGATGGTGAGGATACCAACGATCCAGCAGAGTGTCGACGCGATACGCACACCAATTGGTGCCACGACGGATGTAGCACCGGGCGCGGACGGCTGAGACGAGGCTGGAGTAGTCATGGTCGTTTCCCCTTGCCGCTGTCTAACGGATCGCGCTTAAGCTGCGGCGCGCTGAAGAAAGATTCATTCCCTAATCTACGCGTGGCGCCAGCTTCAACCGCTTGTTAGGCCGCGGCAGACTCACGCATCCTGCTTCAGCCGGCCCAGAAGTAGGTCCCACGTGTCCCGTCGCGGACCCCGGCCCCACACGACTTCAAATGTGGTTCTCGAGGTGCTAGGGCGCTTAAGGGCCTCAACGAACGTTTCCGCCACATCTGCGCGAGCGATCCTGTATCGAGGGGACAAAGCGTGCGCTTCTTGACTCACGTCGATGGCCCGCCTCCCACCTGGGCTGTTCAGGAGAAAGCCTGCTCGAATGATCGTATAGTCGACGCCGCTCGCGCGGATGTCGTCTTCCGCGCGCCGCCGCCAGCGCAGCGTGTTCCCCTTGACGAGGTTTAGAAGCGTGGCGCTGAGCGAGCGTCGGGTGACGCCAATAGACGTCATATAGAGGAAGCGGCCGCTGAATCCCGCGCGCCGAGCTGATGCCAGGGCGTTGCGGACACCTTCGTACTCGGTTGCGACGATGAGCCGTTCGCGGGCAGGACCGACAGCAACCCCGGCCGTGAAAATGAGATGAGTTACGTCCTTCACCGCCGCCGGGAGCGTCTCGGGCCTAGTCACGTCGCCAGGGACGACCTCCGCGGTGGAGCCCAAACGCGGCGCCGCCTGACCTGGATTCCGCGCGAGCGTGCGAACGCGGTAACCGTCCCGAGCTAGGGACTCGACGATCAGGAGCCCGGTGCCCCGGGTCCCTCCTATCACCAATACCACCTGGTCTTGCATACGATCTGGTGCCGGGCCGCGGCCTAACGAATCGCGCTTAAGCTGCGGGCGAATCGCCCGCTGCGCGCCGTGTCGGTGAACGATAGTTCGTGCGCGCCAGCGCACAACACTCCGTTTCCCTTAAAGCGATCACCGCCCGTCAGCTTCAAGCGCTTGTTAGACAGCGCGCGCACTTGTCCGATTACTGGCCGGAATGCCACCGCGCGCTCACCGCAGCCGCAAATCGGTGAGCTGCAGCCGGGCGCAGACGGAGGTCCATCTCCAGAGGGCTCGACACGGGATCTCTGATTACGGGCAGTGCACCAGTCAGCTCGCCATTCAGAAGAACGGCCAGCCGTTCTCCAATGTGATGCTGCGTGAATTTGTTGAGTCGAGATGCCGCGGCGGGCTTCAGCCGGATCCGAAGTACAAGTCCGTTCGCGGCGCTTGTGTCCGTACTGGCCTCTGCAATATCGTCGTCAGAGACCACAGGCCTGTCTGCAAGATACAAACCGGTATCGTCCACGGACTTCTTAACCGAATATCCAGCAGCCGACCTGTCGCGGACGGCGCGCAACTCAATCAGGGAATGAGGGCGCGCAGGCGTCTGGGTGGATGCTTGGGAACAGCACATCAAATAGATGCATGCAAGCCAACCTAGAGATCCTTTCATGAGCCGGCCTTTGGGTTCATGGGTGCGCGCTGTCTGACGGATCGCGCTTAAGCTGCGGGCGACTCGCCCGCCGGCGCAAGGCCGTGGGACGACAATCCGTGCCCGCCAGGGGCACAACGCTCCGGTTCCTTAGAGCGATCACCGCCCGCCAGCTTCAAGCGCT
>Ga0209236_1001855_pt1 | contig 12852 bp, 10 predicted proteins | sample GraSoi013_1_40cm_FD_185819 | JGI IMG/M metagenome (GOLD analysis project Ga0209236, IMG submission 185819) | Grasslands soil microbial communities from the Angelo Coastal Reserve, California, USA - Sample 09_27_2013_1_40cm (SPAdes) (version 2) | ecosystem: Environmental > Terrestrial > Soil >... | reverse complement strand
GGCCAAACTCTGGAACTATTTGTGTACCGATGATCTCAATATCTTGATCACCCTGATAGAATTGTATCGTCAAATTCCTGTAATCGCTGTTTGACGATTCGCTTTGTGGCTTGACCTCAGCTCCATCAATGAGGATTATGAACGCATCATCCTGACCAGAATTTGTTTTTGCATCTACTAATGCCCTTGGTATCTGAAGTGTGATGGTTCCATCACTTGTAGAATTGACTGATACTATAAGCGATATGCTCTGCACGTCTATACTGATATTCTTTACGGTGCCACCAGTAATTGTATAATTTACTCCGAAGGTTTGTTGACTATTCGGATCCTTAACTTCAAAGACGTTGCTTACAAGCGGAACTGAGCTTTGAAAGGTGAACGTGGTCTGAGCTGTTACACCAGGAAGTGCATACTGAACCTTCACCGTATAGCTACCATTTATTTTCCAATAGACGCCTACGGCTTTAATTGTGTCAGTATACTTGCCGTCCTTTGAGACATCAATCTGGTCTACATGAACAAGATTATTGTTAGGATCAAAAATTTGAATTGAAAGTTGCGTATTTTGCACCGGTGATTTCACAGATCCAGAAATGACAATGGTGTCGCCTAAGAGGTATGATGGTTTGTCTGTATTGACAGTAATTGGAGCGGCAGTAGGAGGAGATGGCGATGACACTTGGCCAAGAGTAGGTACAAAAAGTGTTGAAATGATAAAAAGTGAAATTATTAAAACAAGAGCATAACGCATATTCGATTTGTCTTTCTGTTATATATTTCCTTTACTATGCAAGTAGTGAAAAAATGAAAAAGTAGAGTGTCCTAGTATTTTGGCATGAATCTTAGCCCAGTTTTTGCAGATACTGCAATTATTGATATGATTGCAATTGCAAGTACTAAAGCTGCTATCGGGCCAAACTCTGGAACTATTTGTGTACCGATGATCTCTATCTTCTCAGATCCCGCTTCAAATGGAATTGTCAAAGCTCTGGTGTCAGTCCCTGGCACATCGGTGAAATTATCTCGCTCTTGGCCGTCTACTAGAACTAAGAAACTATCGTCTTTCTCTCCAGCTTTAGAATCTAGTACTGATCGTGGAATGTTAAGGGTTATCTGACCATCATTATCTGCTCGTATATTCACTGTAAGACTCTTAGATGAAGTGTCCAGTGTTGCTCCTGAAGCTATTCCACCATCAATGCTGTAATCAATACAGTGTAACTCGCTTCCTAGAGTAGCTGAGAGTTGTTGTGAAGTACAACTTGTCTCTCCCCCTCCAGGTATGGTGAACTCTGTTGTAGATGTACGCAATCCCTGCTGTGCTCCGTATTGAGCATAAATGGTATATGTTCCACTCGCTGTCCATAGCGGACTTGAAGTGTTTATTGTAGTCTGGAAGTCGCCGTTGTTATCAACTGTTAACTGATGAATTTCAACAACATTTCCTATCGGATCAGAAACTTTCATTGTCACAGTCTGTCCGATTATGGGTTCTAGTACATGACCGGTGACATTTATTGTTGATTGTCGGTCATAGACATTTTTGTCTGTTGACACCGAGATTGGTAGGATTTGAGACTCAGTACCGCTACTGAATGTGTTTGCATTGGCTACGCCTGTATCAGCAGGTGATTGAGAAAATGCCGGCAAAATACCAACTAGAGCTGCCGTAGCAAGAATAGCGATCAACGCATATTCTTTCTGAGTACTCATCTTGTCAGCGATTAAGAGGTATCACTATTTATGTATATTTAAAAAATGAAAAAGTAGTGTCCTAGTATTTTGGCATGAATCTTAGCCCAGTCTTTGCAGATACTGCAATTATTGATATGATTGCAATTGCAAGTACTAAAGCTGCTATCGGGCCAAACTCTGGAACTGGTGGTCCGGCAAGTTGAAATACAACTTGGTTTGTTCTTGCTTGCTCGTCTCCTTGCTGTACGTAGATCGTATATTGTCCAATCTCAGTCATAAGTGGACTTGAGGTGTTTATCCTAGTCGAAAAGTCTCCATTGCTGTCAAGCGATAGTTGAGCTGTGGTTACTACGTTACCAGATGGACTGATTACTTTCAGAGCTACATCTTGGCCTGGGTATGGATTCTTTACATGACCACTTACCAAAATCACAGAGTTGTGATCGTACACGGTCTTGTCAGTTGCTACCGTCATTGGTATTGGTGAAGACGGAATGTTACTGCCTGTGTCATTGCAGTCAGGGCATGCTAGGTAAGGGTTATCTGCAAAGGCAGGTACGACGCCTACTACAGCTGCCGTAGCAAGAATAGCGATCAATGCATATTCTTTATGAGTACTCATCCTGTCTGCGATTAGGGGGAATGGATATTTATGTATATTTAAAAAATGAAAAAGTAGTGTCCTAGTATTTTGGCATGAATCTTAGCCCAGTCTTTGCAGATACTGCAATTATTGATATGATTGCAATTGCAAGTACTAAAGCTGCTATCGGGCCAAACTCTGGAACTATCCACGTACCGATGATCTCTATTTCAGACGTTCCGTCAGAGAAGGGAATTGATAGGGTTCTATCGGTTGACGCTGTGTTGGTTTCTTGGAAATCTGCTTCCTGAAGGTCAGTTAATACAAAGAACTTGTTATCAGTCTGATTGTCAGACTTCGCATCAATTAGTCCTCTCGGGAGAGTTATTGTTAATACTCCGTCGCCGGTAGTTTGTATTGACACAATCAGAGATTTGGATTGGACGTCAGCCTTTATGCCTAGGACTTTGCCATTAGTAATACTGTAGGTTACTGAGAAGTCAGTACCATCCACCTTGACGGTGTTGCCTGGCTGTCCTCCGCTAGATCCTGTGAACTGGAATGTTGTAGTAGCAGATCTATCTTTACTGCCAAATTCTACCATTACACTATAGGTGCCAGCAGCTTGCCATAGTGGCCCACCAGCAGATAATGCAGTAGAAAACGTCCTATCAGTTCCCAGATCAACCTGATCAACTTTGATCACGTTTCCTATTGGATTTCTGACGATGACGGTGACAGGAGTGTTTGAGATGTAATCCCTAGTCGAACCAGATATTGTGATCTTGTCTCCGTCATTGTAAGAAGGCTTATCCGTCGTCACAGTAATTGACGAGGCTGAAGGATTTGTATTTCCAAGTGTAGAATTTGTTGTACCTGTATAATTCAGGGTAGCCGGCGAAGCAAAAACTGGCATTACTCCTGCGGCGCTAACCAGAATTGCAAGTAACGCAAATCCCCTAAAACGAGTGCTCATCCTGGTTGGTGGATAAATTTTTTTACTATTTAAAGTTGTGGAAAAAATTATTGACAAAGAGTGCTAATTATGAAACGTGCCCAATTAGATATATATTAACCTCTCGGTGGAGGCATCGTAGTTTGTCGATTAGTTATAGGTTTGCAGCTGATGCTCAAAGGAGATTTTCAAAATGTCAGGTAAGAAAGAGAAAATACTAATTCCAGATCACATCTATGTTCCAAAACATGAGATAATGACTAAAGAAGAAGCTGAAAAAGTTCTTGAGAAATATCATACAAAACCTACAGAAATGCCATTAATTTATGTGAGTGATCCTGCGATCAAGGGTTTAGGGGTGAAACCTGGAGACATGATAAAGATAACAAGGAAGAGTTCTACCGCAGGTGAAAGCATCTACTACAGATACGTGGTGGAAGAGTAATGGCAAACATTTCAAATAAACGCTGGCCTATCATTCAAGATATTTTGAAGAGGGAGGGTATAGCTAGGCAACATCTTAACTCATACGATGAATTTCTTGAAAGAGGATTACAAAGCATCATCAACGAAGTCGGACAGATTGAAATAGAAAGTGCAGAATATCCGTACAAGATTCAGCTGGGCAAAGTAAAACTCCAACAACCACGTATGATGGAATTGGATGGTTCAATAACTCACATAGCTCCAATGGAAGCACGATTAAGAAACGTAACTTACGCTTCTCCAATAATGCTAGAGGCAAGCGTAGTAGAGGACGGCAAAATTCTAGAATCAAGATACGTTCACATTGGAGACATGCCAGTAATGGTAAGATCGAATGCATGTATTTTGCATAACCTTTCTGATCAAAAACTCGTAGAATACGGCGAGGATCCAAACGATCCCGGTGGATACTTTATCATAAATGGTTCAGAACGTGTGATAGTTGGATTAGAGGATCTTTCTTACAACAAAATCATTGTAGATAAAGAAACGGTCGGTGGAAATATTGTGTTTAAAGCAAAGGTGTATTCTTCGATAGTTGGATATCGTGCAAAGTTAGAACTTGTAATGAAAAATGACGGTTTGATTGTAGCCAAGATTCCTGGTTCTCCAGTTGATATTCCTGTAGTTACCTTAATGCGTGCGCTTGGACTTGAGTCTGATAGAGAAATTGCTGCAGCTGTTTCGTTAGTAGACGACATTCAGGATGAATTAGAAGCCTCATTTGAAAAATCAGGAGACGTCCCAACTGCAAAGGATGCTATTGTTTACATCAGTAAGAGAATTGCGCCAGGAATGTTAGAAGAATTTCAAATTAAAAGAGCTGAAACCCTACTTGATTGGGGTCTCTTACCACATCTTGGAAAACATCCGGATAACAGAAAGGAAAAGTCGCTATTTCTTGGAGAGGCAACTTGTAAATTAATCGAGCTAAAATTGGGATGGATATCTCCTGACGACAAAGATCACTACGGAAATAAGGTCATAAAATTCGCAGGTCAAATGCTGGCAGATCTTTTCAGGACTGCGTTCAGAAACCTGGTTCGAGACATGAAGTATCAACTAGAAAGGTCGGGTCAGAAAAGAGGAATAAATGCAGTTGCGGCAGCTGTGAGACCAGGAATAGTGACAGACAAACTAAACAATGCTATTGCTACTGGAAATTGGGGCAGAGGAAGAGTAGGCGTTACCCAACTGTTAGACAGAACTAATTATCTTTCAACAATAAGTCATCTAAGAAGAATCCAATCCCCACTCAGTAGAAGTCAACCTAATTTTGAAGCAAGAGATCTTCATGCTACACATTTTGGAAGAATATGTCCAAGCGAAACTCCAGAAGGTTCTAACTGTGGATTGGTCAAGAACTTGGCTCTGTCAGCAATAATATCAGTGAATGTTCCCTCTGAAGATATCGTAGAAAAGCTCTACGATCTCGGTGTAACTTATGTCTCTGATGCGAAAGAAGAATTGAAGAAAGAAGGTGCTAGAGTTTTCGTAGATGGTAGGTTAATCGGATATTACAAAGATGGACAAAAGCTCGCAGACTCTTTGAAAGAACTTCGAAGAAACTTCAAGATTCATCCACACGTCGGTATCTTCTTGTACCAATCTGATTTTGAAGGATCAACTAAGAGACTTTATGTTAACTGTAATGCGGGTAGAGTATTGCGTCCGTTAATTGTAATTAAAGATAACAAACCTCTACTAACACAAGAACTAATTGATAAGGTAAGCAAGAAATTTCTCTCATGGACTGATCTGTTACATATGGGAGTCATTGAGTTAGTTGATGCTAACGAAGAAGAAAACTGCTACACTGCAATAGATGAGAATGATGTAAAAAAGCACACCCATATGGAAGTATTTCCATCAGCAATTCTTGGCGCAGGTGCATCGATAATTCCATATCCAGAACACAATCAGTCTCCAAGAAACACATACGAGTCAGCAATGGCAAAACAAAGCCTTGGTTTTTCAACTCCTCTTATGAATGCAAGCACCTACGTAAGACAACACCTCATGCTTTATCCTCAAACCCCTATTGTAACCACCAAAGCGATGGGCCTTCTGGGATTAGAAGAAAGACCCGCAGGCCAGAACTGTGTAGTCGCTGTACTTCCCTTTGATGGTTATAACATTGAAGATGCAATAGTACTGAGCAAGTCATCTGTTGAGCGAGGACTGGGTAGAACATTTTTTTACAGAATTTACGAAGCAGAAGCCAAACAATATCCAGGAGGAATGCGAGACAATTTCGAAATCCCAACGGCAGAAGGAAATATTCGTGGATTCCGTGGAGATAAAGCATACAGATTGTTGGAAGAAGACGGAGTAATTGCAACCGAAGCCACAGTTCAGGGTGGTGATATACTAATTGGGAAAACAAGTCCTCCTAGATTCATGGAAGAGTACAGAGAATTCGAAGTAAAAGGACCCTATAGGAGAGATACCTCTATTGGAGTGAGACCATCAGAGAGTGGAGTTGTTGATACTGTAGTTATGACTCAATCTCACGACGGAGGAAGAATGTACAAGATTAGAGTAAGAGATCTTAGAATTCCTGAAATTGGTGACAAATTTGCATCAAGGCATGGACAGAAAGGAGTAGTAGGATTACTAGTAAACCACGAAGATCTTCCGTATACCGAAGAAGGAATTGTACCGGATGTTCTAATTAATCCACATGCATTCCCATCAAGAATGACGGTAGGCATGTTTCTTGAATCAGTTACAGGAAAAGCTGCAGCATTACGCGGCAGTAAAATGGACGGTTCCGCATTTGTCGGCGAAAAGTTAGAAGATGTTAAAGGAGTTTTGGAAGCTGCAGGTTTCAAGTATTCAGGTAAAGAGACAATGTATGATGGAAGAACAGGTAAGGCATTTCCAGTTGAGGTTTTCATTGGAGTAGTGTATTACCAAAAACTACATCACATGGTAGCTGATAAGATTCATGCCAGAGCTAGGGGCCAAGTGCAGATGTTAACAAAACAGCCAACAGAAGGACGCGCCAGAGGTGGTGGTCTGAGATTTGGAGAAATGGAAAGAGACTGTCTTATAGCTTATGGAGCCTCTATGATGTTAAAAGATAGACTACTAGATGAATCTGATAAAGCTGAGATATACGTTTGTGAGAGATGTGGCTTAGTTTCGTATTATGATATAAAACAGAGAAGATTTGTTTGTAGAGTTTGTGGTGACAAAGCGAAAGTCACTTCAGTCTCCGTTGCATATGCGTTTAAGCTACTACTCCAGGAAATGATGAGCCTTGATGTGGCACCGCGACTTTTGATAAAGGAGAGAGTGTAATGGCACTTGAAACAATCAAGGTAATAGACGGGATCAAATTCTCAGTTTGGTCCCCAACTGAGATTAGAAAATACTCTGTAGCCGAAATTACTGCTCCAGAGACTTATGACGAAGATGGCATGTCAGTTCAGGGGGGCCTCATGGATGGGAGACTTGGAACGCTTGAACCGGGTCAGAAATGTCTTACTTGTGGAAACACCGCAGCAAGATGTCCGGGGCACTTTGGACATATAGAATTGGCAGAACCGGTATTACACATTGCTTTCATTGATAATATCTACAAACTTCTGCTAACAACATGCAGATCGTGTGCTAGACTGAAGATCCCTCAAGAAGAATTGGAAGAATATCACAAAGTTATGAATAAAGAGGCAGCATATAGTGTAATATCTATAAAGCACATTCCGGATGAAATCATTGAGAGAGCAAAAAAAGAGAAGACTTGTCCACACTGCGGCAAAACCCAATATGAAATGATATTTACAAAACCGACAATCTTCATTGAAAGAACTGAACTTGGAGAAAATAGACTACTTCCAATTACTATTCGTGAGAGATTCACTCACATGATAGATGATGACCTCAAGCTCCTTGGATATGATCCTACCACGGCAAGACCAGAATGGTTTGTTCTACAAGTTCTACCAGTTCCGCCGGTAACAGTACGACCATCAATAATTTTGGAAACCGGGATTAGATCCGAAGATGACCTGACACATAAGCTCGTTGACATCATAAGAGTAAATCAGCGACTGAAGGAAAGCAAGGAAGCCGGAACACCACCTCTTATCGTACAAGATCTTGTTGATCTGTTACAGTATCACGTCACAACATATTTTGACAACGAAGTGTCCGGTATACCACAAGCTCATCATAGATCCGGCAGGCCTCTCAAAACACTGACGCAAAGATTGAAGGGAAAAGAAGGAAGATTCAGAGGCTCACTTTCAGGAAAAAGAGTTGACTTTTCTAGTAGGACAGTCATTTCGCCGGATCCCAACTTGGATATCTCAGAAGTTGGTGTTCCAGAAGCTGTTGCAATAAAATTAACAATTCCCGAAGTAGTTACAGAATGGAATATTGAAAGACTGAAAAAACTCGTAATCAACGGCCCAACCAAATATCCGGGGGCTAATTACATTGTAAGACCAGACGGAGTAAAAATTAGACTAGATTTCGTAGAAGATAGAGAAACTATCGCAAATAACATCGAAATAGGATATCTCGTAGAAAGACATCTCTCTGATGGAGACATTGTCATGTTCAATAGACAGCCATCATTGCACCAAATGTCTATCATGGGTCATTATGTCAGAGTACTTCCAAACAAGACCTTTAGATTGCATCCTTCTGTTTGTCCTCCTTACAACGCTGACTTTGACGGTGACGAAATGAATCTTCACGTTCCCCAGAGCGAGGAAGCTAGAGCTGAAGCCATTCTTCTCATGCGTGTGCAAGATCAATTGATCTCACCAAGATATGGTGGACCAATAATTGGAGCATTACGTGACTTTATCACAGGTGCATACCTGCTTACAAAGGATGATACCACTCTAACACCACAGGAGTTTGCAAACCTAGCAATGATGGCAGGATATAATGGTGCATTTCCTGAACCAGCAACGAAGGGAAGAGGAAATCCGATGTACACAGGCAAACAACTTTTTTCCTTATTCTTGCCAAAAGATTTCAATTATGTCATTACTTCAAAGTGGTCTAAAGGAACAAAAGGACCGGCAAAAGACGTCGTTATTAAAAACGGTCAGCTAGTAAGTGGAGTGATAGACAAAGCATCTATTGGGGCAGAAGAGCCTGATAGTGTCTTGCATAGGATTGCAAAAGACTATGGCTATGAAGAAGCCAAGCGATTTCTTAACTCCATACTTATCATGTTAAAGCAATTTATTACAAATTATGGATTCAGCTATGGTTACGCTGACTTGGAGCTCACGAAAAAAACCAAGGAGGAAATTATGAATACGATTCAAGAAACTTATGACAAAGTTTATGATCTGATTTCTCAAGCCAAGAAAGGTACATTGCAGCTTAGCAGGGGTCTTTCTTCTGAAGAAGCATTGGAGGCATACATTGTTAACGAACTTTCAAAGGCAAGAGATAGAGCAGGTAGCTTAGCTGACAAGTCATTTGATGAGACAAATGCAGGTAGAATAATGGCAACGACTGGTGCCCGGGGTTCTTCACTGAACATAGGCCAGATGGCTGGTGCGCTAGGCCAACAGTCAATTAGAGGAAGAAGGATCCATAAGGGTTACAGTAACAGGTCATTACCACACTTTAAAGAAAATGACACAAATCCCGACGCTAAGGGATTTGTAAAATCAAACTACAGAGAAGGACTCTCCACGCTGGAATTTTTCTTCCACGCAATGGGAGGACGAGAAGGCCTAGTTGATACTGCGGTTAGAACACAGCAGAGTGGTTACATGCAGAGAAGACTCATCAATGCTCTTGAACACCTCAAGTTAGAATATGATGCAACTGTACGAGATCCACACGGCCACATAATACAATTCTTGTATGGAGAAGATGGGGTTGATGTTGCCAAAAGTGATCATGGTGAAGCATTTAGAATCTCTAGGTTAATAGAATCCGAGAGTATCATTGATTCAGGAAAGAAGGCCACCAAAGAAGACATTACGGAATTTGCCAAGAAATACACAAAGACCTTCAATCCACATCTTGCAAAAATTGTCTACGACGCACTTCTTGAATCAAAGCTTAGTAGAGATGGTGTTGAGAAAGTATGCAAGAAAGCACTAGAGCTTTACGATAGAGCCAAAGTTGAACCAGGCCAAGCCGTCGGTGTCGTTACCGCGCAATCAATAGGTGAACCCGGTACACAAATGACTCTTCGAACCTTCCATTTTGCGGGTATACGAGAAAGGAACGTAACTCTGGGGCTTCCAAGGTTAATCGAACTTGTGGATGCAAGAAAGAAGCCAGTAACACCTACAATGGATATCTACTTGGAAGAACACTACAAGAAATCAAAAGAAAAAGCGATCAAAGTAGCTCGCGAGATTTTACACACGAAGGTAAGCGCATTAATTTCAAGTACTGAAACAGATTACTCTACTAAAATAAAACTTAATCTAAATCAAGATAAGCTAAAGGAAAGGGCCTGTACCCTTGAAGACGTAGTAGATGCTTTACAATCATCTAAGAAGAAATTTGCGATTGATACAAGCGGCCATTCAATTACACTAACATTGCCTGAAGAATCAGATGCTCAGTCTATTCTTGCTCTACGAAACAAGGTTTTGTCCACAACCGTAAAAGGTGTCACAGATGTAGAAAGAGTCACTATAGTACAACAGGATGATGAATGGGTCATACAAACCTCAGGCTCTAACATTGCCAAAGTAATGGAAATAGAAGGCATCGATAAACGAAATATTAGAACCAATAATGTTTTTGAAATTGCAAACACATTGGGTATAGAAGCAGCTCGTAATTCTCTGATAAATGAACTGAGTTCTACACTTGAAGATCAGGGTCTTGAAGTAGACGTTAGATACATAATGCTAGTAGCAGACTTGATGTGTTCAAGAGGATATTTGCAACAAATAGGAAGACACGGAATTGCGGGCACAAAGACTAGTGTACTTGCAAGAGCGGCATTCGAGATTACGGTTCCTACAATTGCAGAAGCAGCATTGGCAGGGGAGGTCGAGGAGCTCAAGGGTGTTACGGAAAATGTCATTGTTGGAGCAAACATCCCAATCGGTACAGGCACAGTTGACTTGTACATGAAGGTGGTAGAAGATGGTTAAGCTATTAGAAAAAGTCATAAAAGATGCAATAGAGGATGACAAATATTCCTTTGGCGGCAGGGCAGCCATTAACTCTATGAAAAATTCAAAGTTAGTTGTACTGTCTCATTCTGTTCCGGAAAAGATGTTACAAAAAATTCAAGAGGCAGCCAAGAATTCGAAGGTGCCAATCCTAAATTACAACGGTTCTTCAGTTGAATTAGGTAGACTGTGTGGAACTCAATTCCGCATCTCTACCCTATCGCTTGAAACTTTAAGCGATACCAATCTTAAAGCAATAATAAAAGAACTGGAAACAGAGAAAGAAGAATAGATGTCTTGTTTTTCTTCCACTTTCTATCAAGATTTAAATGTGTCCCCCATAGATCGATTGTAAAAAAGACATGACAGAGACAATCAAACTAACAACAGACCAAATAAAACTAATGTCACTTTTTCAGAATGTGACCGGGGCTACGGCAAGAGACTGTATAGAAGATGAAAAACAGAACAGAGTAATATTTGTGGTAAATCCAGGCAAGATGGGTCTTGCCATTGGTAAAGGTGGCTCGACAATAAGAAATTTACAAAATGTAGTTAAAAGAAATGTTGAACTTGTAGAGTATTCAGAGGATCCTACCGAGTTCCTCAAAAACATGCTTAATCCAAAGCTAATCTCTGAAGTAAAGATAAATAAGAGATTAGATGGTTCCCTCCAAGCAATCATTCTGGTTGATCCGAAGAAAAAAGGAATTGTGGTAGGAAGAGAGGGCCGCAACGCTGAGAAGGCAAGACTGCTGGCAAGAAGATACTTTCAAATTTCCAGTGTTTTAATACAAAGCCCAGAAAAAATATTGGAGTAATGGTTTATGGCAAAATCTCCACTAGGTCTATTTGCGGGAAGAGTCCTTAGAGATAAGAGAAAGAGACAGAAGTGGTCGATTGGTACTTACAAGAGAAGAGAACTTGGTCTTGACAAAAAGGCAAGTCCACTTGGAGGAGCGCCACAAGCGCGTGGCATAGTTTTAGAAAAAGTTGGAATAGAAGCAAAGCAGCCAAACTCAGCTGTAAGAAAATGTGTTAGAGTTCAGCTTATCAAGAACGGTAAAACAGTAACGGCCTTTCTCCCAAAAGACGGCGCCCTTAACTTTGTTGATGAACATGATGAAGTACATGTAGAAGGAATGGGAGCATCAATGGGCGGTGCCATGGGTGATATTCCAGGAGTAAGATGGAAAGTCTTTAAGGTAAATGGAACATCTCTCAAGGAACTTGTTTATGGTAAGAAAGAAAAGCCAAGGAGATAAGAAATGACTGATACGCAAAATCTTCAGCTTTTCAGAAAGTGGGACTTGACAAAGATGGATATCAAAGACCCAGGTCTCAGAAACGTAATTTCCTTAAAAAGAGAGATAATACCAATTTCTTTTGGGCGTTCTGCGTTAAAGCGATTCAATAAAGCGGAAGTTAATATTGTAGAAAGACTAGTAAACAAATTATCCCATTTTGGAAAGAAATATGCCAAGAACACTGGTAGAATGGGAGGAAAAAAGATTCATGCCATCAATACTGTGAAAGCTTCATTTGATATAATTCATCTGAAGACAGGTAAGAATCCTGTTGAAGTGTTGATACGGGCAATAGAAAATTCTGCTCCAAATGAAGATACCACACGAATAGTATATGGTGGAACAGTTTACCACGTGTCTGTAGACGTCGCACCGTTGAGAAGGGTTGATCTTGCACTAAGATTCATAGCAGAAGGCGTTAGAGATGCATCTTTCTCCAACCCCAAAGCTATTGAAGAGAATCTTGCAGAGCATTTGACTTTAGCCGCTGCAAATGACATGAACGCACCATCTGTTAAGAAGAAAAATGAGCTAGAAAGAATAGCAATGGCATCGAGATAGAGATCAATTTTATGAAATAATGAGATAGCCCGAGGCAGATTCGAACTGCCGTCTCCAGGTGTCCTCTCATAAGATCCAGAGCCTGGAATCCCTAACCCAAAAATTGTTTGGCCACTAGACTATCGGGCTACCGAAACGAAT
>Ga0209236_1001854_pt1 | contig 12856 bp, 11 predicted proteins | sample GraSoi013_1_40cm_FD_185819 | JGI IMG/M metagenome (GOLD analysis project Ga0209236, IMG submission 185819) | Grasslands soil microbial communities from the Angelo Coastal Reserve, California, USA - Sample 09_27_2013_1_40cm (SPAdes) (version 2) | ecosystem: Environmental > Terrestrial > Soil >... | reverse complement strand
GGCCAGCATCGGCTCACTGGTGCCGAAGAGGTATGTCGTCGCCTGACCGACCTGGTCGAGAATCCACTGTCTGTACTCGCGAAATGTCGAACCCTGAAGGAAAAGAAACGGCAATACCAACGCCATGCTGAGTAAGGGTCCGATCCGGTCACCGCCCAGGGCCAGCGACTCCACGAGGGAGGCCTGGCCAATCCATTTGTACCTCTTCATGGCCTTGTTAACCTTTCGTTCACGTTCGTCATCGGTCGAGAAGCTCGGGAGGACAAGCTGCGCGGTCGGTATCCATCGCTGCCCGTCCCACCACCACTGACCGTCATTCGAAAAACCGCTCACAGGATGGCATTATCCGTTCGCAGATCCTTCGCGAATCGATCCCTCCCTTCCCCTCTGATGTAAGACCCCGCGACATCCGTTTCGGGGGTGTTCTGTCTCTCGAACCTAGCGCACCGTTCAACCGCGCGGGCGGTGATGCCTAGATAAACTTGGCGTGGTGGGTCCGCGCATCACAGCAGTCGCGATCGCGGCCATCCTCCTTGTGTCGGCTTGTACACGCAATGGCGGCGCACAGGCCAAGCCAAGCCCGACCCCCACACCATCGGTTGTCATGCCCACGCCCGGCCTGGTCGCGTGGACAGACTGCGGCAGCGGATTCCAGTGCGGGACCGTCGAGGTCCCGCTCGACTATCGGCGTCCGGAAAACGGATCGATCGGCATCGCGATCAATCGCAAGGCTGCGACGGAACCAGCCAGCCGCATCGGCTCGCTGCTGATCAACCCGGGAGGGCCGGGAGGGTCAGGAGTGAGCTGGGTTCGCGAATCGGCGCCCGGCCTGAAGACCCTGAACCGGCGATTCGACCTCGTCGGTTTCGACCCCCGCGGCGTCGGCCTGAGCTCACCCGTGCGCTGCCTCGACGGTCCGCAAGAGGACGCGTACAACGCACTCGATCCGGTGCTCGATGATCCGCAGGAGAAGGCGGCCGCAATCCAGACTGACAAAGACTTCGCGTTGGGGTGCCAACAGCGCAGTTCTACGATCCTTCCATACGTCGACACCGTGAGCGCGGCCAGGGACATGGACCTCATCCGCGCGGCGGTGGGTGACCCCAAGCTCAGCTACCTGGGGCTGTCGTATGGAACCTACCTGGGTCAGATGTACGCCCACCTGTTCCCGACCCACGTGCGCGCGCTGGCCCTCGACGGCGTGGTCGACCCAACGCTGTCCGCGAATGACATCGTGCTCGCGCAAGCCGCCGCATTCGAGCGAAACCTGCAGGCCTTCCTGGCTGATTGCGCGGCGCGAAAAGCGGCTTCAAGCCCGTGCCAGTACGCACAGTCCGGTGACCCCGCGACCAAGCTCAACTCGCTCATCACCCGGCTGGACGCCAGTCCGATGGCTGTCGGCAGCCGGCTCTTGACTCGCGGGCTCGCGGTCATCGGTGTCGCCTACCCTCTATATGACCAGAACCTCTGGCGCTACCTCGATCAGGCGCTGGCGCAGGCTGATCAAGGGAGGGGCGCGATCCTGCTCGCCCTGTCCGACCTGTATCTCGAGCGCAACGCCGACGGCACCTACAAGAACGCGACCGACGCCAATTACGCGATCAACTGCCTCGATCATCCGGCGCCGACCGACATCGCCGCTTACGATCAGCTCGGTCCTGCCTTTGCGGCGGCATCGCCGCTCTTCGGCCCGGCGTTCCAGTACTCAAATCTGCCGTGCGCCTACTGGCCCGTCCGGCCGACCGGCCACCCTGGTCCGCTCACTGCGGACGGCGCGCCGCCCATGCTGCTGGTCGGAGGCACCAACGACCCCGCCACACCCTACGCATGGGCGATGTCGGTCCATCAACAGATTGCCGGATCGATCCTGCTTACGCGGAACGGCAACGGTCACGTGTCCTATTTCGTCAGCAATTGCATCCAGCTGATCGAGAACGCCTACCTCTTCAACCTGACGCTTCCGGCCGAAGGCACCACCTGCTCGTAGCGCCGATCAGGCAGCCGGAGTTGCGACCTTCGCCTTGTTGAAGATCAGCTCGCCGTCGCGAACGTCGACCTCGACCGTCTCGCCGTCCGAGAACTTGCCCTCCAGCAACATCATCGCGAGCGGGTCCTGCACCAACCGCTGGATCGCACGCTTCAGCGGGCGAGCGCCGTAGACGGGATCCCATCCTCGCTTCGCAAGCACCTTGCGAGCGGCATCAGTGACGACAAGGGTGATGTGACGCTCAGCCAGGCGCTTTTCGAGTCGCTTCAGCTGGATGTCAACGATGGCGGTCAGCTGGTCCTCGGTCAACGGACGGAACACGATCACCTCGTCGACCCGGTTCAAGAACTCAGGCCGGAAGTGATCGCGCAGCACTGCCATGACCGCTTCACGCACGTCGTCAAACGGCCTGCCGGACATCTCCTGGATGATCTGGCTGCCGAGGTTCGAGGTCATGATGATCACCGTGTTGCGGAAGTCGACGGTCCGGCCCTGCCCATCGGTGAGGCGTCCGTCATCGAGGATCTGCAGCAGGACGTTGAACACGTCCGGATGTGCTTTCTCGATCTCGTCGAAGAGCACCACTGAGTACGGACGCCGGCGCACCGCTTCCGTGAGCTGGCCACCCTCGTCGTAACCGATGTAGCCCGGTGGAGCGCCGATCAAGCGCGCAACCGTGTGCTTCTCCTGGTACTCAGACATGTCCAGACGGATGAGCGCCTGCTCGTTGTCGAACAGGAACTCCGCCAGCGCACGCGCCAGCTCGGTCTTGCCGACCCCGGTCGGACCGAGGAAGATGAACGATCCGACGGGCCGGTTCGGGTCTGACAGCCCGGACCGATTGCGGCGCACTGCATTCGCGACCGCGCTGACGGCCTCGTCCTGGCCTATCACGCGCTCATGCAGCCGCTCCTCCATCTTGATCAGCTTGGCGATCTCGCCTTCCATAAGTCTCGACACCGGGATGCCAGTCCAGCGGCCGACGATCTCAGCGATGTCCTCCTCGTCCACCTCTTCCTTGAGCAGGGCGTGTCCGCCCTGCAGCTCGGCCAGGCGAGCCTGGGCGGCCTGGATCTGCTTTTCGATTTCCACCGCCTTGCCGTAGCGAAGCTCGGCGGCCTTCGCGAAATCCGCCGCGCGCTCGGCGCGATCGGCCTCGGCTCGGACCTCTTCCAGCTGCTCCTTGAGTTTGCGGATCCGGCCAATCACTTCCTTCTCCTGCTCCCAGCGGGAACGCAGTGATGTCCGCTGCTCTGAGAGCTCCGCGAGCTGCTTCTCGAGCGCTGCGAGTCTTTCCTTGGAGACCTTGTCGGTCTCCTTCTTCAGGGCTTCGCGCTCGATTTCGAGCTGGCGGATCTGGCGTTCGATCTCGTCGAGCTCCGCGGGGAGCGAATCGATCTCAGTGCGCAGCCGTGCAGCCGCCTCGTCGATTAGGTCGATCGCCTTGTCGGGGAGGAAGCGGTCGGTGATGTAGCGATTTGAAAGAACCGCCGCTGCCACGATCGCGGAGTCCTTGATTCGCACGCCGTGGTGGATCTCGTAGCGCTCGCGCAAGCCGCGAAGAATGCTGATCGTATCCTCGACCGACGGCTCGCTGACCATGATGGGTTGGAACCGGCGCTCGAGGGCTGCGTCCTTTTCGATGTGCTTGCGGTACTCGTCGAGCGTGGTCGCGCCTATGGCGCGAAGCTCGCCGCGGGCAAGCATGGGCTTCAACAAATTGGCTGCGTCGATCGCGCCTTCCGCAGCGCCGGCGCCGACCAGCGTGTGGAGCTCGTCGATGAACAGGATCACCTGCCCATTGGAAGCCTCGATTTCTTTGAGGACAGCCTTCAGCCGGTCTTCGAACTCTCCGCGGTACTTCGTGCCGGCGACGATGGCGCCAAGGTCGAGGGCGATGACGCGCTTGCCCTTGAGGCCCTCGGGCACGTCACCCGCGGCAATGCGCTGGGCGAGGCCTTCGGCGATGGCGGTCTTGCCAACGCCGGGCTCACCGATGAGAACGGGGTTGTTCTTGGTGCGGCGGGAGAGCACCTGGATGACGCGGCGGATCTCTTCGTCGCGACCGATGACCGGATCCAGCTTGCCTTCGGCGGCAAGCTTGGTCAGGTCACGGCCGTACTTCTCGAGCGCCTGGTACTTCGATTCGGGATTCTGGTCCGTGACACGCTGGCTGCCGCGGATCTGTCGGAGTGCGCGCAGGAGCGCGTCGTGCTTGGCGCCCGCGTCCTTCAGCGGCTTGGTGTCGGCGAGGGCGAGCAGCAGGTGCTCGGTGGAGACGTACTCGTCCTTCAGACGATCCGCCTCCTGCTCGGCCTGGTCGAGCGCCTTTTGCAGGGCGGAGCTCAGGTATGGCTGGCCGCCGCCGCTGACCTTGGGGAGCCGCTCGATGATGGAGACAAGGGCTGGCTCCAGCGCCTGGACCGAAACACCGGCTCTCTCGAGCAGCGTCCGGCCGACGCCCTCTTCCTGTCGGACGAGGGTGAGGATGAGGTGCTCAGGTTCGATGGCCTGCTGGCCAAGACTGCGAGCCAGCTCCGCAGCCTCTTGCAGAGCCGCCTGTGCCTTTTCTGTGAGTTTGTCCAAACGCATGTTCTTGAATTTTCCCGCTACCCGCGGTCGTCAAACCGGCGGCCGTATCTTGGCTCCATGCCCGAGCTACCCGAGCTGGAGGCCCTGCGGATTCGACTCAGCCCCCGCTTGGAGGGCCGGCTGATCACCGCCGCGACGGTCAATCCAAAGAAGGCCCACATGCTTCGATACCCTGTCGAGCATTTTGCGAACGAACTCCCCGCTCGTCGCATCGTCTCACTTTCGCGGCGAGGCAAGCACCTGGTCTTTGCCACCGAGATCGGCGGCGGAGGCTCGGAGCGATGGCTGGTCATCAACCCGATGCTTGGCGGGCGGTTCCAGATGGCCGACGGCGCGGCGCCGGTGCCGGCCACGGAGGTCTTCACCATCCGGATCGAAGGGCGCCAGGAGATGCGCTACCTCGACTTTCGCGACATGGGGAGGATCTACTGGGTCAGCGACCTCGAGAAGGAGGTTCCTGGGTGGGCAGAGCTGGGACCGGAGGCCGACTCGGTGCCGGCTATGGGCATCGAGGTCTTTCGGAAGCGGCTGCGGCGTTTTCGCGACGAGCTCAAAGATCTGCTGCGGAACCAGGAGTTTCTGGCCGGCATCGGCAACGCGTATTCGGACGAGATCCTGTTCGAGGCCCGTCTGCTGCCCCTACGACGCCGAGCGTCACTGAAGCCGGCCGAAGAGGAAGCGCTCTTCGCGGCGATCCCGTCGGTCCTCTCGCGCGCCGTCGAGGCGATCCTGGCCAATCCCAACTACGAGGAGTCGAAGCAGGATCGGTCCTTCATGTCGGTGCACATGAAAGGGGGCAAGACGTGTCCGCGGTGCGGACATCGGATCAGCCAGCTGGGCTCGAATCGAGAGCCGCTGAACTTCTGCCGGGGCTGCCAGCTCTAAATAGGCAGACCTGTGGCGGGCCCTCCCTCTTGTTTTGGCCCCCTCCCCCGGCCCAACTCACCTGACAGTCTCGACCTTAAATGAGGGTGGGAGCAGGCGCCAACGTAGGTTGTTAAGACCGGTGGGGCAGGTTCACCGCGATTGATTCGAGAAGGCGCTGCGAGGCCAGCGCGATCTCGTCCACGGCCCCCTCGAACGCCACCTGGTGCTTGCCCGAGGGTTCGCGAAAACCGCTCACCTTCCGCACGAACTGGCGCGCGGCGGCGCGGATCTCCTCGTCACTGGCGACCACCTCAGCCTGGCGCAGCGTCTTGATGCTTCTACACACGCCAACAAACGATACGGGAGGAATCGGGCCCGGTTACGGCCGTCCTCGATGCGCCGGCAGCTCCGGGAGCTCGGGCGGAGCGAGTCGCCCCGGATCGAGCCCGGCCCGTTTCAGCATGGCCGCCGCCAGCCGCTCATACCGTCGCTCGGCGATGTCCCCCACGGGGTCGGCGCTGGCCGACATCAGCTGCCGGAAGCTCAGAGTGCTGACCGCGCGATAAGCGAGCACCGCGCGCGCCTGGTCCGCCCGACCGGTCATTGAGGCTATGCGGACGAACGCCAGCGCGGACCCGATCTCGCGCATGTCGCGCCACCGCCAGGCGCCATAAGGAAGCAGGAACAGCAGGATTGGCGGAAGGGCCACCAGGACCGCCAGCACGACAGCCACCTGGATGATGGCGTCATGGACCTGGTGGCCGGCCGACACGAGAGGATCCCCTGAGTACTTGCGAAGGGCATCCGCGACGTTGATCAGGAACTGAGTCACTCCTGGAATCCCGCCCGGGATGGCATCGTGAAACTGCTTGATCCAACCGTTGAAAGTGTGTCCAGTGCTCGTGAGCCCGTCCGCGATCACTTCGAGCCCGAGCACGGTCTTGTAGATCAGCCAACCCAGAATCGCCCACAGGATCGTCCAGCCGATGACGATCAGGTCGGCCAGGCCACGAAGAATCGCGGGCATTGGGCGATCCGGATAGAGCTTGATCATGCCTCGGACGATAAGTCACTCCACACCAAAGCGCGCGCGCTTACGGCTTGGGATAGACTCGAGTGCACGATGGCCCCGGACCTCGAATACCCGGCGCATCGACTCATCGAGTCGCCTCACTGCTTCTGTACCTGCTAGGTCGCTAGACCCCGGACCAGCGCGTCCGGTTCATAGGCGACCACACCCCTCTAGCGGCAACCGCCAGGCGCGGATGAAAAAGGAGATGCAGATGGCGACAACCCTACTCAGGCCCGATCAAACCTTCTATCCATCACCCAAGCTCGCGTCCGAGGCGCCGGTGGAAACGCTGGCGTACATGGTCACGTTCGACCCAACCGCCAAGACGCCGGACCGGCTGGTCACCCTTGATGTGGATCCGAAATCGCCCAACTTTGGCAACGAAGCCGGCCACGTGGAGCTCCCGAACCTTGGCGACGAGCTTCATCACTTCGGGTGGAACGCCTGCAGCTCCGCGCTGTGCCCGTACGCGCCGCATCCGCACATCGAGCGCCGCTACCTCCTGGTCCCAGGACTTCGCTCGTCCCGCATCTACGTATTTGACACGAAGGCCGACCGCACAAAGCCCAAGCTCGTGCACACGATCAGCGCTGAAGAGATCGCAAGCCGAGCCGGGTACAGCCGGCCGCACACGATTCATTGCGGCCCGGATGGCATCTACGTCAGCGCGCTCGGCGCTCCGGACGGTGACGCCCCCGGCGGCATTTTCATCATCGACCACGACAACTTCTCTGTGAAGGGCCGGTGGGAGCTCGATCGCGGCCCGCAGCAGCTCGCCTACGACTTCTGGTGGCACCTGGGCTACGACACCGCGATCACGAGCGAGTGGGGCACGCCGAAGATGGTCGAGAACGGCGTCAACCCGGAGATTCTCCTGGCCGGCGGCTACGGCCACAAGCTGCACATTTGGGACCTGCCGAAACGCAGGCACAAGCAGGAGATCGACCTCGGGCCCGAGCAGCAGATGGTTCTCGAGCTCAGGCCGGCGCACGATCCGACCAAGGCTTATGGCTTCGTCGGCGTGGTCACGAGCCTGAAGGACCTGAGCTCATCGATCTGGGTCTGGCACCTGGACGGCTCGACCTACAAGGCCGAGAAGGTCATCGAGATTCCCGCCGAGCCGGCCGCGGAAGACGAGCTGCCTCCTCTCCTCAAAGGCTTCAAGGCGGTGCCACCGCTGGTCAGCGACATCAATCTCTCCCTCGACGATCGCTGGCTGTACGTCTCCGCATGGGGCACCGGCGAGTTCCTGCAGTACGACGTCAGCGACCCGTTCAAACCGAAAAAGACCGGCAGCGTTCACCTGGGTGGAATCGTCCGCAAAGCCGCTCATCCCAAGAGCGGGCCTCTCAACGGCGGCCCGCAGATGGTCGAGGTGAGCCGCGACGGCAAGCGGATCTACCTCACCAATTCCCTTTATGCCAGCTGGGACGTGCAGTTCTATCCCGAAGGCATCAAAAGCTGGGTCACGCTGATCAACGCCAAACCGAACGGCGGCCTGAGCCTCGATGACGGATTCTTCACCGAGTTCCAGCAGCGCACGCACCAGGTTCATCTCGAAGGTGGCGACGCGTCGTCCGACTCCTACTGCTACCCGTGAGCAATGCATGGTGGCCCTGGGCAGTACTCGTGCTGCTCGGGGCCTATCACGGCGTCAACCCCGGCATGGGTTGGTTGTTCGCGGTTGCGCGCGGCCTGCAGGAGAAGCGGCGCCAGGCGGTCCTGAGCTCGCTGCTTCCGATCGCCCTCGGCCACGAAGCGGCAATCGTGGTGGTGGTGGTTGCGGTGTCGCTAACCGAGCAATTCGTCGAGCCCTACCTGGTCCGCCTGATCGCGGCGTTGGTGCTGGTGAGCTTCGGCGTGTACAAGCTGGCGAAGCCCCGGTCGCATCCCAGCGGGTTCGGCATGCGGGTTGGCTTCGGCGGCCTCGCCGGCTGGTCGTTCCTCATGTCGACAGCCCACGGGGCGGGCCTGATGCTCGCGCCCGTTTTGCTTGGCCTCCCCATCGCCGCGGCTTATCACAGCCTGAGCGAGATTTCGCTCACTGCCGCCGCCGCCGCGACCCTCCATGTCGCCGCCATGCTGCTCGTCATGGGCGCGGTCGCCGTGATCGTCTACGAGCGGGTCGGATTGAGGATCCTGCGGCGCGGCTGGTTCAACTTGGACCTGGGCTGGAGCTTCGTTCTGATCGGGAGCGGCGCCATCACGCTGTTCACCGCCTAGGGCCGCCAGCCTACCCGTCGATCGCGAAGTCGACCTCGACCGAGACCTGGACGTCGAGCTGCCCGACTGGCACCTGCGTATCGGCCGGCGCGGCGCCCTTGATCTCGTAGTTGCCTGACGAGAGGCCGGAGTAGCTCAGGTCGCTGATGCGCAGCACCTTGCCAAGCTTTACACCGGCGGCGCCCGCCATCGCCTGAGCCCGGGAGCGAGCGTCCCCAACTGCCAGCGTCCGCGCCTCCGCTTGCGCCGCTTTGGGGTCCGCGAGCGTAAAGCTCACGCTGATCTGGGTCGCTCCGCCCTCCTGGACCAGCGCGTCGAGAGTCTTGCCGATCGTGTCGACGTTGTGCCACTTGAGCAGCAGCTGCTCGGAGGCGCGATAGCCGTCGATCGTGTTGTTTTGAATGTAATTCGGGCCGACCCAATATCCAGAGGTATTGATGTCCTTCTCCGGCATCCCTAGGGCTTTGGCGCGTGCGATGAGCTTGCCAGCCTTGTTGGCGAGGTCCTGCTGCGCCGCCGCGGCGCTGGACTGTTTGGATTCGACGCCGACCCAGACGACCGCGAGGTCGGGTCTCTTGGACACGAGAGCGCTGCCGCTCGTCATCACACCTGGATCGAAGGTCGTCGCGCTGGAGGACGCCGAGGGTGCCGCAAGGAGGATGGAAGGCCTGCTGACCGCAAGCACAGCCAGGGTTGCAACGAGGGCGCAAAGCGTACCGATGGCGGCCGACAGCGTGACGGTGCGGAAGCTTGATGGCATTTCTGGCGTCTCTCCTGTCGTGCAAACGCCGCGTCCGGCGGTCACGTAACACGGACGCTAGATTCGGGTCAGCCTCCAGAACCTGCCTGGCGGGTACAGGGGGTCCGATGTCGTGAGCGGCACGTCGAGCGAGTAATCACCCAGCACGATGTGAAGCGCGCCTTCTGAGGTGCCGGGAGGAACAGGCTTTTCGATCGCCAACGCGGGCGCACGCACGGTCTGCCTGAGGATCATGCCAGGCCACTCGACGAGATCGACGTTCGCGGTGGATAGAAGGTCCGAGTGGCCTCCCCACGGCGGCTCGTAGCTGCCAACGGCCACATATTTGGACAGAACGCGAGCAACGCGCAGCTGCGGCTGCATGGCGGCGATGAGAGCCTTCGCCGCCGCGAACGCGCGGTCCAGCGTGGGCTGGCCCATCACGCAGCCGAACATGGTGATGGTGAAGCCGCCGATGTTCGCGGAAGCCGCGAACAGGAAGTTGGCCCCGAAGTTGAGCCCAGAGCCGGTCTTGATGCCGATGATGCCGCTCTGGCCGAGGGCATAGTCGACGTTGTAGACGGTGCCGGCGACGGGCAGCTTGGCGTCGGACGTGGCGACGATCTGGGCCAGCGCCTCTTGTCTCATCGCCACTATGCCCAGCGCCATCAGGTCGCTCGGCGTGCTCACGGTCTGAGCTACGGCCCCGGCCGGGTCGGCGAAGGTCGTGTGGCTCAGGCCGAGAGCCTTGGCGCGCTTGTTCATCTTCACGACAAACGCTGCAACCGAACCCGCGTCCCAGTTCGCCAGCGTGAAGGCGATGTTGTTGCCGGATGGGATAAGCAATCCCTGCAGGGCCTGGTACTCGGTCAGCTGCTCACCCGTTCGGACCTCGACCACGGACTGCTGCTCGGCTTTCTCGGACTGGTACACCTGCACGTCCGCGTCGGTGATCAGGATCGTGGGACCCTGTTCGGTCTTCTTCAGCGGTTTGTCTTCCAGGATGATCAATGCCGTCATCACCTTGGCCACGCTCGCGGCGGGCGCCGGCGTCTCGTTGCCGGAGGTGGCGATCAAACCAAGCCCGGAAGTGCCGACCGCCGCGGAGCCCACGGCCGGCCACGGGAGGGTGGGTATGGTCCCCGAGATCGTGCTCGCTCTCGGAATGCTCGCTGTCGCCGCCACCGCTGGGACGGGACGGAAGTAGTTAAAGGTCAAGAAAACAACCAGGAGGAGCAGCAGCACACCCCCTACGCGAAGCCGCATCGCCGCCAAGATAACTGCTCGACCGCGCCGATTCGTTACACGGTCGTTGGTTTCGTTAGGTTACTGGCCATGATTCGCCTTACTCGAGAGCGGGCGCGCCAGATCGCGGTGAGCGCCCAGCTGCTCGACGCAGACCGTCCTCGGGACATCCTCGAAACGGTCTCGCGGTTGGGATTTCTGCAGATCGATCCCACCTCGGCCGTGGCCAGAAGCGAGCACATCGTTTTGTGGAGCCGGCTTGGCAACGGCTTTCGTCGCGAAGATTTGGCGAAGCTGATTTTCGAAGAAAGGTCCCTGTACGAGCATCGCGCCTTCATTTACCCGGCGGCCGACTACCCCCTATACCGACCCGCCATGGACTCCTGGCCACCTGACTCACGGTTTACCCACGTGCAATCGTGGCTTGAAGCCAACCGGGAGTTTCGCCGATACATGCTGGCGACCTTGAAGCGCCGCGGACCAATGGGCACCAGCGATTTCGAGGATCGATCAAAGGTGGGCTGGGAATCCACCGGCTGGACCCACGATCGCAACGTCTCGCAAATGCTCGAATTTCTCTGGGCGCGCGGCGAAGTCGCGATCACCAGACGCGAGGGCAACGAGCGCATCTGGGACCTCGCCGAGCGCGTCCTGCCCGTCGACTTGCCGACGGTCCCCGCCGCCGAGGCCGAGCGCCTGCTCGCTAAGCGCCATTTGCGTGCCTGGGGAATCGCACCACCGAAATCGGTCGGCGCCGTTGGCACCCCGGTGGAGATCGAGGGCGTGCGGGGTCTTTGGGTTGCGGATCCAGACCTGCTCGACCGGCCGTTCGAGGGACGCGCGGCGCTCCTGTCCCCGTTCGACCGCCTCGTGTACGACCGCCGGCGCGCACTCGCGCTGTTCGGCTTCGACTACAAGCTCGAGATCTACGTTCCCGAGGCGAAGCGGCGATGGGGCTTCTACGTGCTGCCCGTTCTCCACGGCGACAGGTTGGTGGCGAAGGCTGACGTGAAGGCAGACCGGAAAGAACGAGTGCTTCGCGTGCCGGCCCTGCACATGGAATCAGGCACCACGGCCGACGACGTCGAAGCAGCCCGCAAGGAATTGCGTTCTCTCGGTGATTGGCTGAAGCTGGAGAGAGTAGTAGTGAAGCGAACCATTCGAGGGAGGTAAATGGTGGTAAAGACCAAGTTCAAGTCGGTGGATGAATACATCTCAACACAGCCCCAAGACGTGCAGGCGGCCCTCAAGCGCGTCCGCGCGACCATCCGCAAGGCATTGCCCGGCGCGGATGAGGTCATCAGCTACCAGATCCCTACTTACAAGATCAACGGCCAGCGCGTGATCTTTTTCGCTGGGTGGAAGGAGCACTACTCGATCTACCCGGTAGGCGGTGTCGAGAAGACGCTGAAGAAAGAACTTGCGCCATACGGGATAGAGAAAGGCACGATCCGCTTCCCGCTCTCGAAGCCAGTGCCGGTGAAGCTGATCGAGCGTATAGCGACGCTCCGTGCAAAGGAAGCCGCCGCCGGCGCCAAGGCGAAAAAGCGCTAGGAGCCTGGCGGAGGGGCAGGGATTTGAACCCTGGATGGGCTTGCACCCATAACGGTTTTCAAGACCGTCGCCATCAACCGGACTCGGCCACCCCTCCACAGGGCACCTCGGATTCTAGGAATCAGCGCGCGCCGATGATCTCCAGGCCGCCCATATAGGGCCGCAGCACTTCGGGCACTGCGATCGTTCCGTCCACTCGCTGGTACGTCTCGATGATCGCGTCGATGGTTCGCGTGAGCGCCAGGCCGCTGCCGTTGATGGTGTGTACAAAGCGCGGCGGCGCTCCCCGCGCGGGGCGGTAACGCATGTTCGCCCGCATCGCCTGGAAGTCGTTGAACACGGAGCACGACGACACCTCGAGGTAGCGGCCCAGCCCAGGGCTCCACGCCATCAGGTCGTACTTCTTGTACTGCGCGAAACCCAGGTCGCCGGTGCACATTACGTGTACTTGGTAGTGAAGGCCGAGGCGTCGCAGGATGTCCTCCGCGTCGGCGGTCAGCTTCTCGAACTCGTCCATCGACGTCTCCGCTGTCGTCAGCTTGACCATCTCGACCTTCGAGAACTGATGCAGGCGGAT
>Ga0209236_1001853_pt1 | contig 12856 bp, 8 predicted proteins | sample GraSoi013_1_40cm_FD_185819 | JGI IMG/M metagenome (GOLD analysis project Ga0209236, IMG submission 185819) | Grasslands soil microbial communities from the Angelo Coastal Reserve, California, USA - Sample 09_27_2013_1_40cm (SPAdes) (version 2) | ecosystem: Environmental > Terrestrial > Soil >... | reverse complement strand
TTTATGTCGGTACGGTTTGGCCGGGCGAAAGTGTGTTTCCGGATTTTACTTTGATGCGCGCGCGGAACTGGTGGGGCGGGCTGTACAAAGACTTCGTAAGCATGGGGGCGGCGGGCTTCTGGAATGACATGGATGAACCGGCGCTTTTTCTGCGCGCCGATAAGACCATGCCGCTTGATACCGTGCACCGCCTCGACGATGGCACCAGCCTCGATCATCGCGCCATCCACAATGTGTTTGGCATGCAGAACGTTCGGGCTACCTACGACGGATTGCGCAAGCTGCAGCCGGAGGAACGGCCTTTCGTGCTGACGCGCGCGGCGTATTCCGGCGCGCAGCGCTATGCGGCCACTTGGACCGGCGACAACAGCAGCACCTGGAATCATCTGAAGATGAGCACGCCGATGCTCTTGAGCATGGGGATTTCAGGGTTCCCGCTCATCGGCGATGACATCGGCGGCTTTGCCGGCTCCCCGACGGCTGATCTTTTGACGCGCTGGTTTGAGGTCGGAGCGCTGAATCCGATCTACCGTGATCACACAGCAAAAGGTACCGCGGACCAGGAACCGTGGGTGCATGGCCCGGAACATGAAGCAATTCGCCGTAAATACATCGAGCTGCGCTATGAGCTGATGCCGTATCTGTATACGGGAATCGAGGAATCGACACGCACAGGCCTGCCGCTTATGCGACCCGTGTTTCTTGAATATCCGCAAGCGTCGGAATTTTACGGAGACAACCGGGACTTCCTGTTCGGAAGAGACTTTTTTGTCGCGCCGGTGACTACGGAAATGGTGGATGCGGAAGAAATCTCGCTGCCTCCGGGTGAGTGGTACGACTTCTGGACTAACGCGAAACTGTCGAGCAAGGAAAAGTTTGTCTTGCATTCACGGCTCGACGAGATGCCGCTCTACGTGCGTGCCGGCGCCATCGTGCCGATGCAGCCCGTCGTGCAATATACGGACGAAAAGCCGAATGGGCCGCTCGAATTGCGCGTCTACCTCTCCAACAACACATCGAACGGCGATTGCCGCGGAACGCTTTACGAAGATGACGGGCACACGTTCGCCTATCAAAAGGGAGAAATTCTGCGGATTAGCTATTCTTGCCAGGTTTCCTCTGGCGCCACGACAGTCTCAAGCACCATTGAGAAGGGTGCTTATCAGCCGTGGTGGAAGAGCGCGGAAGTGAAGTTATTCGGCGTCACCGCTCAGCCAAAGGAAGTTCGCATTGGGGAGCAGATTACCCGCGAATGGCGCTACGATAGCCTCGCTCACGCCGTCACTCTGACCGTGCCCGACGCCGCGAAAAATTGGAGTATTCGCCTCGCGTTTTAAGGGCCACACCCGCACAAGCCTAGTTCAGGGAAAAAATCGTAAGCGATTGCGCAGGCATGGTTATCTGAATTTCACCTCTGGCCAACTCCGCTCTTGCCTCGCCGAGCAGAAGCCCGATGGCAGCCGCTCTTTGCACTGGCGTGTCCGCCAACGGAATGCGAAGTTCTCGCGGCTGCTCGGCGTTGTTGAAGGCGACGACAACCCGTTCCTCCTCTGATTCGCGGACAAAAACATATGAGGATTCGTCGGAGGCCAGATGCCAGAACTGGCCGCTGCGAAGGGCGGCGTGTTCGCGGCGAAGTCTGAGCAGCGCTTGCACGTAAGAGAAAACTCTCTCCTGATCCCGCGTGCGGCCCGCTCGCGTGAACGCGTCGTTCGAATCACCAATCCATCCACCTGGAAAATCGCGCCGGTTATCCGGATCGCCGCCGCCCGGCATTCCGATCTCGTCGCCGTAATAAATCTCAGGAATGCCCCGCAGCGTGAGCGTGAGCCCGAATGCCAGCTTCAGCTTGGCGGGCGAGCTGCCTTCGGCGCTCGCGAAACGCGGCACATCGTGATTCGCAAAAAAAGGAACCAACAGTTCGGGATGTACGTACAATGCATCGTGCCGCAGCACGTCCGCAATTCGTCCCGTGGGAGCATTCCGCAGCAGCACGTCGCGGAGCGTGAAAAACATCGGAAAGTCGAAGACCGTCGAGAGTCCGCTGTCGATGCCGTCGTAGCGCCGTACCCCACCCACGAAAAACGAAGTCACACTCGGATCCGGATGAAACACTTCACCAATCGTGGTCATGTAGGGATACAGCTTGCGTAATCCCCCGTGCCAATTGGCCCAGAACTTCCGGCCGACATACGGAAACGTATCAACTCGATAGCCGTCCAGCCCGGAGATTTCTGCCCACCAGATGCTGTTTTGCAGCAGATATTGCTCGACAGTCGGATTCTCCGTGTTCATGTCCGGCAGAATTCCGAAGAACCAGCCTTCCGTGAGGTTTCGCTTCATGCGCATGGTGGCGTGGGGATCGATTAGCGATTCGAACGGATCGTTTCCGATGGCCTGACCATCCTGCGCGCCATAGAAGCTGCCTTTCAACGGCGAGAAAGAATCGATGTGATTCTGCAGCGTGCCATGAAACCAATCGGGCAGCGGCGGATTTGAAACCCAGGGATGTTTCGGTCCCACATGATTTGGAACGGCATCAAAAAAAATCTTCATTCCCTGTTGGTGGGCCGCGGCGACCAGGGCTTGATAATCCTTCAGCGCGCCGAGATGTGGATCGACGGCGTAGAGGTCCACGGCGCCGTAACCGTGATAGTCCTGCGCAGCTCCATTCTTCACGACGGGCGTTAGCCACAGCGCGGTCACGCCGAGATCCTTCAGATAGGGCAAGTGGTCCTGAATTCCGCGCAGGTCGCCTCCATGGTACGCGCGGGGTTTCGAGCGATCGTGGGAACCCGGCGCTTCGGCAGGCTCATCATTCGTGGGATCGCCGTTCGCGAAGCGGTCCGGCATGATGAGATACATCACGTCTTCCTGTGACAGTCCTTGAAACTTTCCCAGCGTCGGAGCACGGGCAGCGAACGGTAGTTCGAAAGAGGTCGTTCCCTTCGGCGTGGTAATTCGGCAGACGGCAGTACCTGATTTAGTCTCAGACCCAATCTTCAGCCAGATGAAGAGATAGTTCCCTCCTGCCGTCGATTGCGTGCGCGAAACGCGAAGTGTTGGCAGATTGCACCCGATGTGGGTCGCTTCCAGGTCGTGCCCGGACAAAAGCAGCATCACCTCTGGTGTGAGTCCAACCCACCAACTCGGAGGTTCAATTTTTGTGACGGCAGGACCAACCTCCTTGTCTGCTCGCTGCGGACGGGCTTGCAAGACCGAGCCGCAGCAAGCAAATCCGACGACGCCTAGAGCACAGAAAAACACGCGGAGAAACAGCTCCGGTGCAATATGCCAAACCTGCCGCAGTATTCTTTTCACGCGGAAAGCATATGGAAAAATGAGGAAGGATGCCACTCTTCGTCTTTCGGACCACGTGGAAGAGCCCTCTACTCTCGCGGCAAAGGGCTATGAACAAAAACTAATTCGCCAAACGCCTCCGGAACGTGGAAATTGGGCGCCGGTGTTTGAGTGGGCTGCCAAGCGGAGTAAAATCGCGGTTCGGCTGCGCCTTCGACGCGGTAAAAATTCACCCGCCAGGTAGCCGCAGGATCAAAGCGAGCGACGAAGCATTTCATAGGCAGCGCAAGTTCCGCGACCCATATTTTGGCGGCTTCGTTCAAAATCACGCGGCGCCGCAGCCCGCTTTTCAAGTCGTGCTTCTCGCCTGGCGCGATGTCTAGATCGATCCAAAATCCGTTCGGGCTGACTTCGAATTCTTTGTAACGGCGCAAGTGCGACTGGTCGGGTTGTAGGAAAACTTCCGCGACGTCGCGGTCCCAGAGCTGGTCGCGGCGGCCACTGGGCTCGGCATTGGGAAAAACGGTGATGACGCGAAATCTTGCGCGGAACCGCACAAAAAGCCACTCCGGCGTCCAGAGGAGCCGCACTTCCGTCTCTCTTTCGGGATCGGCGTCATTGCCTTGCCAGTCCGCGCTAAAGCGCAGTGGCCCCGAAACCTCCCAGGAAGACAGAGTTGGAAATCCGTCGGCATCAGGCAGTTCGGGCATTTGAACAGCCACCGCAGTCCGTGCATTGGACATAGCGTCGAGCATTCTCCGGAATCCCAACTTCGAGGCACGTCCCAGAATAACCGTTGCCGTGGCGCGCACAAGGAAAAAACTGGATCACGAAGTGAACGCTCTCTCCGTTCGCGAGAGTTTTAGCGCCTTCCTCATGAACCCTGTTCTTAGGGACTGCAAACTATTTGCGCACCATGCTTTCCACTCATCGCGGATCCGGCAAAACACCGTGCTAGCATCAGATTTGGCCACTTTCTGCGATTTTCTCAAATCAGAAGGGCAAGAAAAGCCCAGGAGTACGTGAAATGATCGAGCCTGTTAACACCCAAGATTTCACATCGCAACCCGAACGGCGCAAACCGGAGCAATTTGAGCATGTGAAGTTCCGCATCGAGGGCGGCGTCGCGAGGATGACCCTCAACCGTCCGGACCACAATCTTCTCAATGAAGCCATGCTGCGCGAAATTGCCGGGGGAATCTCTCACGCTGGCGAGAACGATGACGTCAAGTTGATCGTTCTGGATTCGGCTTGCAAAGTGTTTTGCGGTGGAATCGACATCGGTGAATACACCTCGCAACGAGTGTTTCAGATGCTGGATGCTTTTCACGCGGCTTTTGCCGGAATGTTGGAAGTCGGCAAGCCTGTCGTCTGCGTGGTGAACGGACCGGCAATCGGCGGCGGCGCGGAGTTGGCGGCTTTCGGTGATCTCGTGATCGCCACACCCAAAGCGCGATTTGCCCAGCCGGAAATCAGTATCGGCATATTCCCGCCGCTGGCATCCACAATTCTGCCTTTTCTCGTCGGACCCAAGATCGCGCTCGAACTTGTTCTGACCGGCGAACCGGTGACGGCGGAGCGCGCCTTGGAACTCGGCATGGTGAATCGCCTCGTGCCGGAGGCGCAACTCGAGCAAGCTGTGAAAGATCTCGTTGGCCGAATCAGCAGTCACTCCGGTCCAGTGCTGACCATGGCCAAGAAAGCCATTCTCGGCGGGATGGGTTTGTCGCTGCGTGAGGGTCTCAAGCATTCGATGAACATTTTCTTGAATGAACTCTATCGCCTCGAAGATTCGCAGGAAGGCCTGCGCGCACTAGTGGAAAAACGCAAGCCCAATTGGAAAAACCGCTGAACGATCGCGCGTTTCTTCAATCTCTCCCTTTTGATTCGTGCCATTTTCAGTCGCGCATTGACACTCCCGCGGGCGCGGCTTACACTCAAATTTCAATTTTGCAGGCAGGGGAAGCGGGGAAGGCCGTGTGAATCGGCCGCGGTCCCGCCACTGTGATCGGCTGAAAAGCCGTAAGCCAGGCCACCCTCCCGTGCCGCAGAGGGCCGCGCTCTTCGCGAGAAAGAGCCATGCCATCCGCCCCAAGGTGTCTCGTGGGGCTTTTTTGTTGATGCGGTAAAATTCCCGCTTCAGGGGAGATTGTTGAAAGAAGTCGCACGTCCGCGCTTCAGAAGCGCTTTCTTGGCCGCCACCGCAGCCTTCCTGTTCTGCGCGGCGTTGTCCCGCGCTCAGAGCGGTTCTCCGATCTCTTCGGCGTCCCCAGTCTATCAGGACATCACCGACGAAACCGGCCGCACGGTTCGCGTTCCCCAGCCGGTCACCCGTATCGTGTCGCTCGCGCCAAGTTTGACGGAGACCGTCTACGCGCTTGGGTTGCAGGATCATCTCGTCGGCGATACCGAATTCTGCGATTACCCCGCCGACGCGCGGAAAAAAACCAAGGTTGGGGGCGGAATTAATCCAAGCCTGGAGTTGATTGCGAACTTGCATCCGGACATAGTTCTCGTGACCAAAGCTTTCAACCGTCTCGAAACCGTACAATCGCTGGAGAACTTGGGAATTTCTTCTTACGCTACCGATCCTCATACCGTCGAGGAAATCATTTCTTCTTCAAAAAAACTTTCCAATGTACTCGGTGCTCCTGAGGCAGGCGCAACGGTTGCCGGCGAAATGAAGCGCCGGCTCGCCGATCTGCACCGTCGAATTGGCGCCCTGCCCCCGAAGCGCGTCCTGTTCGTGGTCTGGACCCAACCGCTCATTTCTGTCGGCAAGCACACCTTCATCGCCGACGCTCTCCGCCTGGCGGGCGCTGCCTCCATCGTGGATTCCGAACAAGACTGGCCCCAGGTTAGTCTGGAAGAAGTCGCGCGGTTACAACCTGACCTTTTGGTTTTCGCGGAATCGCATTCCGACTCGGCTTCCCTTGCCGTCGAAGCGCTCGCCACGCTTCCCGGATGGAGCATCGTGGAGGCCGTCAGCAAGCGCCGCGTTGCGGTAATCAGTGATGCCGTAAATCGGCCCGCCCCGCGGATTGTCTCCGCTATCGAAGATCTTGCCAAGCAGCTTCACCCCGACGCCTTCACTGAAAAACCGGAAAGCAACAAAGAAAAGATAGAGAAGGAAAATCCTCCGCCGAACCATAGGCCCGCAGCTCATTCTTCTTTCTGGCCCGGCAACCTGCAGGCCCGTATGGCGATTCCTGGAGGTTGCGCATGCGCCCGCTGACGCTCCGTCGCCTCCTCCTCCAATGTTTCGTCCTGACCGCAATTTTATTCGTGGTCGTGGTCGTGGCGCTGAAGTTCGGTGCCGTGCCCGTTTCTCTCTACGCGCTCGGGCGCGACTTGCTGCGTTTTCTCCTCGGGCAGAGCAGCCAAATTTCTACTGACTACGGCTTTATCATCTGGAGTATCCGCGGCCCGCGCATTCTCCTCGGCATCATCGTTGGCGCGTCGCTCTCCGTTGCGGGCACCAGCTTCCAGGCTCTGCTGCGCAATCCACTAGCGGATCCCTACGTGCTGGGAGTCTCCAGCGGAGCCTCCGTGGGCGCCGTTCTGGCCCTCATCGCAACACCATTTCTTTCCTTGTCGCCGGCTCTCTCCGCTCTGCTCACGCCACTGGGAGCGTTCCTCGGTGCCGCCGCGACGATCGCCGTCGTGTACTTTCTCGGCCGTCGCGATGGTCAGATCGACAGCACTACCCTCCTTCTCGGCGGTGTCATCACGGGCTCATTCCTTTCGGCCATTATCACCTTCCTCATGGGCACGGTCACCACCGGCAACACGCGTGGCATGGTTTTCTGGTTGATGGGCAATCTCTCCACCTCTTTTCAGAAAAGTGTTTATTGGTTTCTCGGAATCGGGTTCCTCGCCGCCGCCGGCGCGATTTACACAACTGCTTCCGACCTAAATTTGCTTCTTGCCGGCGAAAAAGAGGCCATGCATCTCGGCGTGGACGTTCCGCGGGTCCGTCTGGTCGTCTATATTGCTGCTTCTTTCCTGACCGGTTTGGCCGTCTCCGTCAGCGGCTCCATCGGCTACGTCGGCCTGATCGTGCCTCATCTGATGCGTCTCATCTTTGGCTCGGACCATCGCACTTTGCTGCCGACAGCCGCCATCGGCGGAGCCATTGCCGTCGTATTCGCGGATACCCTGGCGCGCACCGTCGTCGCTCCCAGCGAACTTGCCGTCGGCGCCGTGACCGCCGTTGTCGGCGCCCCGCTCTTCATCTACCTCCTCCGCAGGAGGCTCGCGTGAGTGCCGCTTCATCTCACGCGCGGCATCTTGCAGAAGCTGGGCGTTTAGCTTACGAAGTACGCTTGAGCGTCGAGCAGGTCAGTTATGCACATTCCGCAAATCCGGCGCAAGCCCCGCTTTTCACGCTGGAAGCCACAAGCTTTCAAGCGAGACCCGGCGAAATCGTCGCCATCCTCGGGCCAAACGCCAGTGGCAAATCCACTCTTTTGAAATTGATCTCTGGCGCGCTCGCGCCCCTGTCCGGACGAATTCTGCTCAACGGCTTCGTCACACATTCGCTTACGCCGCGCACGCGCGCGCAGCGCATCGCTGTCGTCCAGCAGGAGAGCGCTCTGCTCTTCCCCGCGCGCGCTTGGGAATTCGTCCTGCAAGGCCGCCATGCCCATGGCCGCTCGCTGCGTTTCGAATCAGAAGACGACGTCTTGATCGCGAAAAACGCTCTCGCGCAGGTCGGTGCCGCCGATCTGAGCGACCGTTGGATGGACCAAATCTCCGGCGGCGAAAAGCAGCGCGTCATTCTCGCGCGCGCTTTGGCCCAGCAGCCGCTGCTTCTGCTGCTTGATGAGCCCACTCTCCACTTGGATATCGCCGCGCAGATTGGCTTGTTGGATTCTTTACGCCGCCTCGCTGCGGAGAATCGCTACACTGTCGTCGTTGTCACCCACGAATTGAACCTCGCTGCGGAATATGCCGATCAAGTCGTTTTGATGCAACGTGGCCGGTGCCTGCGTGTCGGCCCGCCTGCAAGCATTTATCAGCGTGAATTGCTCGAACAAGTTTTCCAGACGCCGCTCACAGTGGAACTCGGTTCCTCGGGGCGGCCACGCGTCACCGTCTTGTCTGGAACATAGTGAACGGAAGTTTTCTCGTCAACCCCAACCCTGCGGCCATGCGCTGCAGACCACATTCACCGCGAACTTCGTGCTCGGGAAGACGGGCAACCGCTTAGCGGTTGCACTTGAATTTTTGATTCCAGTTCCTTCGGAATCGCCAGGTAGGAAGCCGTCGCCGCCGCGCGACTGTAAGGGGCGGATTCAGTTAGTGCGCAGGCCACTGCGGCCAGTCGCTCCATCGCTGGGCGACCCCGCGGGAAGGCCCCGCAACGGTCCTCATTCAGAAGGCCCGGAGCTACCGCCAAGCCAGGAGACCGGCGAAGTTCGCAGCCGTGCGATCGATTTTGATCGCACCGGACAACCTTCAACTCCCGCGCGAGAGGGAGCGGAGGATAAAATGAAATCGACTGTTCTTCGTACTGCTTTTTTCTTCTTTGCAGTCTTTGCAGTTACCTTTTCCTTGCAAGCACGAAGCAATTCACCCGACGCGCATCTTTCCGGAACCCTCATCGACGCCAGTGGCGCTGGTGTCGGCAGCGTCCAGGTGACAGCCCGCCCGGAAGGGAAATCCGACGCAAAGAATTGGTCGACTGTGTCCACTGCCGCCGGCGAGTATTCCCTCTCTGTTCCTGCAGGCCGTTACCACGTGCAATTTAGTCGGCCGCCCTTCGTCACTCGTGATTTCGTTCTCGAACTTTCTCCGGGTGTGTCGCGCACACTCAGTTTCCGCCTCGATCTCGAGCGTCTTTCTTCCAGTGTCATCGTAACTGCCCAGGCGGAACCAACCTTGGCACCGGAGACCACCGCACCGGTAACAGTCATCACCCGCGAAGAGATCGACGCACGGCAAGCGGTCTCCCTCACGGATGCGCTTTTATTCGCGCCTGGAATTTCGGTGGGCCGCACGGGTGCGGAGGGCGGAACCGCCTCCATTTTCCTCAATGGTGGGAATTCCAATTTCACCAAAGTGCTCGTGGACGGCGCGCCCGTCAATCCACCCGGCGGCGCTGTGGACTTCTCGAACCTCACACTCGATAACATCGACAAAGTCGAGGTTGTCCGCGGTGCTGAAAGCGCCATTTACGGCACAGATGCGGTTTCCGGCGTCATCCAGATCTTCTCCCATCGTGGTTCCACCCGCATTCCCGAATTCAGTTTCTTTGGTGAAGGCGGCAATTTTTCCTCGGGGCGTGGCGGCGCACAGCTCAGCGGACTGCTCGGCGCGTTCGACTATTCCGCCGCCGCATCCTATCTGCAGACTGATGGCCAGGGACCGAACGATAATTTTCTGAATCGCACGGTCTCCGGCAATTTTGGCTACGGCTTCGATGACTCCAACCAGCTCCGCCTCACTATCCGCAACAACACCAGCTCCGCTGGCATTCCCGGACAAACCGTGTTCGAACCGCCGAGCCTTTTCCCGCGTTACGATCAGCATATTTTCAGTTCCAGCGCCCGCTGGGATTTTTCTACTGGCAAGCGCTGGCGCCACGAAATCAGCGGCGGCGAATCTTACACTCGCCAGCACAGCTTCAATCCGCAGCAAAGTTTTTTCGCCACTGACCCCAACGCCTTCTGCCCGCAGACCAATCCCTCAGCCGTCCCGACCGCCGAATTCTGCGATTTCGTCGGCGACAGCCGCTTTCAGTACAACCGCGCAAATGTGGGCGCTCAATCCAGCTATCTGCTCTCCAATTTCGGTGTCACCGCCGGTTATCAGTACGAAGTCGAAAACGCCTTCCTTTCTTCCATTAACGTCAGCCACGCTCGCCGCAACAATCAGGCCGGCTTCCTGGATTTCCGCTACCGGCCGCATCTCCGCGTTTCTCTCAATTTCGGCGGGCGCGCCGAAGCCAACGCCAATTTCGGCACGCACGTTGTTCCGCGCGCCGGGGCATCCTTGGCTCTGCGTTACGGCAAGGGGTTTTGGGGCGATACGCTCTATCGCGTCTTCTACGGCCAGGGCATCAAGGAGCCGCGCTTCGACCAGATCTTTGGCGACAATTTTGGCGACTTCGGCAATCCTTCGCTCAAGCCAGAATCCAGCAAAACTTGGACCACCGGCATCGAGCAAAAGCTCCTCAGCGACCGAATCCGCCTCTCCACCGAATACTTTTCCAGCCGCTTCTACAACATCGTTAGTTTTGCGTTCTGCACGCCCATTACCCCCACGACCAACACCTGCGGCATCACTATTCCGAACGCACCTCCGAGCTTCGGCTTCTTCTTCAACACCGATCTTGCTCGCGCCCGCGGAATCAACCTAACCGGCGAAACCAGATTCACGCACTGGTTGAACTTGGCGGGCAATTACACCTACGACGACAGCCGCATACTGGCGGCCCCCAACGCATTCGATCCTACGGGGCTTCCTGGAAACCACTTGGCTAGGCGTCCGGTCCATTCCGGCTCGCTCACTTTGAACGCCGCTTATCGTAGTTTCGGCATCACGGTTGGCGGCTACTTCTCCGGTGTTCGCACGGACGCAGATTTTCTCGGGCTCGGCCTCACCAGAAATCCAGGTTACGCGCGCTTCGATATCGCCGCGCACTACGACTTCAGCCGCGGCGTTTCTCTTTACGCGCGCGCCGCCAATCTTTTCGACAAACAATACCAGGACGCCTTGGGCTATCCGGCTCTCGGCCGCGATTTTCGTCTCGGCCTCAAATATCGCTTCACCGGCAGAAACTAATCTTTTTCCTTGTAGGGCGTCCGTCCGCGGCGGACGCCCCATCTCGGCAAAATCTGCAATTCTTGGAGCTTTTCTTGACCGCATCCGAACCATTTCTCTTCTGCTGGATCGTCAGGATGTAAGGGCGAACTTTAGTTCGCCCTCCGCTCTGCTATAATCTTCGTCTCTTTATGGCGAAATCCACTCCAGAGGCAGCATCCCTCGCGCCGGAAGTCCTGGCGAAATACGAGCCCGTCATCGGCTTGGAGGTCCACGTCCAACTTCTAACGCGCACAAAAATCTTCTGCGGCTGCTCCACGCGCTTCGGCGATCCGCCGAACACCAACGTCTGCCCGGTCTGCCTCGGCTTGCCCGGAACTCTGCCCGTGCTCAACAAGCGCGCCGTCGAAATGGGAATGCGCGCCGCGCTCGCCCTGAATTGCACTGTCCACGACCATTCCCGCTTCGCCCGCAAAAACTACTTCTACCCGGACCTCCCCAAGGGCTATCAAATCTCACAATACGAATTGCCGCTCGCCACTGGCGGCTGGCTCGAAATCGAAGTCGCCGGCCTGCCCGCCGCGGCGGGCGCCAAAAAACGCATCGGCATCACGCGCCTCCATCTCGAAGACGACGCCGCAAAAAACCTTCACGAAGGCTTCGCGCAATCCGCCACTAAGTCTTATGTGGATTACAACCGCGGCGGCACCCCGCTCGCCGAAATCGTCTCCGAGCCCGACATGCGCACGCCCGAAGAGGCCCATGCCTACCTCACCGCGCTCCGCCAGATCCTCCTCTACACTGGCGTTAGCGATTGCAACATGGAAGAAGGCTCGCTCCGCTGCGATGCTAACGTCAGCGTCCGCCTGCGCGGCGCGAAAGAATTCGGCACCAAGGTCGAAGTAAAGAATCTCAACTCCTTCCGTTTCTTGCAAAAAGCGCTCGAATACGAAATCGAGCGCCACATCGGCGTTCTCGAATCCGCCGGCCGCCTCTCGCAAGAAACGCGCCTCTGGAATCAAGCCGAAGGCCACACCGTCTCCATGCGTTCGAAAGAAAAGGCCCACGACTATCGCTATTTCCCGGAGCCCGATCTTCTCCCCGTCCACATCAGCCACGCTTGGCGCGACGACGTCCACCGCACCCTCCCCGAACTTCCCGAAGCCAAGCGCGCCCGCTTCGCCGCTTCTTATGGCATCACGCCCTATGACGCTGAAGTCCTCACCAGCACGCAATCCCTCGCCGACTATTTCGAATCCGTAGTCAAAGCCGGAGCCCCGGGCAAAGCCGCCGCCAACTGGATACAAACCGAGCTCCTTCGAGGCCTGAAAGATTCCGGCAAGGAAATTACCGCCAGCCCCGTCCCACCCGCCGCCCTGGCAGAATTGGTGAATCTGGTCGAAGCCGGCAAAATCACCGGAGCCGTCGCCAAAAAAGTTTTCGCTACCATGTTCGAATCCGGCCGCTCTGCCGCCGAAATCGTCGCCGCCGAAGGCCTCGGCGAGCAAGTCAGCGAAGCGGTCATCGAACAGGCCGCCCGTGAAGTCATCGCGAAAAACCCGGCCAACGTCGCCAAGTACAAAGCCGGCAACGAGGGCGTCTTCAAATTTTTCGTCGGCCAGGTCATGAAGGCCACCCGCGGCCAGGCCAACCCGCAAGCCGTCAACGACATCCTGCGCAAGCTGCTCTCCTCTTAAGTATTTGTAGTGGCCGGTCTTTAGACCGGTTCCAGTGTTTGTAGGGGCGCAGGACTGCTGCGCCCTAGCCCGCACGGGTCTCATTCTGAGGC
>Ga0209236_1001846_pt1 | contig 12877 bp, 12 predicted proteins | sample GraSoi013_1_40cm_FD_185819 | JGI IMG/M metagenome (GOLD analysis project Ga0209236, IMG submission 185819) | Grasslands soil microbial communities from the Angelo Coastal Reserve, California, USA - Sample 09_27_2013_1_40cm (SPAdes) (version 2) | ecosystem: Environmental > Terrestrial > Soil >... | reverse complement strand
CCTCCAGCCGTTACTCGCCGCATTTCCAGCTGGAACAGCCCCGGCCTTCTTGCTGTTCCTCAACTCCACCTCAGTGACAATCAGCCAGATGTCCACTACGAGCGACCTCGACCTCAGCGCCGGAACCTCCCAGATGAGTCTCAAAGGACTCTTGCTCAAACCCCCGACCTTGGGAAGCAACACGAACTTTACGATACCTGAACTCTTCCAGACACTAGGTAAGACTCCAGCGCCTGGAGTGAACTTCACACTGGTCGGTGGCTCGAATGCGACCTATCAAGTAAAGATCCTAGTCCCTGCGGGCACTCCCCAGCCAAGTAGCACGACTTCGAACTCGGCAACCTGGACGAACCTCCAAGACGCGTCAACGCTCTCGGCTGTACAATTCCAGCTCCAGCACCTGCCAGGCAATGGCCTCTTGGCCTTCCTAGTATCGCCGATAGGGATAGCCATCGAAGCAATTGCTGCGATCGCGGTTGTTGCAGGCGTAATTCTCTACATGGCTAAGAGACGTGCCGCGAAAACGCCACTCCCAATGACCTCCGGACCGACTCCATCGCCCGGTTTGGGTCCCAGTCCGGCACCACCCACACCTTAGCCTTCCCACAGAATCCAAGAAGACTCGACAGAGCTGACTTCTGTCCAACCATTACCCCCCTTCACTACCAGCTGCGACTCTTCTAATGCGGAATCCGGCCAGCGCTGCTAGCACAATGAAGAAGATGGATGTTGTGATGAGGACGCTTGTGTGGTTGCTGGCGTAGAGGAAGCCTCCGACGAATGATCCCACTACGAAGCCGAGCTGTTCGAAGGTCAAGTAGAATCCCCACTGGCCGGCTCTGGATCTTCCCTGTCTCATGCTCGAGAGTAGGGAGTACGAGACGTAGCTCGGAGCTCTAGCCCCACCAAGCAGGAACACCATGGGCACGACCAGCAGCGGAGAGCCTGCCAGGATTATTCCAAGAGCTCCTCCCGCAACTAGCAGAAGTTCCTTCGCGATTGTTGATCCTGGATTCCGAGTTGCAGCCCATCGACCAACAAGGATTGCGAAGATTGCGCTACCTATAGACTGAATGGAACCAAACAGCTGGACCTGAGAATCAGTAAGGTGCAGCTGGTCTTGGAGGAATAGTGGAAGGAAGGATGGTGAAGTGATGCTGATGGCTACAGCTGAACCGAAAAGGAAGACGAGAATGGTTAGCTCTTGATGAGTTCTTGGAAGCTCCAATAACGGAGCCTTCGAGTCCACCTCCCTCGGAGGCTGACGCTTGAGCGGGAGGAGGATGACAGTTGAAACTATCCAGAGAACCAGCGAGACCCAGAATAGATCTCGGATACTCAACCAGCTGAGTAGTAAGCTACCCACGGCTGGAGATAGAGCTAGACCCAATGGGACCGCTGAGTAGACGGCTCCGAACGCTGACGACATACGTCTTTGATCGCCCAGTGCGCCGATGAAGGCGTTCATCGCGGGCAAGTTGAAGCCGGACAGTTGAAGGATGACCAGTCCTGGAATAACGTCGGACCAGGTTCGTGAAAAGTAGAACATGAACGGGACAGGGATGCTCATCGCCCATCCTACGATTAGCAGGGTCCTGTTGTCGTACTTGTTGGCAAGGATCCCGCCGGGAATCATTGAGACGGCGGCGGCGAAGAAGCCGATCGAAGAGACGAGGCCAACCTCTTCCGGGTTAGCATTGAGCTGGGTCAAATAGATTGACCAGACATAGTTGTAGACGCCAAGACCGAATGTCCACATGAAGAGCGAGAAGAAGAGCAGGCGCAGATCGCGCGGAAGACTCCGGCTCCAAGATAGGACACCTATCCATCTCATCATCTAAGATGCGCCCAACCCTCAACCCGACTGCGGAGTAAGGGAGCTTCCGATGTCTAGAGGTGAATTAACCTAGGCTTCTTCGCTTGCCCTTTTCTAGAGGCTCTTGACCTTAGCAGCCCCGCTGCTTCGACGCTTGCTTTAGAGCCGTGATAGTTTTCTTCAAATGATTCGGAGCCTCTTCAGGATCATTTAGATGCTCAGCGACTGTTCTTACCAGAGCACTGCCGACAATGGCTCCGTCTGCCCCCGCGCGCAACAACGATGAAATATGCTCGGGTTGACTGATCCCGAACCCGGCGGAAACTGGGATCCTTCCATTTGCTAGTGACTTAACTCGCTTGACAGTCTCCAACGCTTGCGAGCTGAGTGCGTCCCGTGGGCCTGTAACTCCGTAGAGGGAGACGAGATAGAGGAATCCTTTCGACTTATCAACGATGCTCACTAGTCTCTTTGCCGACGTGTTCGGCGCGGCGAGGTAGATGCTGTCAATGTTGTGTTTGAGAGCTAACTCGCGGAATCTGTCACCTTCCTCCAGCGGAAGGTCGGGAACGACAATGCCGTTGACCCCATTGTCACTAGCATTCCTCATGAACTTCTCGATCCCCATTGCGAGAATAGGATTGTAGTAAGTCAGGATCACGACTGGAACTGTAAATTGTAATGAGAGTTCGCCGATTGTATCGAAAATCTTCTGGGGTGTGGCTCCTGCGGATAGGGCTCGCGTGCCTGCTGCTTGGATGACCGGTCCGTCGGCAACTGGGTCGGAGAATGGGATGCCTACTTCTAGAATGTCTGCTCCGCCTTCGACCAGCGATGTAACGTTTGCCACGAACGCTTTCGGGTCCGGATCGTGACCCATGAGATACGCAACTATTACTCCCTCACCACGATGGCCTAGTTCCCGGAATTTCTTTTCAATGGGATGGTCACTGTGGAAATTGTCTTGCAATCATTTCCACGTCCTTGTCTCCTCGACCTGATAGGTTTACGATGATCGAGTCTTCTCTTCTGAACGTTTTCGCCAGCTTTGTCGCGTAGCTGATTGCGTGAGCAGGTTCCAGCGCTGGCATTATTCCCTCAAGCTGTGAGAGTTGTTTGAAAGCGTCGACGGCCTCCGAGTCCGTTTGAGTAACGTATTTTGTGCGTCCTACGCTCATCAGATAGGAGTGCTCTGGACCGACCGCTGGATAGTCAAGTCCTGCCGAAATGCTCTGCGTGCTTTCTATCTGACCCTCCGCATCCTGTAACACGTAGGTCATCATTCCATGCAAGACCCCTTCTCTGCCCGCGACGAGCGGTGCGGCGTGTTTCCCTGGCGACATGTCGTGTCCACCAGCTTCGACACCGTACAGTTTCACTTCTAGGTCATTGAGGAAGTCGTGGAATATGCCGATCGAGTTGCTTCCCCCGCCAACACAGGCGACCACTGCCTTTGGGAGCTTGCCTTCTTGCCTGAGAATTTGTCGTCGCGCCTCTCTGCCGATAACGCTCTGGAAGTCGCGGACCATTGTCGGGTATGGATGTGGGCCTACTACGGATCCGAGGAGGTAGTAGGTGTCCTCGACGTTGGTGACCCAGTCCCGCAACGCTTCGTTGATGGCGTCCTTGAGTGTCTTGGAACCTGACTCGACAGGATGGACTTGCGCCCCGAGCGCTTTCATCCTGTAGACGTTGAGCCTCTGTCGCCCCATGTCCTCGCTGCCCATGAAGATCTCGGCCTTCAAACGGAGAGCCGCGCAGGCAATCGCAGTGGCGACCCCATGCTGTCCCGCTCCGGTCTCGGCTATTATCCTGCGCTTGCCCATCTTCTTTGCGAGTAGAGCTTGTCCGAGAGTATTGTTGATCTTGTGGGCTCCACCATGCAACAGATCCTCTCTTTTCAAGTAAATCTTAGCACCCTCCGCATGACGACTCAGATTGGCAGCGAGATACAGCGGCGTAGGTCTTCCAGCGAAACTCTCCAGCCATCGCGCCAATTCTTTCTTGAACAAGGGGTCGCTCGAGAATCGGTTGTAGGCTTCCTCAAGCGCTCTCAGCGGTTCCATCAAGGTCTCAGGGACATACTGCCCTCCGTACTTTCCAAACTTGCCCGGCGTCGAACGCGAACTAGGGTACGAACGTTTCTTCAAGCATTGACCAGCTCTCTTACCTTCCCTTCGATGTTGGGTGATTTCATTACGGAGGTTCCAACAAGAAAGGCCTCAGCGCCAGCGGCCTTTAGCCGTCTAATGTCTTGCGGAGATTCTATCCCGCTCTCAGAAACTACCAGCCCATCGAGATCAACGTTCTCTGTGAGGATGCTCTCAGTCGTAGACAAGTCCAGTTTGAACGTAGATAAGTTCCGGTTGTTGATACCATAGAGATCTGGCTGGAATCTCCGGAGGTTCTCAAATTCCCTAACGCTGTTCGCCTCAGCTAAGACCACTAGTCCAAGTCGATTTGCCTCGAGAATCATGGTATCAAGCCCAATGTTAGAGAATTTCCTGCTGAACACTTCAGAAATCAATACCACTCCACTGGCTCCGGCCCTCGCTCCGGCCTGGAGCTGCTTGGGTGAGACTACAATGTCCTTCATTATCGTCGGAGCTTCGGTCTCCCTACTGATAGTAACAAGCGTTTCCAGACTGCCTCCAAAGTTCTCCGGGTCGGTTAGAACTGAGATTCCACATGCTCCACCGCGCAACATTGCCTTCGCAATCTGAAGAGGGTTTCCAGATTCCCTGATTTTACCGGCAGACGGAGAAGCGAATTTTACCTCCGTGATAACCGGGGTTGCTCCGCCTTCATGAATTGCTCTGATCAGGTCTCTGGGAGACGCGTTTGCCGTTCCACCGTTGTCATAGTAGCCTCGTTTGACTCTAGCTCTCGCCTTCGCTGCGAGTCCAAGCAAGTGGTCTACCAAGAATGTCAAGCCATGCTCTTGAGTCTTTGAGTGTCCCCGCCCGAGAACTCTACAAGCTGATGCAGTGTTCGGAACGGTTTTCCATCACTCACAACCTTGGAAGCTATCTCGACCCCATCTCTGAAGTTCTTGGCTCTTTCACAAAGGACGAGCCCTGCGGCTGCGTTCGCCAAGACCATTTGGACGCGGGGATCCTCCCGTCCTAGACGTCCGGATAGGATCTTGGCTGTAAGTCGTGCGTTATTCTCTGGGTCGGAGCCAGCAATCTCCGCAGCCTTACTTCTCTCAAGCCCCAGATCTTCTGGCTCCACCTCTTCTCGAAGTATTCTGTCGTCTTGACGCCTTACAATGATCGTCTTGCCCGTCATAGAAATCTCGTCGACACCATCGACCCCATAGACCGTCATCACAGACTTCGCTCCCAAGTTGTGAGCTGCGAGACACATCGGTTCGAGAAGCTCACTGTCATAGACTCCGATAAGCTGGGCATTTGCACCTGCAGGGTTCGTAAGGGGGCCGAGGATGTTGAATACCGTCCGTACACCTATCTCCCGTCGTACCGAGGCTACGTTTTTCATCGCCGGGTGGAAATTGGGTGCGAACATGAACCCAATTCCGATCTCTTCGATCGCTCTCTCAACCAGATCTCCCTCCATACTGAGGTTCAAGCCTAATTGTTCCAGAACGTCTGCGCTTCCGCATTTGCTCGTGAACGACCGATTGCCATGCTTGGCGACTGGGACACCGGCGGCTGCGATCACAAAAGCGGCAGTGGTACTGACATTGAACGTTTTCGTTCTGTCCCCGCCGGTGCCGCAAGTATCCAAAAGGTAGCCGGTTATTCTCGGGTGGATTCGCCGGCTAAATTCCCGCATTACCTGCGCTAAGGCAGTGACTTCGTCAGCCGTCTCCCGCTTCTTCTTCAGCCCTATCAGGAAAGCTGCGACCTGCGATGACGTCGCCTCGCCAGACATGATTTCTTTCATAGTGGCTTTAGCCTGGTCGGGAGTCAATTCATGATTCTCGAGCAGCAACGGAATGCATTCTCTGATCATTCCTGTCAGTCCTCCAGGAAGTTCTCGATGATTCTATGCCCCGACACTGTAAGGATAGACTCTGGATGGAACTGGACGCCTTCAATCGGAAACTCTCTGTGGCGGACGCCCATTATCTCATTGTCATCGATCGCCTGAGCAGTAACATCGAGGCTTTTCGGCAGACTCCTACTTTCCGCTACAAGCGAATGGTATCTCGTAGCCTCGAAAGGGTTTTTGATTCCACGGAGAACCCCTTTTCCGTCGTGCCTGATGGGACTGGTCTTGCCGTGACGCGGTTTCCTGGCTCGAACTATCTTGCCGCCGAACGCGTGAACAATCCCTTGGTGTCCCAGGCATACGCCCAGTGTTGGGGTCTCGCTGCTCACTTCACGGAGGACAGCCGTGCACGTCCCAAAGTATCGCGTGTTGCTGGGGCTGCCCGGGCCCGGTGAGATTATGATCCTATCAGGTGAGAGTTTCTTTACTCCTGCAACGGCGATCTCGTCATTCCGTTTCACGATAATCTTGTCTGCGATCTCGCCCACGTACTGGGCAAGATTGTAGACGAAGCTGTCGTAGTTGTCGAGGATCAGAACCTTCAACGGTCTCCATCCTGGGCTTGCTCCATGGCTGTGAACAACGCGGCCGTTTTTCTCTCCGACTCCATCCATTCCCGGTCTGGGACCGAATCGGCAACTATTCCGGCACCGGACTGGAGGTAGCAATACCCGTCCTGAGCGGAAAGCGTCCTGATTGTTATCGCGAAATCAGCGCTTCCATTCGCAGAGAAGTAACCGACGGCTCCGGCGTAAGGACCCCTCGCAGTGGTCTCCAGCTCCTGAATGATCTGCATGGCACGAACTTTAGGAGCTCCCGAAACGGTGCCGGCAGGAAAGACGGCTTTTAACAAGTCGAAACTAGTCGCGTTCCTTCTCAGTTGTCCTGTGACTCGTGAAACAATGTGCTGGACATGACTGTAGCCCTGAACTCTCATGAACTCGGGAACTCTAACCGTCCCGTAGTCGCAGACCCTACCCAGATCATTCCGCGCCAAGTCCACGAGCATAACATGCTCCGACCGTTCCTTCTCGTCCTGAAGCAATTCGGCCGCTAGTGCCTTGTTTCGCGCGGAATCTCCTGTGAAGGGCCGTGTTCCCGCAATGGGGAAGCTTTCCACGTTGCGACCAATCTTGCGGGCCAGCATCTCTGGGCTGGAGCCCACAATTTCCCTCTTGCCAAACTTGAGGTAGTACATGTATGGAGATGGATTGATTCTCCTCAGGGCGTGGTAGAACCGGAGGAGTGAGCCTTTGAACGGAATCTTGTACCTCTTCGATAGAACGACCTGGAAAATGTCTCCTGATTCAATGTAATCTTTTGCACGTTCGACTCGTCCGCAGAAATCCTCCTGGCTAATGTTCGACCTGGGCCTGCCGAAGCTGACCTGGTCGATATCCACGGAGCCTTTCAGTAGTTCTTTCGCTTTCTCCATTCTGTTTTCGTCACGGTAGAAGTAGTGTGCTTTGCCGCTTAGGTGGTCGAACACGATTCCATCTTCGAAGAGTCCGAATTCCACATCCGGGAACCCGTTGCCTTTGTTCCCTGATCTTGGGATTCTTTCAAAAGAATGTACGAGGTCGTAGGACGCGTATCCTACTAGTCCTCCCGCGTATCTTTCGCCCGGGTTTCGTTCCTTGACGGGAGTATTGAGATTCTCTAGGAGAACTAGAGGGTCTTGGCACTTCTCGATTCGTCTTTCCGATCTCGGCCTATCGAAGATTTCAGCCTGTTTATTGGAGGTTCGAATGATCTTTTGTGGATCGAATCCGAGGAACGTGTATCTGGTTAGTCGGCGAGGTCCCTCAACGGATTCGAGAATGAAGCATGTGTCGGACTTGTTTCTGATTGTTGAGAAAATGTCGATTGGTTGGTTTCTAGTCTGTAGCGGAAGGTAGTTCAGCCTGGTGGGGCGTGTTGTCAGATGCTGTCCAAAGACTATACCCCATGGATGTCGCCTCTACCTCCTCGCCCGCATGTCGCTTTTATAGCTTGCGTGACCACTTCTGTACATTAGATGCAAGCCTTCTTCTCACGCCACCTGCATGCTTCAATTTTGTCTGCTCGAGCCTAGTAGCAATTTCGAGAAATTTCTGTCTAACGGGAGCGAGGAAAGGGTTCGACTGCTGAATTCCAACAATCGTATCCCAACTGTTTAGCAAGTGAACAATCCTGCCTTCGGTTTCTCTAAGAGATTGAGTTCTAGGTTCTCCGCCCATTCGATCGAGGCCTAGGCCCAAGCAAATCAGAGCAAAATGATGGAGGCCTTGTACGTACGCCATAGCCTTGTCGTGTTGAACAGCGGACATTGTCTGGACTCTCGCTCCGCCACCCTGTAAAGCACGGGCCAGCTTGGACCATTTCTGGCCAGCCCGGTAGGAGACGGCAATGATGGATTGATTATGAAGATGATCTATGCTGGGTCCAAAGAGAGGATGCAAACTCACGTACTCAAGACCCTTTGGGATTTTTTCCGCAATACTATCCGATATCCCTGTCTTGACCGAGGAGAGATCAATAAGGAGGCTGCCGGTCGTCATGAGCGACGCCGTCTCGGTGGCGACTCTGACGGTTTCCTCTATCGGCACGGAGAGGATCGCAATGTCCGAGGAGGTTGCGTCCAGGATTGTTCCAGGTTCAACACCAATCTCTTTGGCAACTGTCCGAGTCTTGCTGATCTCCCGCCCGGCCAACTTTACTTTCGCTCCTTGAAGGCTGGCGAACCTTGCGAAGAAACGTCCCATTCCACCGGTTCCTCCTACGATTAGGATTTTTGTCTGGTCAAGTCTCTTCGCCGTCTTTTCAGCTTGGTCTCTTTGGGCCTGGACACTGAGAGAAAGAATCTGGTCAAATATTGGCCGTATAAGGCTCGGATCGAGATGCAATGATGTGGCTGCGTGTTCTATCTTTCGGAGAATGATTTTCTCTCGCTTGGTATCTCGATAGTCGAGGCCTCTTTGTCGCTTGATCCGGCCAAGTAACTTTGTATTTTCGTACCTGTTTTTGAGAAGCTGAACTATCTCTCGATCGAGCTCGTCTATCCTTTCTCGAATCCTGTTGACGTCGTCCATTGGGAGTTAGCTCTTGATGACTCGAGGGATCATTCCTCCGCGGATCATCAAATCCGCCAGTCCTATCGCCACCATTCCTTGGACGACGGGGACGGCCTTGGGGACTACGCACGGGTCGTGTCGTCCCTTGACCCCGAGCGTGGCCTCCTCCATCTCAGAAATGTTCACGGTCTTCTGTTCCTTCGCGATTGAGGAGGGTGGCTTGAAAGCAACTCTGAGGAGCAACGGCATTCCGATCGACATTCCCCCTAGAACTCCGCCTGAATTGTTGGTCAGTGTGACGACTTTTCCTTCTTTGAGTACATACTGATCGTTGTTTTCGGATCCTCTCAGACGGGTTGCCCGGAACCCGGCTCCGAACTCGACTCCTTTGACTGCGGGGATTCCGAAAAGTATCTTGGCCAGTTCAGAGTCGATGGCGTCGAAGAGAGGTTCGCCGACGCCCACGGGGAGGTTTAGCGCGGTACACTCGACGACTCCCCCGACACTGTCCCCATCAGCCTTCGCGCTTAGCACAACCTGGCGCATTTTCTCCGCCAAAACCCCGTCCGGGCATCTCATCGAGTTCTCGTACGTGATCTTCTTCACAGCCTCAATACTAGGAGGCTCATCCAATCGGACTCCATTGATTGCCTGTGTGTATGCGAGGACCTCCACTCCAGATACGAAGAGAAGTTTCTGGGCGATCGCTCCAGCGGCTACGAATGCTGCGGTCATTCGTCCTGAGAGTCTTCCGCCTCCACGGTAATCGCTGAAACCACCATACTTCACCTTCGCAGGGTAGTCCGCGTGCCCAGGCCGGACGACGTCTTTCAGAGGCTCATAATCAGAGGATTTCACGTCCCTGTTCCTGATATGCAGAGTTACTGGAGCACCAGTTGTATGGTCCTGGAACACCCCAGAGAATAACTCCACAATATCGGGCTCTCGTCGCGCAGAAACAACCTCTTTCTCTTGCGGGATCCGCAAGTCCAATGCTCGTTGAATATCATCAACGGTCAATGGTAGTCCTGCGGGGCAGCCGTCTACTGTAACCCCCACTACCGGCCCGTGGCTTTCTCCGAAGCAGGCAACTACGAAGGCTTTGCCGATGGAATTACTCCACATTAAGTTGCACACCCAATCTGGCGAGGTCTTGGAAGAACTCAGGGTAAGATTTCGAAACGACTTCCGAATTGCGTATTGTTGACTCTCCGGTAGCACCAAGAGAAGCGGTTGCGCATGCCATCGCGACCCGATGGTCGCTATGCGAGTCGAGCGCGCTTCCGATCAATTCTCTGCATCCTTCAATCCTAATCATGTCATCTTCGACATGGATCTTGGCCCCCATCTTCGCCAGTTCCATCGGTAGAGTTTGCAACCGGTTTGACTCCTTGTAAACCAGTCGCCTGACCCCCCGAATTTCTGACGTGCCGTCCGCGAAGCATCCGATGGCCTCGAGCGGCGGGACGAGATCCGGGTTGTCGCTCGCGTCAAACTCGAATCCGTCTAGTTCTCCCTTCGAAATTGTCAGCGAGTCTTCATTCTGTTGGATTTCGAGCCCGACCTCAGGAGCGATTTTCAATAATGCAGAATCAGGTTCAAACTCGTAGGACCCGAGGCCAGAAATTGTGATCTCTTTTCCAGCCGTTCCGGTCGCAGCAATGAGGAAGGCTGCAGATGAAAAATCTCCTGGAACTTGATGGGAGGCGGGCACGAGCTTTTGCGGTGCCTGAATCCTAAACTTCGCATCAGATTCGTCGATCGAGATTCCATGCTTCCTCAACACGTCAATAGACATCTTGATGTACGGGCGCGATTCGAGTGCGCCTTCGACGTTTATGGTGACGTCTCTTCTCGCGAGGGGGGCCGCGAGGAGGAGTCCTGAGAGGAATTGGGAGCTGATGTCCCCCCGAACCGTGACTTCCCCTCCCCTAAGAGGGCCTCTAACCAGCACCTCAAATCCACCCGTGTCGGAAATTGTCCGGGCGGAGGCGCCTAGAGTGTTGATGGCTTTGACAAGCGGATCTAAAGGTCTACTGGCAAGTCTCGGGCTGCCCGATAGCCTGACTGTCTTCAGAGAATTAGATGCAATAGCGGTAAGGAACCTTAGAGTGGCTCCAGACTCACCACAATCAATGGGCCTGTTAGTGGATGTCGGCCTCCCGATCCCACGGGAGATCGTTCGGCTTTTCTTAACAACCACTCTCGCTCCCAGCCTTTGGATCCCGTCCAGGGTTCGCTGGGTATCATCACATTGCAACGCTCCTTCGATAATCGATTCTCCCTCCGACAATAGAGAGGCTAGTAGTGCTCTGTGGGTGTATGCTTTGGAACCGGGGGCCTTCACTTTTCCGCGCAGTACCTGTAGACCCTTGATCCTGACTCTCAAGTCTCGATCATCGTTCTCGTGAAATTCGGATTTGCCTCGATTATTCGTCCGTCGAATTTCTCGAACGCTTGCCGCACTGCCTTCGAGCCCTTCTCGTCGACTATGGCTGCGACAGCCGGGCCCTTTCCGGATAATCCTGCTCCAAACGCTCCTGCTTCTATAGCTGAGAGAGCTGGACGGGGGTCTTCTCCAAGGACGGATGAGAGCGCGAGACCGTTTAGAGTAAGCGCGTCCCATATGTGACCGTTGTCGGCTTCGCCGTATGCTAATTCTGAGATCCGTCGGATCGGGGCAAATCTTGTCCGGTCTAGCTGTCCAGTTCGAGTTTTTCGCGGGGGCACAAGTATTAGGATTCTGATGTCTCGTGGAATCTTGAGAGTTTTTTCGATCTTTCTATGGTCGTTATCGGTCAGAACGGCCCCGCCGTGATAGGATGCGAACGAGTCGTCGTAAGCGCCAGTGAGACTTACTCCCGCTTCGATAGACGCCTCCACTCCAATCTCAACGAGCGTGTCATCATCTGGTTGTTCGTCGATTGCGGACGCGGTCGCTAGGGCAACTGCGTTGGCTGCGGCGCTGCTACTCTTGAGACCTACCGACGCGGGAATGTTTGACGAAGTGATCACCTCTCCGTGCAGCTTTCGTTCGTACCCGTAGTGCTTCAGGGTCTTCTGGACCACCGTGACTGCGAGCCTGTCAGATTCTTGGGGATCAGATGATATGAATCCGGAAATCTGGCCAGATCCTTCTCGTAGGCTGAGCTTGGCTCGGGTCCAAAGGTCTACCCCGAGAGCGCCTCCCTTTCCGGTTGGAAACGCGTTCAGAATGCTAATGGCTCCGTGAGACAGAGCCTGCCCCATCCCCTTCACTTCCAATCCCTTCCGAGATAGTCCACGAGGGACGATCGCATCAGAGCGAACGGAGCAGTCCCGCCGAGCCAGATCTCGTAGGACAAGGCAGCTTGTTGTACAAGCATCTCTAACGGGCTTATCATGCCGAGTCGTGCCGGAATATGTTCCACGGGCTTGTTGTATGCGAGGTCGAAGACCCAGCTTGTTTCTCTGAACATGTCGATTGGGATCTTGAGTTGGGACGCGAGGGACGAGGTCGGTATCGGGGTTGCATTGACGAGAAGGTCCGTATCATGGAGACAGTTCTCTAGACTACTCTTTGTAAGTTCCTCATAGGAAATTCCGCTGCGGCCGGGTGCGTTATCGGCTAGCTCTCGAGCTCTGTCCAAAGTTCTGCTAAAAATCTTGATCGTGTTGTTTTCCCTCGAAAGATAGTGGACTAGTGCATGGGCTGTTCCTCCTGCCCCGAGCACCACTATCCGCTTATCGCTAGGCTCGAAACCGTAAGACCTTAGCGCTCTGACTGCTCCTTCTCCGTCGGTGTTGTATCCCACAAGTCCACTCTTAGTTCGAGCAACAGTATTGACTGACCCGCTTTTCTCGGCATCTTGGTCAACCCGATCCAGCATTTCCAGAATAGTAGTCTTGTGAGGCATAGTGACGTTGAAGCCGTCAAACCCGAGAGTGCGGGCTGCCTCTACCGCATTTTTCAAATCGTCTTGGCTGACCTCGAAGGACACGTAGGTCCTGT
>Ga0209236_1001844_pt1 | contig 12878 bp, 18 predicted proteins | sample GraSoi013_1_40cm_FD_185819 | JGI IMG/M metagenome (GOLD analysis project Ga0209236, IMG submission 185819) | Grasslands soil microbial communities from the Angelo Coastal Reserve, California, USA - Sample 09_27_2013_1_40cm (SPAdes) (version 2) | ecosystem: Environmental > Terrestrial > Soil >... | reverse complement strand
TGGCTACGGTGTCGCGACCGAGTATCCTGTGGAACGGTTTCTGAGAGATTCCCAGATAATTAAGACCTACGAGGGCACAAACGATATTCAAAGGCTGACCATAGCCAAGCAGCTGATACGTGAACTGAAAGAATAGAAAATCGCTGATCCCAGAGGCAATCTTTCATTGACCCCGTGGTTTTAGAATAACCCACGAAGAATTCCATCCCTGTCGGAGACCGTAAATGCCCCCTAGGGTCGTTCTAGAAAGGCTTCCCCGCGTAAGAAGTTTCTGAAAGGGCCACATGGGCTCATTTTAGTTCATTGCGTGCAACTTGGAACAGACCGGTGCAGTAACGGTACTTGTAAGATAGTCAGAAGCGCAGGTCGGCCTTGTCGATGTCCCAACGCGGCCTATTTCGGCTCGTGCACCTTCCTCCCGACCTAGCTAGGCAGCTGAAGGATTCTGTCGAAGAAGCGTTTCAAGGCCTAGGGGGCGCGACGGCAGAGCTCATTCTACACTATGCCAGAAGGAGACACCACGTAGACATGAATAAGCTGCCCGATGGCATTGAAGAGCTCGATAACGCTCTTAGCGAAATCCTAGGGACAGGGAGAAGAATGGTAGTGAACCACTGCGCTGAGATCCTCACTAGACGAATCGGCAAAGAGATTCGGCCAAAATCTGACAAGCTATCTGACGTCTTTCGACAGGTCGCGAAGATCTACCAGAAACGAGCCTCAACCCAGCAAGATGAAACCACAATATTCGAGAAAGCAGAAAAATCCGAGGACTCCCTATTGCAAGGCAACGCAGTTGAAGGTATTCTACGCGACTAAGGGCTAATCCTGTTCACCTCTTTCATGCAGCACAGACTCAGACTCTAAGATCCAGTAAGGGTGGCGGGGTCGAACAGCCTCTATCCTACCAGTCTAATAAGAGGAGTAGCATTAGGCTACCAATATGGAGTGCAACAGGCATACCTTGGTAGCCCACGTCGCAGCTCTGCATCACAGTTCCGCTCTACTGTTGAAGTACAGAGTCGGTCCCGACAATCAGCAAGGATGGTTCCTACCGAACGATGATCTTCATCACTTGGAACATCCAGAGCAGGCTGCAAGGCGGATCTTGAAAGAACAGGCAGGAATAGACGATGCAACGCTGAGACTCGCAGAGATCGAGTCTTTCATGGGAAACAATCAGACTTGGCATCTCATCTTCGACTACCTGGCCTTCACCCGCAGCATGAATACGTCACCGGGGAAGGCAGTTGCAGAGCTGAGATGGTTCGAGATCGACAAACTGCCACCACCCGAAGACTTCGCTCACCACGGCTGGGGAAGAACAGTCCTCGTCAAACACGCCCTCGGAAAGGCGCAGCCTCTGACAACGTCAAGCCCGAGATAGTTCAACAAGACCTTCTGTCCAAGCGATCAGTTGGGTCCTAGTTTCTGGGAAGGCAAGCCAGTCCTTGACGGGTTGACTTCCTGTCAATACCAGTAAGTGATACTGTAAGTCATGACGCCTGAGTCAGGTCCCGAGCACACATAAGCACCATTGACAATGTAGTAGTTGTAGCATTGAAACCATGCGTTGGACGTTGCATTGAAACCCCCTACGGGCACGTCGAAAACTCCTGAAGACACGGCGTGCGTAGTGACATTGGCATCGTAAACTAATAGATTGAAACTTATGATGTTCGGAGAAACCCAGGACACTCGAAGATAGCCGGAGTAGGGGATTGAGCCTAGGTTGACGAAAGCAACGATTGGATAGCCGTTGCTGAAGCTTGACTTATACAGGGTGACTTGGTTGGCTACTACTCGGCTTGTCTGCTGGTTGAGAGTCTGGGTCAGGCTAGTTACCTGAGACTGCAGTTGGGAAACTTGTAATTGGAACTGCTGGATTTGTGAGATTAGCTGTGAGTTGTTTCCGCCCAGTTGAGAGTTTTGGCTTTTTAGTTGCGTGATCTGGTTGTTGAGCGTATCGATCTGTTTGTTCAGGCTGGCAATTTCGCCTTGCAGGGATGATACCTGGTCACCAAGGCTGGAAGACCTAGACACCTGAGTAGCCTGTTGCTGATAGAAGTACGCGGAAGTTCCTGAAGATAATGCTACAGCAATGAGCAATATCATGGAAGCTAGTTTGCTAGCCGTTACGATTGACATAGAAGAAATTCTCCGATACGTAGAGTAAAAAGAGTATTCGGATGGTCTAGTTCCTAGGGATTTGCAGTGGATGCCAGTATTTGACTGGTTGCTTGGCGTGCCTCATTGGAAACTAGCCTGTGAAAATCTCAGGATTTCATAGACGCGGTTCTCAGATAATATGCCCAGTACCCTTTCCATGGCCCATACTTCTCGGCCATCTGGTCCAACACGCTCTGAGTCAGGGTCCTCCCTCGACTGTAGACGATCGAAGCGGCTTTCAGCAATCTTTTCTCCACCGCGATCTTCTCCATCCGGCCTAGTCCTCGGAGCAGAATCAGTTTTGACGACCATTCTCCAATACCCTGAATCTGACCCAGCCACTCTTCCACTTGGTCGTACTTGGCCGTCCTGAGGAATCTTTCGTCTTTCTCTGCGAAGGCCTTTGCGACGCCGGTCAAGAACTGGGTTCTCCGCTGATTCCTAACGATAGCTAGTAGGTCATGCCCGTTAATCGAGGCCAGTCGGTAAGGTTCGGGAAACGCCACGTACCTCTGACCATTCATCTCTAGACTTGTGCCAAACTTTTCGGTGATCGCCTGCTTGGTCCTCTGTGCCGCTGTGGCGGGATAACGCTGGGAGAGTACAGCCCAACAGGCAGACTCGAAGGGGGTCAGAAATTTTACTTGGTGTAGACCGTAGAGCCTTTGCAAGACAGGAGCAAAGTCTACATCTCCATAACCGATTCTGTAGAATTGTTCGAGGTCATCAGCCAGACTCAGAAAGAACCCAATACGGTCAACCACGGCATCTCGCACACCAAGGGTCAGAGAACGATCGGAACTAAGGGTGTACTTCAGTCGCGGACTCTTGATAAGACCGGTTGATCGAACATTGAAGACGACCGTTTGGCCCCCGATACAAACAGCCCGGGTCAGAGAGAGTTCATCGATCTTCTGATCCTCCCGCATCGGCGGGAAGGCTCGCAAGAATTCAAGCGATTTGGAAAAATCGAACGGCGACTTAGGGCTCAGGAAACCCTCTTCAGAGTATGAGTTCAGCGCGAGCCTGTCAGCATGAAGCAAGGTAGAACTCTACAAGGTCATTCGTGACGTATAGGTTTACCAGATGGTCTGTGGAACTTCCATACTACTCCAAAATAGAAATGGTCCTTCACAAGTGCGAGGTAGACTGAATAACGATAGCCGTTTCGGACCCAAGGGAACTCGATTCCGCTTGGTCTAAGCAGTATGCAAAGGTGGCGAAGAGCATTGCTCGGATGGTACCTAAGAAGGCGGGGGTCCTGGTTGAGGTTGGCTCCGGGGAAGGACAGTTCACGGTCCCATTTGCCAACGTCGTCCCACAGTACAAGATCATAGCCTTGGACAGATTCAAAGGAGCTTATTCAGGAAACCAGGCGCGCTTTCTATCTACAATAGCAAAGAATAGACTGAAAACGAGAATCAAAGTTGTGGCGAGCGACTACAATGCTTGGTTGGCAGCTCAACCGGATTCCATATATGACGGGGTAATCTCCAGCGAGTTTCTTCCCGAAATAACATCCAAGCCAATGGTCCGTTTCTTCGACCAATGTCACCGAGTAACGAAACCCGGAGGAATCACTGTTCACTCATTCTTGTCTCCTGAACCAGCGAATGCCAGGCAGAAGCGGCTAATCGACGCTGACAGCAATCCGAAATGGACTAAGACTCCACCACTGGAATGGTTCTCTCCATCGCAAGTAATTGTTCTAGACTACCTTAGGTCCGCGGGATTTAGAAGGCTGCAACAGATTCGGTTGAAGAGTGGGCTAGTGATTCGTTCAAAGGCCGCGAGGCAGCTTCTCAAAGACTGGGACATAAGACGATCCTACTGGAAACTCCACATTGGGACGTTAGAGAAGCATGGATTTGAGATTCCAGATTGGATAATTGTAGGCGGGATCAAGCAGCCTTGAGTTTCTGTTTCGAAGCTTATGAATTTCCAGCGACCCGATTTGTTCCTTCCGGAGGAATATGATTGGCAGTTTCTTTCGACCGTGTAGCAGGCATTTATGACGCGACGAGATGGTCCGGGGTTCCTCCCGAGATTATGAAGAAACTTCTCGAAGCAATGAAGGAAACATTTGCGGGCTGCAGGAATATCCTCGACATCGGAACAGGGACGGGCCGATTTGCAGAGTACTTCAACGACTCAGGGTTCATTGTGGTGGGTATTGACGTGTCTCTCGCCATGATGGCCAAAGCCAGAGAGAAAAGGCTCCGAAACCTGATCCAAGCCGATGCTCACCACTTACCTTTCCGTGATGGAGCTTTTGATGGCGCGATTATGATCCATATTCTGCATCTTGTCCGCAACTGGACTCAGGTAGTTTGCGAAGTAGGACGAGCGACGAGGAAAGTAATCGTTGCAGAGATAGAGGGCGGGGAAGGGTTCAGCCCCAGGTCGAGATATCTGGAGCTAAGGCAGGAGATGGGCTATCCTCTGGATCGATTCAATGATGGCGAGGCCGGGCTTCGCCGAGTGGTACCTCCCGCGATTGTCAAATTGGTAGGTGACTACTGGACAGACGTCGACGTGCACGAAGAGATAGACTCCTTTGACAGAAGGAAATCTTCAGTTTCTTGGGGCCTCCCTTCCGAGGTCAACAACCGCATCATTCAGCGGATTCACGCTGAGAATCAGACGAAGATTGTTCATCGTAGAGATATTGTGGAGGTTGTTGGCTGGGACCCTGCGCAGCTTCGAAACGTTACCGCTAGAGGATCGTCAACTACCTAGCTTGCGGGCTCCGGAACGGGTAGTGGACCGATTATTCGATGAGGTTTGTAGGGTTCCTCGAGTCTCCTCATGTCATCCGATGAGAGCTTGACTTCGAGCGAGCTGACAGCATCCTCCAGGTGCTCCACTTTCGTCGCTCCGATTATTGGGGCGCAGACTCCCTTGTGGAGAAGCCAAGCTAGCGCAATTTGAGATACAGTTACTCCTTTCTCCTTTGCAATTTCCTCGGCCCGCTCGACCACGTCGAAATCTTCGGGTCTGAAGAATCTGTCAGCAAAGTACTTGTCAGACCGGTATCTCGGAGAGTCTCCTTTCTCTCCCCGCTTGTATCTGCCTGTGAGGAAGCCGCGGGCTAAGGGGCTCCACGGAATCAGGGCTATTTCTTGGTCCTTGCAGAATGGTATCATCTCTCGCTCTTCTTCGCGGTAGCAAAGATTGTAGTGGTTCTGCATCGAGACAAACCGGGCGATTCCGAGCAGGTCACTGGCGGCGAGCGCTTTCGCGAACTGCCATGCGAACATGCTTGAGGTCCCTATGTAATTGACCGTTCCCTGTCTGATCAGATCATTGAGAGTTTGGAGTGTTTCTTCTATCGGGGCCGAATAGTCCCAGCGGTGAGTCTGGTAGAGGTCGATTCTATCGGTTCGGAGACGCTTGAGAGACTTCTTCGCCTGGTCCATGATATGGTATTTTGAAAGGCCTTCGTAGCAATCACTACATCGTCCCGATGGTCCCCCAGAAGCTCGCCGACGATTTCCTCTGACCTTCCATTCGAGTAAACGTTCGCAGTGTCGAAGAAGTTTAGGCCAAGGTCAAGAGCACGTTTCACTATCGGCCTAGCCTTATCGATCTCGACCATCCATTCTTCAGAATTGCCGAAAGACATTGTGCCGAGGCAGATGCGCGATACCTGCAAGCCGGTGGATCCCAGCCGGTTGTATTCCATTGAACCTGCTCTGGGACATTCGAAGGTCGAGCTGGACTTAAGAGTTCCATGGACAGTCCATTCGACTTCACGAGAAACGGGGCAATTTCTCCGCGCATTCCCTGTTCAGTTTGAGATATGTTTAATTGAACCCTAGCCGTAATTCTGAAGCATGAGACTTAGTCGAAGAGCCTACGTTCTGCTAGTCCTTGTTGGAGTTTCAGCGAGTCTCAGCGTCGTTGTGTATGCAACGGTATCTCAGCTTTTCCCAGCGGTTACCGTGCCGCCGTTGACCTTCGCCACGACACAGAACTGTTCAACCCTTCATCTCCAAAACGCTCCCACAGCGGGACTCGGGACAATGATCGCCAACTGTATGTCAGCGACTTCCACGGTAGCGGCGTTCACAGTGAACCGTGATGGGAGTAGCACACCAACGTTCACAATCACAGCTAGTTCGGGAATTACCCAGGCCTCTCTGGGAATCGGCGCCGATGGGAGCGGGTGCGCCCCTGCCACTAGCATTACGACTTTGACTTCGGGAATCGCCGTTAGTTTTACCGGCGCAGCATCTTACATCTACTGCCTCACCTACACAGCTACAAACGCTGGCGGAACCATCAACCAGTTCACAGTGAGCTGGTCTCCCTAGCCTTTAGAGCGGAATATCGCGATCTAAATCCCAGCGTTCGATTACCCCTCCGACATTTACCAACATCCGCCGCGAACGTCGCGATCTCTTCGACACAGGTAGCCCATTGTCAGTCTCACATCGCATCAGGAGCGCGATTGGAGAGAGCGATTTGAGGGGTCTCAAGAAATGGGGGAGCGTTTTGAACTGGTCGTATGCATTCAGTCCGCGCTCTTCTGACTTGGTTGCTCGTTCGTGCAACATCCGGGTCCACAACATCCGCAACAGCAACAGCCCATTTGGTACTTCACCTCGGTTACTGAGTTACCAAAGTGAAGTATTTAACCAAGGAAGTTCCCAACAGGTAACTGGGTTACGGAATGGTTAGACAAAAGGAAGGGGAACCCTGTTGCATATGTCCATGCCCGTGCGAGGGACTTGTTGATGTTATCGGGAAGAAATGGGTCCTATGCGCCCTGGCACAACTTGGAAACGAGGGAACGCTGCGGTTCAACCATCTGGCTCAGAAGCTTCCAGGGATAAGCGCGAAGACCCTGAGCGATGTTTTGAAAGACTTGCAACGAAACGGGCTTGTCAAACGTGTAGCTTATCAGGAAATCCCTCCCCGCGTCGAATATTTCTTGACCCGAGAGGGGAGAGAGTTGACCATGCTTGTGGCACCGTTGATGGTTTGGGCTGACCAGAAGACGGGACTGATTCAGTTAGACGCGTAGGCTACTTCTTGCGAGAACGAGACGCCACAAGTTCCTGAACTCGTTGTTCCAATTGCAGTCCCTCTTTTCTGAACTCGGAAACACGCAAACGGGTCTTGTTTACGAAGTGTTGGTCGTCGAGCGTGTCTAGGTTGATCAGCACGTTGCTGGCAGCTCCTTCCATTGCAGCTCGCGCTGCGGCAACAGATGTCGTAACGTCAGAGAGCGCATTAGTCGCGCCGTATTGAGCGACGTCTTCAGCGAAGCGTAGAACTTGAACAGAAGAGTCAAGCGTTCTTAAGGGCACCTCGGCCGCTCTGACAGTAGCTTCCTGAATCGCCTTTCTCCGAACATCCGGTTTGTCTTTGGGCAACTTGAACGCCTGTATGACGGCATCAAACGACTCAGCGTCCTCGACAACTAGTCCCAAGAACTTCTGGCGAAGGTCTTCTCCCTTCCGAACAAGCTGTTGGAGCCGATCATTCTCTTGCGCGACCTCTTTCTTGGCTAGCGTTATTCTCGCGACCATGCAGACCAGTCCAGCGGCTAGAGCACCGATGTATGCGGAGACGCTTCCTCCTCCAGGGGTCGCCTTCTTGGATGCGACTTCTTCAGAGAAGGTTGAGAGGTTCATGTCTCTCAGGCTTGATGGGCTGGGCCCGAATAGTCGCCTCTCCAGAACTTGTTCGCTGCTGAAATTTTCAAGTTTCAGATAGAACTCGGCCGAATCGACTAGCGCGTCCATCGGGACGAGTCCTACGATCTCGCTGCCAACGACTGGGACCCCATATCTCTCGGCGAAAAGTTCGACCAGTTCTTCGGCTTTGAAGAGCTGGCTCTTGTGATAATCGGTCATGTTCATCGAGACTTGGACAATTCCACGTTCTTTCAGCTCGAAGCCTAGAGCCTTGACGTAAGAAAGGCCGCCATCCTTGGCTCGAAGCTGGTGTGCGATCTTCTTCGCGATCGCAAGGTCGTTTGTCCCAAGGTTAACGTTGTAGGCGATCAGTATTTCCCGCGCGCCCACAGCAGTGGCTCCTGCAGTTGGGTGAATCTTTTCTGGGCCAAAATCCGGCTTCTTCGCAGGGTCTTTGCCTATCTTGTCGCGTAGTCCCTCGAATTCGCCCGCCCTCACATCTGCAAGGTTTCGTCTTTCGGGCATCGATGCAGCTTCCTCATAGAGGAAGACTGGAACCTGAAATCGCTCTGCGAATTCTTTGCCGAAATCCTTCGCCAGAGCTATACAATCGTTCATCGTGGTTCCGGATAACGGCACGAACGGGATGACGTCTACGGCTCCCATGCGAGGATGTTCGCCCTTGTGTTTGGTGAGGTCTATGAGCTCAATGGCCTTCGCTGATGCAGCGAGCGCAGCTTGTCTTACGGGACCGGGTTCACCGACGAAGCTGATCACTGAGCGATTGTGGTCCGGATTCGATTCTACATCCAGAAGGGTAACGCCAGGCGTTGATCTGATCGCGTCTGTGATTGTGTTGATTACGTCTTGTCGTCGTCCTTCGCTGAGGTTTGGCACGCACTCTATGAGCTTCAATCTTCTCTTCCCAGACCCGGTCTGCTTTGAGTCTTAAAGACTGAGAGACCTTTGACTAGCTAGTTCAGGCTTCGATTTGGTTCAGCGGCGGTTTGACTTCTATCCTGTAGTCGATTAGTTTCTCAAATTCGCCTGAATAATAGAACCATCCTTCAAATCTGGTCCCATCAAGTGCTAGTCTGTACCAGTATTGATCGTCTTCCCACATCTCGTCGAACGGTAGAGCGTCTATGCTGAACCATTGGAGTCGGCCTTCTCGTCCGGCAACCGGCACCCCCTCGAATTCGCGGGCTAAGAACGCGTGAACTGTCCAGATGGGACTCAGGCGTTGGCTGTTGCTGTAGAAGTATAGGAGGCCAACTTCTTTCGCGTTCTTTACGCTGAGTCTGGTCTCTTCGAAGATCTCTCTAACCGCACACGCCTCAGGCTCTTCATTGGGCAGTATCTTGCCTCCGGGAGCGTTCCATTTGCCTTGCCCTAGTAGGCCTTTGGATTTCTTGAGGAGCAGAATCTTGTTGTCCTTGAGTATGAAGCATAGAGTCGCTCGGATGGTCAAGGAATACTGCGACTCAGGAGGTCTTCTTCTGCTTGAGAAGGATAATGGCTTGGGCCAGGTCGCCTCCAGATTGCTGGAGAGCCTTGGACGCTTCTTCTGTTGGTACTCCAGCTTGTGAAGCGACGAGCCTGGCATCTTCATGTGTAGTTGCCCCCGCCGGACCTTCTTCCCTAGCTGTTCCTCCGCCGACCTGATATACTGTCTGTCCCTGAACCGTAACGATCGCAACTTCCGGGTTATCGATTACTATTCTCTTTGAAGCCGACTCGATGACAACTCTGGTCACATCATCGATCTGTTTGACTTGCATGCCCATGCGTTGCATCATTCGGTTCGCTTCTCTAGGATTGACTCTTCGTTGCATGATGAAACGCTCTACGCTCCTAGGCTGATCGTGATTGTTAAGTCTATCAGCTTTCTACTCCGTGTCGGACTTTTACCGCTACGCCAATTTTGAAGCTCAGCATTTCTTCTGCGTTGAAGAAGCTTCTGCCAACCGCCAACAGGCGATCCTTCCCGTCGACTACCAGAACTTCCTCTGCGGGGCGGAGTTCAGGATCCACGTCCTGGACGTGTTTGCAGAACACGTTGCCTCCCTTCTCGATGAACTCCTCAACCCCCGGGACGACCTCTACCCTTAGTCTTGGCGGTTTGAAGATGCCGCGCAGGGCCTGCCCTCCAGGAATAGATAGAGCAAGCAATCCATCTTTGGGACGATACGTTGCCAGCAGTTCGCCTTCGTTGTAGATGTGTCGTATTCTGTGAGTGTTAGGGGATCTTGTAATCAGAATGGTTTTCGGGAAGGCTTTGCTTGCGCCTCTTCCAAACTGGTAGTTGGCCACAACCCTTATTCTTCTCAGCTCATGAAGACGGGGCTTTACAAGCTGGAGGGGCATTCTAAATCCGATACCTACATAAGCATCCTGGGAGCCTATTTCTAACGTTCTCGCCTAGAGGTATCCTAAACCCTTGTTCTGTGAGATTTGTGGTCGTGAGATCGTCGGCAAACCTGGAAGGTCGCTTGTGGAAGGAGCAACTCTCATAGTATGCCAGCAATGCTCGAGTATCGGCACTAGACTGCCCAGCTTTCCAGATAGGCCACGCCGCCCGATGATCGCACCTTCGCATACACATGCGCCCATAGAGAGGCTTCCGAAAGCGGTTGAAGACTCTGAGCTTATCGAGGAATATTCCCGCGTCATCAAAGATGGTCGTGAGAGGCTCGGCATAACTCAGCAAGACCTTGCATTCAAGGCCAAGGAGAAGCTAACGGTTATTCAGAAGATTGAGATTGGAAAGATGCTACCAACAATGAGACTCTCGAAGGAACTGGAGCATATTCTCAGAGTCAGATTGCTTGTTCCACGAGAAGAGCTTGATCTTCCATCCCCCCCTCGAAGGGCTGCGCCGTCACCTATGGTCACCTTGGGTGATGTTGCCTTGGTGAAGCACAAGGAAGAAGCTAACGACTAATGAAAATAGACGCTTCTAGTGGGAAGCTGGTCGTCTAGGTTTCTTAGTCATAGTTCGTCTCCAGTAACAGTATCCATTAATTTCGAAATTTCTCTAGGACGGGACTATGCTGAAAACAACGGTCAAGCCAATCTCTCCATCGCCGGGTTTAACCTTTGAAGAGTTCCGCGAACTTGTAGGGAAGCTGAAAGACATGTCCGAAACCTTGGCACGAGAATTGGCGACTCATGCAGGGACAAGAAAGCCGAAAAGCTGTCGAGAGAGTGTCACGATCTATCGGTCGCAATTGTAGGTTTCTGGGGTCAAGGGGCCTAAGTCGTAATGACTTGACCTACAACGGCCGCGAGATGAAAACCACTAAAACGTAACATGACAGGCACCGGATCTGATCAGGAGAGTTGCTGAATCTCCTTTCCGGTTCTTGATGGAACGATCTGGACTTGAGCCTTCGAAAACTCGTGATCGAACTCTCGGTGTTGCTTGAACCAGTCCAAGAATATGGCCAGTGCAGCCACTTCGCTCATGGGCTGGTTGGTGACTGATACATTCCAATCAGCGATTTTGAATATTTCTCCCGGCATCTTTTCAGAGCCGACGATTACGAGAACATCCTCGTCGACTTCTTGGATCTCTCGAAGCATCTTCGGTAATGGCAGTCCATAGGCTGTCAAGTGGACTATTCGTCCTCCCATGGTCCTCCAGTCTCGGATAGCCTGTCTCCATGGTTTTCCGCTTTGGACCTCGAAGGGTCCCCCAAACCTGTCTGTCACGTCTCGGATTGTGGATTCCACAACCTTGTCCTCTTGGTCCGCAATGATTACTCCATCAGCCCCAAGAGCTCGGGCGGTGAGGCAGACGTGGGTGGTCACTCGTGAGTCTCTGAAGACCCGGTGGCCTATCCGGAGAATGAATATTCTGGTCAATGGTGGCGAACTGGTTGGTTAGGGCACTAGATTAAATTGGAGAAGAGCACAATATAGGGTGTATCGAGGGTTATCAGAGATTATGGGGAACCATCACGATGATCTTGCTCGTTTGGCCAGCTTCTTTGGCGGGGAGGAAGCTATCAACGTGGTCAAAGCATTGGCCCAGGCTGGGACCACGACCGATGATGTTATCGCGACCCAGGCTAACGTACGGCTGAACACCGCCCGTAAGGTTCTCTACAAGCTCTACGACCATGCCCTAGTGACGTGCCAACGGTCGAGGGATGAGAAGACTGGATGGTTCATCTATCACTGGAAGCTCCAGCCAGACCAGCTAGACGCGTTCGTCCGAAGCAGGAAGAAGAAGGCTCTAGAGACCTTGCGGACACGGCTAGAGTTTGAGAAGGGTCATAGCTTCTTCATGTGTAAAGAATGCTTGAACGTGCGGGTGACGTTTGAAGACGCGATGGAGTCCGCTTTCCGGTGTAGCGGTTGTAACGGTCAGATGGTAAGCGATGATAACCGTAAGACGATACAGTTGCTTGAAGACCTTTCGCACAAACTAGAATCGGAGCTCTCCGACCGCCCCGCGGCGTTCGTCACCGAAAAAATCTGATCCCTAGAGGAGGATAGCTTTGGCTGAGGGTTGGCAGACAGCCACCCTCGCTGAGAAGATTCCCGAAACAGTCCTGAACAGAGGACCCAAGCCTGTATGGAATGTTCTTTCGAGAGAGGCTCAAGGTCTAAGGGTCGACTGGGAGGTCGCGGCCCCACAGCAATGGCTGCAGGTCCGAGCTAGAGGTGACGATGCGGAGACATTTCTCAATCTTCTAAAGGAAAAGTTCGGAGAAGCTCCGGTTCTCCGTTCGAAGGTGGAGCGTTGGGACGTTCGCAAAGGATTCGTCACTGGATCGGGAAGGGTAGGCTTCGGCGTCTACGTCGACATAGGAATCCTTGAGCCTTCGCGGAAGGACGCGCTCTATCCCCTTCACAGAATGAGGGCTCAGCTATCAGACGGCGCTTCGAAATCTTCCCGGGAGATTCTGCAGGAGAACGGCCTGGCGGATTATTTTCCAGTAGAAGCGATTGTTACAGAGCTTCAAGGAGAGAATGTTGCTGTAGAACTAGCTGACAGGACCCGAGACCAGTTTTTGTGGTGGAATAAGCTACTCTTCGACCGGGTAATCGCTGCTG
>Ga0209236_1001840_pt1 | contig 12888 bp, 11 predicted proteins | sample GraSoi013_1_40cm_FD_185819 | JGI IMG/M metagenome (GOLD analysis project Ga0209236, IMG submission 185819) | Grasslands soil microbial communities from the Angelo Coastal Reserve, California, USA - Sample 09_27_2013_1_40cm (SPAdes) (version 2) | ecosystem: Environmental > Terrestrial > Soil >... | reverse complement strand
GTCCAGCCGCTCGAGCCGGAAGCGCGCGTGCCCGCGCAGCCCCGCGAGATTCGCCTCTTTGACGGCGGAGTCGTAGAAGGGATCGAAGTTGTCGACCCCGACCACCTCGTGGCCTTGTGCCACCAACGCGTCGCAGACGTGGGAGCCGATGAAGCCGGCCGCCCCCGTCACCAGAATCCGCGGGCTCACCGCGCCACGAGCTCGCGGAAGTACGCGATCGTGCGCCGCAACCCTTCGTCCAGCGGCACGCGTGGCTCCCAGCCCAGGGTCGCGCGCGCGCGGGCGATGTCGGGCTGGCGCACCTTGGGGTCGTCCACGGGCAGCGGGCATTCCACGATCCGGCTCTTGCTCCCGGTGAGCGCGAGCACGCGCTCGGCGAGCTCGCGCACGGTGAACTCGTCGGGGTTCCCGAGGTTCGTGGGCTCGGACTCGGAGCTTTCGAACAACCGCACGATGCCGTCGATCAGGTCGTCGACGAAGCAGAACGAGCGCGTCTGAGAGCCGTCCCCGTACATCGTCAGCGGTGCGCTCTTGAGCGCCTGCACGATGAAGTTCGACACGACGCGGCCGTCGTTCGGCCGCATGCGCGGGCCGTAGGTGTTGAAGATCCGCACGATCCGCGTGTCGAGCTGATGGTACCGGTGGTAGGCCATCGTCATCGCCTCTGCAAAGCGCTTCGCCTCGTCGTACACGCCGCGCGGACCGACCGGGTTCACGTTGCCCCAGTAGCTCTCCGGTTGGGGGTGCACAAGCGGGTCGCCGTACACTTCAGAAGTCGAGGCGAGCAGGAAGCGGGCGCCCTTGGCCTTGGACAGCCCGAGCGCCTTGTGGGTGCCGAGCGAGCCGACCTTGAGCGTCTGGATTGGGAACTCGAGGTAGTCGACGGGACTCGCCGGACTCGCGAAATGGAGCACGCCGTCGAGCGGCCCCTGCAGCTCGATGAAGTTCGTGACGTCGTGCAGAGCGAACTGAAAGCTCGGGTGGCCCTTCAGGTGGGCGACGTTCGCGGCATTGCCGGTGAGGAAGCTGTCCATCCCGATCACGCGATGCCCCTGCGCGAGTAGCCGGTCGCACAGGTGCGAGCCGAGGAACCCCGCGGCCCCGGTTACGAGGACGCGCACGCCAGACGTCGCCCGAGGCTGTCGTAGGTGAACCCGAGGCGCGCGAGCCGCTCCGGGTCGTACAGATTGCGGCCGTCCACGATCAGCGGCCGGGTGAGCAGCCGCTTGATCCGGTCGAAGTCTGGGTTGCGGTACTCGAGCCACTCCGTGACGATCGCCAGCGCGGCCGCGCCGTCGAGCGCATCATACGCGTGCGCGGCGTAGGTGACCCGGTCTGCGAGGTGACGACGCGCCGTGTGGAGCGCGGCCGGGTCGTGCACCCGCACGGTCGCGCCCGCGCCGAGCAGCATGTCCACCAGCACCAGCGCGGGGCTCTCCCGCACGTCGTCCGTCTCGGCCTTGAAGGCGAGTCCCCACACCGCCACGGTCGTGCCCCGGAGCCGGCCGTCGAAATGGTGAGCGAGCTTGTCGAACAGCAGCCGCTTCTGCCGCTCGTTCGCGGCCTCGACGGCCGCGAGGATATCGAGCGGCACACCTCGCGCCTCGCCCATGCGGATCAGCGACTTCACATCCTTCGGGAAGCAGGAGCCGCCGTACCCCGGGCCGGGGAACAGGAACGCCGACCCGATGCGGCGATCGGTCCCGATGCCCTTGCGCACCAGCGTGACGTCCGCCCCCACCTTCTCGCACAGTTGCGCGATCTGGTTCATGAAGGAGATGCGCGTGGCGAGCATGGCGTTCGCCGCATACTTGGTCATCTCGGCCGACGGGATGTCCATGAAGATGAGCGGATTTCCGGTGCGCACGAACGGCGCGTACAGCTCCTCGAGCACTCGCGCCGCGTCGTCCGAATCCACCCCCACGATGACGCGGTCCGGCTTCATGAAGTCCTCGACCGCCGCGCCCTCCTTGAGGAACTCGGGGTTGGAGCACACGTGGAACGCGGTCTTGGTCTGCTTCGCAATCTCAGCCCGCAACTGCTCAGCCGTCCCCACCGGGACGGTGCTCTTGGTGGCCACGAGCTTGGGGCGATCCATGTGGCGGCCGATGGTGCGTGCCACGTCGAGCACGTGCTGCAGGTCGGTCGAGCCGTCCTCGTCCGGGGGCGTTCCCACGGCGATGAACACGATGTCCGAGCGCTCGACCGCGCCACCCACGTCCGTGGTGAACTGCAACCGCCCCTCGCGCTGATTGCGCACGACGAGCGGCTCCAGCCCCGGCTCGTAGATCGGCAGCTGGTTCTCCTGCAGCCGGGCGATCTTGGCCGCGTCCACGTCGGCGCAGACCACGTCGTTGCCGGTCTCCGCCAGGCAGGCCCCGACCACCAGGCCGACGTATCCGGTCCCGACGACGGCGACCTTCATGCGGAGGGCCGCGGCAGCACGTGCCGGGTATCCACGACCCGGCGCACGTGCCGGGCGACGAGAGCGTAGTCCACCGCGGAGTGGTCGGTGACGATGATGGCGCAGTCGGCTGCCCCGAGCTGCGCCGGCGTGAGGGGCACCGACCGCAGGTCCACGGTGTCTTCCTTGAGGTGGGGCACGAACGGGTCGTGATACACGACCATCGCGCCCCGCTGCTGCAGCAGCCGGATGATGTCGATCGCCGGGCTCTCCCGGATGTCGTCGATGTCCTTCTTATACGCGACACCGACCACCAGCACCGTGCTGCCGCGGGCGGCTTTGCCCTGCTCGTTCAGCTGCGCCACGACCTGCGCCACCCAGTACTCCGGCATCTCCGCGTTGATCTCGCCCGCGAGCTCGATGAAGCGGGTGCGGTAATTCAACGTGCGCATCTTCCACGCGAGGTAGTGCGGGTCGAGCGGGATGCAGTGGCCGCCGACGCCGGGGCCGGGGGTGAACTTCATGAAGCCGAACGGCTTCGTGGCCGCGGCGTCGATCACCTCCCAGACGTCCACCCCGAGCTTGTCACACACGATCGCCATCTCGTTGACGAGCCCGATGTTCACGCTGCGGAACGTGTTTTCCAGGATCTTCACCAGCTCCGCCGCCTCGGTGGACGTCACCGGCACGAGCGTCTCGATCGCCGGCTGGTAGAGCGCCATGGTGACGCTCCGGCAGGTCTCGGTGATCCCCCCGACCACTTTCGGAGTGTTCCGGGTGTTCCATCGCGGGTTGCCGGGATCCACACGCTCGGGCGAGAAGGCGAGGAAGAAGTCCTGGCCCACCGTGAGCCCGGTGCTCTGGAGCGCGGGGAGCATCAGCTCCCGCGTCGTCCCCGGGTAGGTGGTGGACTCGAGAATGACCAGCTGGCCCCGGCGCAGCGCCCGCTTGACCGACTCCGTCGCCGAGAGCACGTAGCTGACGTCGGGGTCTTTCGTCTTGGAGAGCGGCGTGGGGACGCAGATCGCGATCGCGTCCGGCTCCGTGAGGCGCGTCAGGTCGGTGGTGGCCGAGAACTTGCCTTCCGTGACGGCCCGCGCGACGGCCGCGGCGGGCACATCCTGGATGTGCGAGCGGCCGGCGTTGACCAGATCGACGACCGCCTGGTTGACGTCGAAGCCCAGCACCCGGTAGCCGGCCCGGGTCAGCTCCACCGCGAGCGGCAGGCCGACGTAGCCCAGTCCCACGATGCCGAACAGGGCCGAGCGGTCGCGCGCCTTCGCAAGCAGCGCGTCGGCGGGAGCGCTCACAGGCTCACCGGCGTCCCACCGGCCGCGATCGAGCGCGACGCGGCTTCCAGCACGCGCACCACCCGCACGCCGTCCGCCGCCCCGGCGCGGGGGCGCTCGGCGCCGCGCGCCACGCGCACGAAGTGCCCGAGCTCGGCGGCGAGCGGCTCGATATTGGGGATCCTGGGAATGAAAATGTCGCCCTCGCGGATCGTGAGGCTTTCCCCGTACGAGGCGTACTCGGGAGGGCGGTCTATGCCCTTGTCGTACAGCCGCAGCTTCTCGCGCGGCTCCATGTCGTCGAACACCGCCATCTGTTTCGAGCCGACAATGGTCAACTTGCGCTCCTTGTGGGGGTCGAGCCAGGACAGCTGCACGTGCGCCAGCGTCCCACTCGCGAACTCCATCGTGAGAAAGACGACGTCCTCCACGTTGGGCTGCAGGTAGCACCGGCCCTGGGCGGCGACCCGCTGCGGCACCGCTCCGAGCAAGAACAGCGCCACCGCGACATCATGCGGGCCGAAGCTCCACAGGGCGTTTTCGTCCGCGCGCACCTGTCCCAGGTTCACCCGCAGCCCGTACAGATAGAACACCTCTCCCAACACGCCGCCCTGCACCAACGTCTGCAGCTGCTCGACCACGGGATGGTAGACAAGCAGGTGTCCCGCCAGGACCGGGACCTGGCGCCGCTCCGCCGCCTCGGCCACGGCCTCGGCGTCCCGCACGCGCAGCGCGAACGGCTTCTCGACGAGACACGGCTTGCCCGCCTCGATGCACCGCAGCGCCAGCCCCGCATGGGTCGTCGCCGGGGAGGCGACGATGACGGCATCCACGCGCCCCAGCAGCTCGGCGACCTCCCCCGTCACCAGCACAGCCGGGTACTGCCGCGCCACCCGCTGTCGCGTTGCCTGGTTGGTGTCGCAGACCGCGGTCAGCTCGGCGTCCGCCAGACCGGCCACGAGGCGCACGTGGTTCCGCCCCCACGCGCCGGCCCCGACGACGCCGATCCTGAGCCGGCTCACCGGTAGAACTCGTGGATCGCGCCGATGACGGTGTCCAGCTGCGCGCGCGTGAGCTCGGGGTAGATCGGCAGCGAGATCACTTCGCGAGCCGTCTGCTCCGACGCCGGCAGGCTCCCCTCCCGGTAGCCGAGTGACGCGAAGCAGGGCTGACGGTGCAGCGGGATGGGATAGTAGACCGCGTTGCCGATGCCCTTCGCCGTGAGGTGCGCCTGCAGGGCGTCGCGCCGCTCCACGCGCAGCGTGTACTGGTGGAAGATGTGCTCGTTGCAGGGGTCGACGACCGGCGGCCGCACCGGCGGCAGGCCCGCCAGCGCCTGCGTGTAGTACGCGGCATGCTCCCGCCGCTTGGCCGACCAGGGCGCCAGGTGCGGCAGCTTGGCCAGCAGCACGGCGGCCTGCAGCGTGTCGAGGCGCGAGTTGGTGCCGATTTCGTCGTGGTGGTACTGTTTAGCGCCGCCGTGCAGCCGGAGCCTCCGCAGCCGCTCGGCCGCGGCATCGTCGGAAGTCACGATCATGCCCCCGTCGCCCCAGCCGCCGAGGTTCTTGCTGGGGAAGAAAGAATACGCGCCGACCCGGCCCAGTTCCCCCGCCATCCGCCACGCGCCCGCGACCTGGCGTCGGGCCCCGATCGCCTGGCACGCATCTTCGATCACGGGGACCCCGTACTTGGCCGCGGTCCCCAGCAGGCGCTCCACGTTCGCCATCTGTCCGAACAGGTGCACCGGCAGGAGCGCGCGGGTCCGTGGCGTCACCGCGGCCTCAACCGCCGCGGGCTCGATGTTGAAGGTGTCCGGGTCGATGTCCACGAAGACCGGCGTCCCACCCGCGTTGTGGATCGTTCCCGCGGTGGCGAAAAAGGTGAACGCCGTGGTGATGACCTCGTCCCCGGGCTTCAAGTCGAGGGTCTTCAGCGGGAGCAGCAATGCATCCGTGCCGCTGGCACACCCGATGCCGTGGCGGGCGTGGGAGAGCCGGGCCACCGCCGCCTCCAGCTGGGCGACGGCGGCTCCCATGATGAATTGCTGCGACTCGATGACCCCCGTGACGGCGGGCAAGACCTCGTCCTTGATGGCGCGGTATTGCGCGACGAGGTCGAGCAGCGGCACGTTCACGATGGGTTCCCGCCTTTCGGTGGAGCAGTCATCCGCAGCTGGCCGTCCGTTTCGTCGTAGCCTGCCCCGCACGCGGCACAGGCCGCGCGGTGATCGGCGAGCGGCAGACGCTCCCCGCACTGGCACATCCAGCCGACGCGTCGTGCGGGTACCCCCACCATCAGCGCGAACGCCGGCACGTCCGAGGTGACGACCGCGCCCGCGCCGATGAACGCGTATTCCCCCAGCGTGACGCCACAGACGATCGTCGCATTGGCGCCGATGGACGCGCCGCGCCGCACCAGTGTCCGGCGGTACTCGCGCTTGCGTGACACGTGGCTGCGCGGGTTGAGCACGTTGGTGAACACGCACGCGGGCCCGCAGAACACGTCGTCCTCCAACTCGACGCCCTCGTAGATCGAGACGTTGTTCTGGATCTTGACGTTGTTGCCGATGCGGGTGCCGGGCATCACGACCACGTTCTGCCCCAGGTTGCACCGTTCCCCGATGACGGCGCCCGGCATGACGTGAGAGAAGTGCCAGATCTTGGAGCCCCGGCCGATCCGCGCCCCGTCGTCGACATAGCTGGACTCGTGCACGAAGTAGTCGGCGGGAGGGACCATCTACCCAATCACCTTGACCTCGAGCTCGAGCTCGACGCCGGTCTTCTTGAGCACGGTCTTGCGCACGTGATCGATCAGCTTGAGGGCATCGGAGGCGGTTCCCGTCCCGAGGTTCACGAAATAATTGGCGTGCATCGGGGACACCTGGATGCCGCCGAGGACATAGCCTTTGAGACCGACTTCGTCGATCAGCATCCCGGCCGACTTGGGGCCCACCGGGTTCTTGAACGTCGAGCCGGCGCACGGCTGGTCGAAGGGCGTGCCCGCCTTGCGCCACCGGAACAGTCGGCCCTGCAGCTCCTTGAGCTTGGCCGGCGACTCCTCGCCGAGGCCGAGCTTGGCCTCGAGGAGCACCACCGGTCCCAGGTTGCTGGAGCGGTACTTGAACGAGATCTGGCGGCGACCGAGCTGTTTGGCTTTGCCCCGCTCGTCCATCACCGTCACTTCCGTCACGACTTCCGCGAATTCGGCGCCGTGGCAGCCGGCGTTCATGTAGATGCCGCCGCCCACCGTGCCGGGGATCCCGACGAACCGCTCGACGCCCACGAAGCCCAGCTCCGCCGTACGGCGCGCCAGGATCGGCGTCGGCAACCCCGCTCCGACGATGGCCGTGGCGCCCTTCATCTCGAAGCGGTCCATCCCTTTCCCCGGCCGGATGACGACGCCGGGGAAGCCGCTGTCCTTCACCAGCAGGTTGGAGCCCAGGCCCAGCACCAGCCACGGCAGACCGCGATCGCGCGCCATCTCGAGCGCCCGCACCACGTCCTCGGCGTCGGCCGGGAGCACGAGATAGCGTGCCGGCCCGCCGAGCCGCCATGTGGTGTAGCGCGACAGCGGCTCCTGCTCGAGCACGCGCCCGTGGAACTTGACCTTGGGCGGCGGCGGCGGTGCCGCGGCCTTCGCCGCCGGCTTCGCGTCCGCCTTGGCTACGTCTTGACGGGCCGCGGCTCGCGGCTTGGGGCGAACGACCTTCCCACCTCGGGCGCCGGATTTCCCATGGTCGTCTTTTCGTGCCATTCTTGCAGACTCCTCACGCTCCCAGTGCGGCTGCGCAGCGCGATGATCGCATCGCAGGCCGCGCTCGCCGCCGACATGGTCGTGGTGTATGGCACCCGGTGCACCAGCGCGGCGCGCCGGATGGCGTAATCGTCCTGCTGCGTGAACTTCCCGAGCGGCGTGTTGATCAGCAAATGGACCTCGCCGGAGACGATGAGGTCGATCGCGTTCGGCCGCCCCTCGTGCACCTTCGCCACCCGCTCGGCAGGGATGCCCCGCGCCCGCAGATGCTTGGCGGTCCCCTCGGTGGCCAGAATCCTAAACCCTAGCTCGTGCAAGCGCCTGGCGATCGGCACCACTGTGGGCTTGTCCGAGTCGTTCACCGTCACAAACACCGCGCCCTCGAGCGGCAGGCTGCCGTCGGCCGCGATCTGCGCCTTGGCGAAGGCCATGCCGAAGCTGTCGGCGAAGCCCATCGCCTCCCCCGTGGACCGCATCTCGGGGCCCAAAACGGTATCCACGCCGGGCAGTTTGGTGAAGGGGAAGACCGCCTCCTTGACCGCCACCCCCGGCAGGGGCAGGTCGTCCGGGACCCCCAGCTCGTCCAGGGTGTGGCCTACCATCACCCCGGCGGCCAGCTTAGCAAGGGGGACCCCGGTCGCCTTGCTCACGAACGGCACGGTTCGGGAGGCCCGGGGGTTCACCTCCAGGACGTAGACGACCCCGGCTTTGATGGCGAACTGGACGTTGATCAGCCCCACGACCCCGAGCGCCTGCGCGAACGCCATCGTGTGGCATTGCATTTCGTCGACCACCCGGTCTCCGATCAGGTAGGGAGGCATCACGCACGCGGAGTCCCCCGAATGGACACCGGCATCCTCGATGTGCTGCATGACCCCGCCGATCACACAGCGGGTGCCGTCGGCGATGGCGTCAACGTCCGCCTCGAAGGCGTCCTCGAGGAAGCGGTCGATCAGCACCGGATGCTCGGGAGCGACCCGAGCCGCCTTCTCGAAGAACTCGCGGAGCGTGCCCTCATCGTACACGATTTCCATCGCCCGCCCGCCCAGCACGTAGGACGGCCGAATGAGCACCGGGTATCCGATGTGGTGGGCGACGCGGACTGCTTCCTCGACCGAGCGGGCGGTGCCGTTGGGCGGTTGGTTCACGCCTAGCCGCCGCGCGAGCTGTTCGAAGCGCTGGCGGTCTTCGGCGATGTCGATCGCGTCCGGAGTCGTGCCGAGGATGGGCACGCCCGCCGCTTCGAGCGGTTTAGTGAGGCGAAGCGGCGTCTGGCCCCCGAGCTGGACCACGACGCCCTTCGGCCGCTCCCAGCGGACGATTTCCAGTACGTCCTCGAGTGTCAGGGGTTCGAAGTAGAGCTTATCGGAGATGTCGAAGTCGGTAGAGACCGTCTCGGGGTTGGAGTTGATCATGATGGTCTTGTAGCCGAGCTCGCGGAACGCGAGACCGGCGCGGACGCAGCAGTAGTCGAACTCGACCCCCTGCCCGATGCGGTTGGGGCCGCTCCCCAGGATCACGATGCCCTGCGCGCCCAGCGGCTCGGATTCGTTCTCCTCGTCGTAGGAGGAGTAGAGGTACGGCGTCGTGGACGGGAACTCGCCGGCGCACGTGTCCACCGTCTTGTAGGCGGGACGCACGTCGAGCGCCCAGCGGCGCTCGCGGATCGCCGCCTCCGTCGTGTCCTCCCCCCGCAGCAGGGCGAGCTGACTGTCGCTGAATCCCATCCGCTTCATGCGGCGCAGCTGGCCCGCGGCCTCCTTCCCTTCCAGCTCCGGCAGCGCGGCGAACCAGCGCTCGGCCGCGATCAGCTCGTCCAGTTGATAGAGGAACCAGGGATCGATCCCCGAGGCCTGCGCGATCGTTTCGACGGAGAGTCCCGCGAGCAGCGCGCGCTTGATCTGGAAGATCCGCTCGGGCGTCGGCGTGCGGAGCGCGACCCGCAGGTCGTCGGGCGAGGCGCTGGTGAGCCGGTCGTCGGCGAGCGTCGCGCCCGTCACCCAGCCCGGGCGACCGGCCTCGAGCGCGCGCAGCCCCTTCTGGAACGCTTCTTTAAAGGTGCGCCCGATCGCCATCGCCTCGCCCACCGACTTCATCTGCGTCGTGAGGCGGTAGTCGGCGGTGGGGAACTTCTCGAAGGCGAACCGCGGCACCTTGACGACGACATAGTCGAGCACGGGCTCGAACGAGGCAGGGGTGGTGCGGGTGATGTCGTTCGGGAGCTCGTCGAGGGTGTACCCCACGGCGAGCTTGGCCCCGATGCGCGCGATCGGGAAGCCCGTCGCCTTGGAGGCGAGCGCCGAGGAACGGGAGACGCGCGGGTTCATCTCGATGACCAGCATCTCGCCGTCGACCGGGTTCACGGCGAACTGGATGTTGCAGCCGCCCGCGGTCACGCCGATCTCCCGGATGATCGCGATCGCCGCATCCCGCATCCGCTGGTACTCGCGGTCGGTGAGGGTCATGGCGGGCGCCACGGTGATCGAATCGCCGGTGTGCACGCCCATCGGGTCGAGGTTCTCGATCGAGCAGACGATCACGACGTTGTCGCGCCCGTCGCGCATCACCTCCAGCTCGAACTCCTTCCAGCCGAGCACGCTGCGCTCGATCAGCGTGGTGTGCACCGGCGAGAGGTCGAGCGCCCGCTCGACCTGCTCCTCGAACTCGGCGCGGTTGTAGGCCACGCCGCCGCCCGTGCCGCCCAGCGTGTACGACGGGCGGATGATCGCCGGGTAGTCGACCTCGGCGACCGCGACAAGCCCCTCCTCGAGACTGCCGACCGTGCGCCCCTGCGGCGTGTCCAGGCCGATGCGCCGCATCGCGGCCGCGAACTCGGCCCGGTCTTCGGCCATTTGGATGGCCCGCGCGCTCGCCCCGATCAGCTCCACCCCGAAGCGCTGCAGCGTGCCGTCGCGGGACAGCGCCATCGACACGTTCAGCGCCGTTTGCCCGCCCATCGTCGGCAGCAGCGCGTCCGGCCGCTCCCGCTCGATCACTTTGCGGACCCAGTCCGGGTGCACCGGCTCGATGTAGGTCCGGTCGGCGAGCTCCGGGTCGGTCATGATGGTGGCGGGGTTGGAGTTCACGAGGACCACCTCGTAGCCCTCTTCCTTCAGCGCCTTGACCGCCTGGGTGCCGGAGTAGTCGAACTCGGCCGCCTGCCCGATCACGATCGGGCCGGAGCCGAGCAGCAGAATCCGGTGCAGGTCAGTCCGCTTGGGCATCGATCACGTCCTTCAGCGTGTCCTCCAGGCAGGAGCGCGGCGTCCAGCCCGTGGCCAGCCGCAGCTTCGACCCATCCCCCACGAGGTGCGGAATATCGGTCGGCCGCATCAGCTCGGGATCCGCCTCGAGGATCGGCCTGACGCCCACCAGGTCGGCCAGCAACTCGAGCAGCCGCTCGAGGCTCACGCCGCGCCCCGACGCCACATTGTAGATCTCCCCCGCCTGGCCCTTGACCAGCAGCCGCGCATAGGCGTCCACGACGTCCTTCACGTGCAGGAACTCCCGCACCGGCTCCAAGTTCCCGACTTTGACCACCGGCGCGCCGATCCGGCGGGCGAGCTTCAGCCGCTGGGCGAACGCCGGCACCACAAACCGCAGGTCCTGACCCGGGCCGGTGTGGGCGAACGGCCGGGCGATCACGCCGCGCAGGCCGGTGCGCCGCCACTCCTCGAGCAGAGCCACTTCCGCGCCGAGCTTGCTCGCCGCGTACGGACTGACGGGCGCCACCGGGTCGGTCTCCCGGCGGGGGCGTTCGTCGCCACGGCCGTACACCTCGCTGGTGGAGGCGAGCAGCACGACCGGGTCCGCGCGCCCGGCGCGGCGCGACTCTCCCAGCGCGTGCGCGATGCGCGCCGTCCCCGCCGCGTTGACGGTCCAGGTGTAGCCGGGGTCGCGCTCGGCGTCCCGGGTCGACGCGACGGCCGCGAGGTGGACCACCGCGTCGTACGGGTGATCAACACAGCTACGCACCGAGGCCGCGTCCGTCAGCTCCAGCGGGAGCCAGTGCACCGCGGCCCGCTCCTCGTCGGTCAGTTCGCTGCCTGTTGGCCGCCCCTCCCCGCCCGGCGGCGCGGTAGGCCGCTCCGCGGCGTACACCTCCCGGCCGTCGTCCAGCAGGCGCCGGATCAGCCAGCGCCCGACGAATCCGTCTGCGCCCGTGACGAGAACTTTCACCCGAGCCGCTCCAGATCGGCGTCCACCATGAGCCGGACCAGGTCGGCGAAGCTGGTGCGCGGCGCCCAGCCGAGCTCCCCCCGCGCCTTGCTGGCGTCGGCCTGCAAGATATCGACTTCCGCGGGCCGCACGAAGCGCGGGTCCACCGCCACATGCTGCTTCCAGTCGAGTCCCACGTGCGCGAAGGCTACCTCGCACAGCTCCCGCACGGTGTGGGTCTGGCCGGTGCCGACCACGTAGTCCGCGGGGACGGGGCGCTGCAGCATCCGCCACATGGCGTCCACGTAGTCGCCGGCGTAGCCCCAGTCCCGCCCCGCGTCCAGGTTGCCGAGCCGCAGCTCGCGGGCCCGCCCCTTCACGATGCGGGCGACGCCGTGCGTCACCTTGCGAGTGACGAACTCGAGCCCGCGACGCGGGGACTCGTGGTTGAACAGGATGCCGCTCACCGTGTAAAGCCCGTAGGACTCGCGGTAGTTCACCGTGATCCAATGGCCATAGACCTTGGCCACGCCGTAGGGCGAGCGGGGGTAGAACGCGGTGGTCTCGCGCTGCGGGGTCTCCTGGGCCTTGCCGAACATCTCGGAGGAGCTGGCCTGGTAGAAGCGCGCCTCGGGGTGAGCGAGCCGCACGGCCTCGAGAAGACGTGTCACACCCAGGGCCGTGAACTCGCCGGTGAGCACGGGCTGGGTCCACGAGGTCGGCACGAAGCTCTGGGCGGCAAGGTTGTAGACCTCGTGCGGCTTGGCGTCGCGCACCACCGCGGTGAGCGAATGCTGGTCCAGCAGGTCGGCCGGGACGATGTGCAGGCGGTCGAGCAGGTGCCCGATGCGCTCGTAGGAATCGTGGGAGGTGCGGCGCACGACGCCGACCACCTCGTAGCCCTTCTCCAGCAGCAGCTCGGCGAGGTAGGAGCCGTCCTGCCCCGTGATCCCCGTGACGAGCGCGGTCTTGCGGGGTTGCCCGCGCTCCGGCGCCGGTGTAGGTTTCCCCCGCTTTTCGCCCCCCCCCTTGTGGCTCGCCGCAGGGGTTCGTTTGCTGGCGCTCATTGTCGGTCGGATCCTGAGTTATGGCGCGAGTGTGTGAGATCTGTGGCAAGGGCCCGGCGACGGGTCACAACGTGAGCCACGCGAACAACAAGACGAACCGCCGCTGGTACCCCAACTTGCAACGGGTGCGGGCCGTCGTGGACGGCACGGTGCGGCGCCTGCGCGTCTGCACCCGCTGTATCAAGTCGAACCGCGTTGCGAAAGCGTCCTGACGCCT
>Ga0209236_1001837_pt1 | contig 12898 bp, 12 predicted proteins | sample GraSoi013_1_40cm_FD_185819 | JGI IMG/M metagenome (GOLD analysis project Ga0209236, IMG submission 185819) | Grasslands soil microbial communities from the Angelo Coastal Reserve, California, USA - Sample 09_27_2013_1_40cm (SPAdes) (version 2) | ecosystem: Environmental > Terrestrial > Soil >... | reverse complement strand
CTTTCGGGTCATGCGCTTCCAGGAAGGCGACGAGATCCAGCGTGCCGTCCTGGATCTCTGCCAGTAGCGCAGTGGCCGTCGGCAATCCCTCGCGATCGAGGGCCTCGCGGAGAGCGTCGATGAACTCGGCGCGGGAGTTGAAGATCGCCACCAACGACCGCGTCGTCGGACTGGACATGTCGGCCGTACCTTTCCCGTTGAGCTGGCGCCAGGGGCTCAGCCGTCGCAGCTAGACCTGCCGGGGCGATTCGGAACGCCCGACGAGCTATGGGGAGGGCGGCCTGCGGGGGGCCGTTACAGGAGCGGGGGGTGCACCTCACTGCACCTCAGCGACGTGCGGTCGCAACGTACCGAGCCGGCACGCCTTCAAGGATCCCGCCTCGAAGGCGCGTCACCAACTTGTAACTCCGTCACAGTGGACCTACTGGTGCGCAGGTGTCAACAAAATAGTGTGCTTTTGGATGAGCCGGGAAGCCAAACGCTGCCGGCGAGAAACGTGTTCGGGTTCGTTCGAGTGTCGCGCACCGCTGGCCCTGCCTCGTCAGTCGTTCAGGAGTTCGAGACGGCGCTCTGAACCGGCACGCGCCGAGCAACGTTGTTATGCCCGTAGTCATGCCCGCGACGGCCTGCGACCCACCCAAAACTGCCCCACCTGAGCCAACGCAAGAACGAAAACCCCTCAAGGCCGAGGTCACAGGTTCGATCCCTGTTCCGCCCACCATTCGACCAGTTCCTGACCATCGGTCAGTTCTTCGCCTGTTGCCAGCTGTCCAATGAAGGGTAGGTGAAACGCCAAGCTCTTGATTTTCCGGATCCTGACGACCGCGGTCCGTTTGGTGCCCGGCTTGCACTTTTACGCGCCTGAAATGAAAGAGGACTTCCTTCTCATCGCCAGCTCGGACTGCGCGCTGCGAACGCGGATCGTCCGGACTCTAGGTCGCGAGGCCGATCTCAGATCGATCCGCGAGGCACCGGACCGGGCGACCGCTGAAAGACTTCTTGCGGCGCTCGGCCCCTCGGTCCTCCTTCTCGATCTCTCATCGAAGGGGTTCGACGGGCTTCAGAGTCTCAAGACGATCCGCTCTCTCAGTCCGACGACCCGGACGATCGTGCTGGCAGACGCCGACGGCGACTTGGCCGCCGTCAGGGCGCTGAAGGATGGTGCGCACGGGTATTGCTCCAGGAACACCGATCCCGGCCTCATCCTCAAAGCGATCCGACTCGTCCGGCAGGGAGAGATTTGGGTCGGGCGAAAGGTGATGCTCGAGCTCATCGACGAGCTGACGGCCTTGCATGCGGCGCGCGCGGCGGAAGACGATACCCGACTTCGCCGGTTGACTCAGCGCGAGCGCCAGATCAGTGGCCTGATCGCCATCGGCTCGAGCAATAAGGAGATCGCCGACAGACTCTCGATCACTGAGCGGACGGTCAAGGCGCACCTCACGAACATTTTTCAGAAGCTACAGCTCTCCAGCCGTGTCCACCTCGCCATCCACGCTCTGCAGCTGAACTCACCGACTAAGACCAAAGTACAGTAGATCGACCCTCGCGTTCCTGGTAATTCAGGGAGACGCGCCTCGCGGCGCCGGGAGGAGTCGATGGCCGACGTCACCGTGGTGATTGCCGCTGAATCTCACCAGCGCGTGCGCGCCCTGCTCGAAGGCCAGGCAGGGATCGTGGTCGCCGGTGAGGCGCGAAGCCTGGCTCACGCCTTCGTCCTCGTGGCAAGGATCAGGCCCGCCGTGCTGCTCCTCGACTTCGGCCGAGGCTGGCGCGACGCGTTGGCCGCGCTCCGGGCGATCCGCAGCCAGAGTTCGCGCACGCGTATCATCCTCCTCACCACCCGTCGGACCCCCGAGTCTTCGATTCTCGAAGCCGTGAGGCAGGGCGCGGGCGGGTATCTGGGCGAGGCGGCGGTCGTCGGCTTCCTCGCCAGAGCGGTGCGAGCGGTCCACGCAGGCGAGGCGTGGGTCCCCCGTCGGCTGGGCGCGCAGATCCTGCGCCGACTGATCCGCGCTCGTGGCCCGGCGCGGCACGCCCGGCGCTTCCGGAGCCCGGCGTTCACTCGAGTTGTACTTAAGTCCAGTAGACCGAGCCCCACGCCTCTGATAACTCATGAGAGTCCAAACACGCGCGAATCGACACCCTCTCAAGCCCAGAACCCCAGGAGGTTTGAATGGCGAATCTGACGCTTCCAAAGCTGTTGGTCATTCTGTGTGGGCTCGGCGCCCTGTTGATGATCCAACCCGAGGTCGCGGCGGCCGATGATGACGAGGATGAGAGTCAGTATGAGACCTACATCCTCTATTTCAGACCGACGCAGAACGCCCCGCCCGGCGCGTCGGGCAAGATGAAGATTAGTGTCGGGGTGTCTCGCGGCGACACGCTCGTGAAATTCTCCGTTCGCCACGCGTATCCCAACACGTTGTACACGATCTGGACAGTCTTCAACGAACTGCGCTGGCCGTTGCCGAAGAAGGGCTTTGACGTCCCCGCGAGTTCTGCCGCCAAGCGCCCCGGATTCCCACAGGATGGCAACGGGGTCTCCCCGCTCGCCCGCCTGGACGACCCGTTCACCTCCGGCATGGGCATCGACCCCGGAGCGTCGTTCGTGACTGACGGGGATGGCGACGGCGAGATCGCGCTGGCACTGGATTACGACCTGATCCGTGAAGCTCCCGTGAGCAACAAGAACCTCGTGACTCAGTGTGTCTCGCGGTCGTTCGATGTGATCAAGGGCTGTCCGAATAGTGTGAAGGTCACGACGACGTGGCTTCGCACGTTCATCGGCGAGTTCGCGCCTTCCGAGCGGGCCAGCCGCTGTGCGAACTACGACCCGGACGCGGATTCGGACGTCGTGTCCGACGAGACGAAGCGTCGCGGCGCGGACGCGCGACTCTGGCAGTGCGTGGACCCCGCATCCGTGAATCCGCGGACCGGGAGGTTCATCGTGCGGGTGCCCCGATTCGAGTTCGACCACTTCCGCCTGGCCGCCCATCCCGACAGTCTCACGCACGGCTTCATCGGCGGCAATGGGACGGACCATCGGATCGACATGGTTGGCCGGCGCAGTGACCTTGTCAGGGACTGACCCGAGCGAGGAATGACAATGCTGCGAAACGTGGACTGGACCCACAGCCCGGAGGGGCCGCGCTCCGTGCTGACCGTTCTCCTCGCGCTCTCCGGCCTCGTCTACTTCGGCGTCGTGACCCTCACCTCGGTGTTCGCGCCCTACCGCTTCGCGATTCCGTATGCCGTGCCCATCTTCGATACGCCGTTCGTCCTCGCCGCCATCGGCGTGGGGTATCTCTGCTGGGAGCGTCATCGAGTCCGGCAGGACGTCCGCTCAGCGTCGCTCGGGGGCGCGCTGTGGCTGGCCGGTCTGCTGGGCGTGGCGCACATCGTGGCGCAACCGGATTACTCGAGCACCGCCGGCGTCAACCCCGGCATCGCTCCGTACTTCTTCTTGCTGAGCTACCTGGCTGGCTTCGTCGGGGTCGCCCTCGCGGCTTACTCCGCCGATCGGCAGCTCCCCCTGGGTGACCGCGCCCGCCTTCTGATCGCGGCCGCCGCCCTCGGCCTGAGCGTCGTCATCGTCGTCGCCGTGTGGGCGATCCAGCCGCTGCTGCCGTCGCTCGTCATGAAGCCCGGCCGCCTCACCCCGTTTGCGATCGTGGCCGGCGCGCTCAGCGCCGGGCTCGCCGGCGTCTGGGCGCTCGCGGCGGGACGGAAGAGGGCTTCCGGGAAGGACGGAGACGTGCTCGCCGCGTTCCTTCCGCTCGCCGCGTTTATCTGGCTCCTCGGGCTCACCGGGTTTCTCCTCTGGCCGTTTCGCTACGGGCTGCCCTGGTACATCGCGGGCCTGGCACGCCCGGTCGGCCTCGGCGTGATCCTCGTGGGCCTCATGCGCGAGCAGATCTGGCTCTACCGGGAGATCATCAGCAAGAACCGCGACCTCGCGGCCCGCGAAGTCATGGCTCGCGCCGAGGCCGCCGCTTCCGAGCGCCGATTCGCGGGTCTTGTGCAGGATCTCGACGCCGTCGTGTGGGAGGCGGACGCGACGTGGCGGTTCTCGTTCGTGAGCGACCGCGCCGAGGCGATCCTCGGTTACCCCGTCGCGCTCTGGCTCGCCGACCCCCAGCTCTTCGAACGACACATTCATCCGGACGATCGTGAGGGGACGCTGACGCTGTTCCGAGAGGCCGCCGCGCGGGGCCGGAACTCCAGCTTCGAGTACCGTGCCGTCGCGGCCGACGCCCGCACGGTCTGGCTCCGGGCGATGGTTCACGTCGTCCAAGACGCGCATGGAAGAGTGGAGAAGCTCCGCGGCTTGATGGTGGATGTTTCCGAGCGCCGGCAGCTCGAGGATGAACTGCGGCAGGCGCAGAAGATGGAGGCGGTCGGCCGCCTGGCCGGCGGCATCGCCCACGACTTCAACAACCTCCTGACCGTGATCATGGGTCAGACGCAGCTGCTGCGGCTGCGCGGTGAGCGCCACACACCTCCGGACGGCGAGGTCGCGGTGATCGAGAAAGCCGCGGAACGCGCCGCGGAGCTGACCCGCCAGCTCGTGGCGTTCAGCCGGAAGCAGGTGCTCCAGCCCAAGGTCATCGATCTCAACGCCGTCGTGAATCACATGGGTGCGATGCTCCGACGGGTCATCGGCGAACGCATCGAGCTGGTCATGAGCCTGAGGCCCCGGCTCTGGCGCGTGAAGGCCGATCCTGGGCAGATCGAGCAGGTGATCATGAACCTCGCGCTCAATGCCCGCGACGCAATGCCGGCCGGCGGCCGGCTCACGATGACGACCACGAACGTGACGCTCGAGGCGACCAGTCAACGCCAACGTGCCTTGGCGCCACCGGGCGCCTACGTCGCCCTGACCGTGAGCGACACGGGCTCCGGCATGGACGCGCAGACCCAGTCGCGCATCTTCGAGCCGTTCTTCACGACCAAAGAGATCGGCCGGGGGGTCGGTCTGGGGCTGTCGACGGTCTACGGCATCGTGAATCAGAGCGGGGGCGCGATTCGAGTGGACAGCGAACCGGGCGGCGGCAGCACCTTCACGATCTACCTGGCTCGCGTCGACGAGCCGATTCCACCGGTCGAGCCCCGCAGGCCCGCTACGGAGGCGTTGCGAGGTTCCGAGACGATCCTGGTGGTGGAGGACGAAGACGAGGTTCGCGACGTCGTGCTCCAGGCGCTCGGGGTGAACGGCTACTCCGTGCTGCCGGCCCGTGATGGTCGCGAGGCCCTGGCGATCGCCGATCGGCAATCAGGGCCCATCCATCTGCTCGTGACCGACGTCGTCATGCCGCACATGAATGGTCGCGAGCTCGCCGAGCAGCTCGCTCCCCGCCGCCCTGAGATGAAGGTCCTGTACATGTCCGGCTACACGAACGATTTCGTTTCTTCCCAGCCCGCCGGTGATCAGCAAACAGCGTTCTTACAGAAGCCCTTCAGCTGCGAGACGCTCGGACAAAAGGTTCGAGGCGTTCTCGACGCGGGTACGCCGGCCGCGTTGGTTCACGTCCACGAGTAACCACGGCCTCCGGAGAGACTGTCGTGAGGAGGAGCACGTCCGCCAAGCCTGCGATCTGATGACGGCGCTGGTCGGCTTCCTTGAAGCCGCAGAATCGCCCGAGTTCAGCAGTGAGCGCCGAGCGCAGCTCATGGCGATAGCCACCCGTCAGGCGACTGCCCTGCGGAACCTGCTCAAGGGCCGGCTCATGCTCATCGTCGCCCATGACCGCTCCGAGCGATACGAGCCGCTGAAGCGGGCGTTTGTCCTCGATTCGGAGGTCGAGGTCGTTCTGGATCGCCGGCTCGGACGCGGGGCCGGGTCCGCCGCCGAATCGTCGCTCGAGCGCCGCCCACCAGACCGACGGCGTCAGATGATCGACGATGATCTGCGTCGCGCGGGCGTTGCACTGGTCCGTCCCGCGTCTGACCTGAACGCCGACGGTCGTTCCTTCTTCACGTTGGCTCCGCCCGTGGCAGCCCCTCGCGTCTCGAATGAAAACGACACGCACGGGGCGTCGGGCGACGGATCTTCGGCCACACGCATCCTGATCGTCGACGATGACCCCGGAGTGGTCGGAGTCCTGAGCGCCTTTCTTCAGCTGGACGAAGGGGAGTACATCGTCGAGACTGCGTCGAGCGGGGAGAGCGGACTTGCGGCCGTCCAGCGCCGCCGTCCAGACCTCGTCCTTCTCGACATCAACATGCCGGGCCTCAACGGTCTGGAGCTGCTCAAGCACATTCGACGCATCGACCGAGGGATCCCGGTCATCATGGTGAGTGGAAGCGCTGACCTGGCTGACTTTGTCGATGCCTCGAAGAACGGCGCGCTGGCCTACATCCCCAAGCCCTTCAAGTTCGGGTACATCAAGCTCTTGATCTCCACGGCGCTCGAGCAGCGGTCTGCGCGTGCCAGACCTCGAGCCCCTATGATGACGACCGAGAGCGCACGGTTCAGCGGGCGGCCGTCCGCCACGCATCGATGACAGACCACAACGACACCGCGAGCAGGGCGCACAGCGGAACGACCAGTGCGGCCCCCGGTCGAGTGAGCGCGTCCGCATCGGTCGGAGCGGCGCGGCTGACGAGCCAGCTCAGGACGATGCCGAGCGCCAGGAAGACCATCGCCTTGATGGGCTGACGGTTGTAGAACTGGCCGAGCCCCGGGAAGATTCCCGAGAGGATGAGCGCGACCGTTTTCCGGCGGCGCGCGCTGGGCCCCGTCATGGAGGGGTCAGGGCGACCCCGCCCTTGATCACCTGCTTGATGCGTCGCGCGTCTTGCAGCACGCGGATATCGCGCAGCGGATCGCCCTCGACGACGACGAGGTCCGCCCACTTGCCCTTCTCGATCGTCCCGATCTCCTGCTCGAGCCCGAGGCACTCGGCCGCCAGGCGCGTGGCCGCCTGAAGGGCCTGCATCGGGGTCATGCCGGCCGCGACCAGGTGTTCGAGCTCCAGCGCGTTGTTTGGATGACCGTGCCCTCCGGCATCGGTCCCGGCCACCACCTTGACTCCCGCCGCCAACGCCTGGTTCACGCTGTCGATGTGGTGCGAGCGCAAGGCCCGGGCGCGCTCGAGGACGTGCGGGGCGGTCGACTCGCGATGGTACTCGTAGACGGTCAGGGTCGGGACGAAGAAGATGCCGCGCTCCGCCATCATCGGGATCAGGTCGGGGTCCTCGTCGAGGTAGCAGCCGTGCTCGATGGAATCGACCCGGGCCTCGATCGCCACACGCAAGCCGGGACCGCCGACCGCGTGACACATGACCCGTCGCCCGAGGGCGTGGGCCTCGTCCACCAGCGCGTTCATCTCGTCCAGGCTGAACGCGCGATCCTTCGGGCCGTGACCGGCTCGCGAGCTGGCGCCTCCCGTCGTGGCGCACTTGATCACGTCCGCGCCCGCGCGGACCATCGTGCGGACTCTTGTCCGCACACCCTCGATGCCGTCGGCGACGCTCGGGGGGAGGCTCGGGTCGTGAAGAAACGGCGATTCATGACCGGACGGGCTGATGCGATCGCCGATCCCTCCGATCGGCGAGATGATCGCGAGCGACAGGACGAGGCGCGGTCCCGTGATCAACCCCTCCTGGATCGCGAGCCGGAAGCCGGCGTCGAGCCCGCCACCATCGCGTACCGCCGTGTAGCCCGACGCCAGGACCTGGCTCACGACCCGCGCCGTCCGGAGCTGCCGGGTGCTCTGCGGCTCGTCGAGCCCCCAGCGTCTCACGAGCTCGTAGCCGTGGAACGCGAGGTGGTCGTGACAGTCGATGAGGCCGGGCAGCACGGTGAAGCGTGAGGCGTCGATCACATCGGCGTCCGGTGGCCGGCCGGCACTCGGGCCGGCCGTGGTCACCGCCTCGATCCGTCCGTTGTCGATCAGCACGGCGGCGTCTCGCACGGGTGGAGCCCCCGTGCCATCGATGAGCGTGCCGGCGCGAAGAATCTTCATTTCGTGCCTCCCGGGCTGGCGGTGCCCACCAAGACGTTGGCTTTCCTCGTCGAGGGTGCTAGCGTTTGAGATCGTAGATGCCACACGGGGCACCCACTGCTCCTCACCACCATCATCACCGATGGTGGCGCCGGAAGCTCCGGCTCCTGGCCACCCCCGACTTCTGGCTCGGTGTCGCGATCGCGGTCGTCGCCGTTGTCGGCCTCATCACCCTCTTCTCGACGATCGCCCGCAACGTCGCGATCTGCGTCGCCGGGGTGAACTGCTGACCGAGCCGGCCCCCGACGCGTGCTCTCCCCTGACTGACCGGCCTTCCTGACGGCTCAGACTGTACCGCGAATCGTGCCCCTGTTGCTGATACGTGACTTGGCCGCAACTGTTTGACACCGTGAGTTGGCCGCTCGATGAACAGCACGGGCTCAGGCCGCCCGGAGCGGCTGGCCGGTAGGGTCATAACGACCGAGGCAGCGGGCGCCATACCAGACGGAGTGCTGGCCGCTGAGATGGCGGCGGACCAGGACCCGCAGCCCGGCGCACGTGCGGCGGCCGGGTTGTTTGGCGAGCTGCAGCGGCACGCGGTCCGCGGTCACGACGTTGTCGCGCCCGACGGTGCGTTCGTCCTCGACGCAGAGGATCTGGTCGAGATCGACGCGGCCCAGCGGCACAAAGGCGGAGGCGGGATCGGCCGGCGGCCGGCCGAACTCGGCGTTGAAGGCGGGCAGGAAGCGGTCGCGCACATAGCGATTGGCCGCGGCCACCGTGGTGATGCCGGCGGCACGCAGTTCGTTGACGAGGCGGTCTTGCAGGGTGCGGTTGGCGCGCTCGCTGCGGCCGCGCGCCTGGGGCGAATAGCCCAGGATGTGCTCAATGCCCAGGCGGGTGAGCGCGCGCCCGACCTGCGTGGGGTGCCGGAGATCCGGCGCGCTCCCGGACGTGGGGGTATGGACGGCCCAGTGCGCGCGGTCGGTGTACAGCGCCATCGGCACGCCGTAGGTCTCGAGGACGGCGCGCAACGCCGTCAGGATCGCGGCCACACTTTCGCCGCCGTCGTGCAGCTGGGCGTACAGCACGCGCTTGGTCGCGTCATCGACGACCGCAATGAGAGTGAACCAGCTCTCCGGCCGCAAGGCCAGCCAGCGGTGACGACTGCCGTCCAGATGCAGGAGCTCGCCGAAACAGGCGCGCGGCTCGCGGCGCCGCCGGTGCCGGCCGCGGGGCTGGTGCTTGGCCACCAGGCCCGCGGTCTGCAGGGCCTTCTTGACGAACGCATAGCAGAAGCGCACGCCATGCTCGCGCCGGGCGAGCTGGTGGAAATGCCGGACGTTGAACCCCAGATACCGCTCGCGATAGAGCGCGAGCAGGCGCTGCACCTCGGCGACCGGAGCGCGCTTGGGCGAGGGGGTCTGCCGCCGGCGGTCCAAGAGACCGTCATACCCGTAATGCTGCAGCCGCCAGCGGATGCGCCGGATCGTGCGGGGGCTGTAGCCCAGGATGTCGGCGGCCTGCACCCAGGTCAGCTTCCCGTCGATGGCGCGCAGGATCACTTCCTGTACCTTCATAGCACGCTCCACAGCGCCGCGCGAGTAGGCCATGGCCTCCTCCTCGGAGGCCATTCCTGCCACGCAGCGCGGTCAGAGCGGTCAACTCACGTATCAATTCTGGGCGGCCAACTCACGTATCCCCAACACCGCGAATCGTGCCCCTTGACATGCCGGCCGTTCGGTCTAGGCTCTGAGGTCGACTCGAGATGAGTGGCTCCTGCCGGGGCCGCTCGAAAGGGGGTCGACGATGCCGCACTATCTGAGCGACGAGGAGCTCAGGCGAACGGCGCCCGCGGAGGTGGCGTCATTCAAGTCACCCGTTCCCATCCAGATCGTCTCGAACGGCGAGTTCAACCCGCTACCCCAGACGCGCGAGCAGCAGCGCGTGGAGGCCCGCATCAAGGAGCTGGCCGACGACCTCGGCCGCCGGCACGGGATGAACCGGCGCCAGTTCCTCGCCTCGAGCGCCGGCATGGCGGCGGCGTTCCTCGCCATGAACGAGGTGTTCGGGCCGATCTTCGACGTCAGCCGGGCTGAGGCGGCGGACCCCGGGGTGGCCGTCCAGCGGGCAGGCATGCTGTCCGGACAATTCATTTTTGACGTTCAGACCCACTTCGTCCGCGACGACTTCAAGCAGGACGGGTTGCTGGGCCTGGCCCAGTACGCCAAGCAGCACTGGAACCCCAACCTCTGGGGGGAGAAGACCCTCGCGCGCTTCAAGCTCGAGAACTACTTGAAGGAGGTGTTCGTCGACAGCGACACGAAGGTCGCGCTACTCTCCGGCGCGCCGTTCGACGACCAGACGTGGGACCTCCTGTCGAACGACCAGATCGCGATGGCGCGCGCCGCGATCAACAAGATCGCGGACTCCCGCCGCCTCCTGGGGCACGCGGTCTTCACCCCGAAGCGCCAGGGCTGGATGAACGAGGTCGATCGCGCGATCAGCACGCTCAAGCCCGACAGCTGGAAGGGCTACACGATCGGCGACCCGCTCGTCCCCTCGAAGGTGGGGTCCACCTGGTGGCTCGACGACGAGAAGCTCATGTACTCGTTCTACGAGAAGATCGTCAAGTCCGGCATCACCACGGTGTGCATCCACAAGGGCCTCCTGCCGGTGGACTACGAGAAGTCCTGGCCGGGCGTGTGGGAGTACGCCACCGTCCGCGACCTCGGTAAGGCGGCAAAGGATTGGCCGCAGGTCAACTTCGTCATCTACCATGGGGCACTGCGAGCGTTCCTCGAGACGCCCGACGCGTCGCTGGCGGAGTTCGAGCAGACCGGCCGCATCAAGTGGGCGACTGATCTTGCCGAGATCCCAGCCAAGTACGGTGTGACGAACGTCTATGGGGAGATCGGGACCGCCTTCGCCAACTCGGCGGTGGCGAACCCGCGCTTCGCGGCCGCGTTCATCGGCACCCTGGTCCGGGGCCTCGGCGCCGACCACGTCGTCTGGGGCAGCGACTCGGTGTGGTACGGGTCGCCACAGTGGCAGATCGAGGCGCTGCGCCGCCTGGAGATCCCCGAGGACATGCAGAAGAAGCACGGCTTCGCCCCGCTCGGTCCGGCCGACGGAATCGTCAAGAGCGCGATCTTCGGCGGCAACTCCGCGCGCCTGTACAAGCTCGACGTGCGCTCGGCGCAGGGCGAGATCACGCGCGACAAGATCGCGGCGATCAAGGCCGAATATGTGGCGATGGGCGGCATGCGCAGCAACACCCGGTACGGGTACGTCCACCGGGCGACCGCCTGAGCGGTTGAGCGAGTCGTGAGGTCGAGGGCCCGCGCCTTCGACCTCACGCCTGCGCTCGACGCTCGTCCTTTCCAGAGAACTCGAGGAACGCGGTAGCGATTCGTTCCGCGATCTCGGCCCCGGCCTGACGCCGACCGCGCAGGAGATCGTGGCCGGCGCCGTCCACCGCGAGCAATGCCGTCCGCGCGGGAATGAGCCGTCGCGCCGATTCGAGCTCGTCGAGCGAGCCGAACGGGTCCGCCGAGCCATGGACGAAGAGCGCCGGCGTCCTCAGATTGCCGAAGTGCGCGGTGCGGAGCTGGGCGGCCCGGCCGGGCTGGTGGAGGGGATAGGAGAGCAGGAGGATCGCGTCGGCGAGCCCGGGCTGGTCCGCCGCGAGGATCGACGCCTGGCGACCGCCGTACGAGTGGCCGCCGAGGAACACGCGCCCGGACACCAGGGCGCGCATGGACTGGACGGCGCCCCGCAGTCCCTCGCGGTCGCGCGCCGCGCCGCCCGGCGAGGGCGGACCGGTCGGGCGCGCCTGGCGGAAGGGCAGGTCGTAGCGGAACACGGTCAGCCCCTTCGCGCTGAACGCTTCGGCGAGCGCGATGAGGAGCGGCGCGCGGGCGTTCGAGCTCGCGCCGTGCGTCAGGACGACGCCATCGGGTCCGGGCTCCACGGCCTCACGAGATTCGCCGGTAGAGGACGTGGCGGCGGTTCTTCGTGTACGGGCGCACCTGGCCTGGCCAGCGCCCCTGGTCCACCGCCTTCGCCCACGCGTCGCTCGTGAGCACCTCGGGGCTCTCGATCTCGTAGAGGGCGTTGTAGAGGGGCTCGTGCTCGACCACGATCGTCTTGCGCTCGCCGCCGATCACCATCGTCAGCTCCTGCCGCTTGAAGCGCGCCGCGGCGATCACGCCCGGCACCTTCAGGATCAGCGGCACGTGCTCCCCGTCGTAGATCTCGTTGAAGAGCGCCTCTCTGGCGGGCTCGACGTCCATCGCGGCGGTGAAGAGATAGGGGGTCTGGATGGGCATGACGGTCTCTCCTTTTCGGTCCGGCTATTCAGACGACCGTCACTGTACCCTCGACCGGCAGTAGGCGTACAGCGCGTCGTAGACCGGGAACTGGCGCGCCATGTTCTCGTGGTCGTCCTTGGAGGTCTCCCTGAAGCCGGACGCCACGGCGTAGAGGCCCGGGGACTCCGGGGCGAGGTGCCGCGCGCTGGTGTCCGCACCGCGCACGATCAGCGCGAGCGCGCGTAGCGGCGGATCCTCGAGCCGGTACTTGTCCAGGAACGCGTCGAACGAGCAGGCGTCGCCATGGTGACCGAGCTCGACCCCCGGCACGTCGTAGGGGGTCGCCTTCTCGCGCTCGGCAACGCGCATGACCTCGGCATCCGGCACGAACAGGAAGGTTGCATCCCGATCGATGAAGCGACTGATCAGCCACGGGCACGCGATCCGATCGACCCGGGCCTTCTCACGAGTGACCCATTTCATGAGGACGACTCCTTTCTCACTTCACGCGTTTCACTTGGCGCTGTTAATCTGATCCAGGGCGGCCCGCAGTCCTCGCGCGAGCTTCACGGCGTCGTCGTTCGCCCAGAAGTGCATGTAGAACAGTCGAGGCGAGTCTGCGAGCGCGTGGTTGTG
>Ga0209236_1001836_pt1 | contig 12899 bp, 7 predicted proteins | sample GraSoi013_1_40cm_FD_185819 | JGI IMG/M metagenome (GOLD analysis project Ga0209236, IMG submission 185819) | Grasslands soil microbial communities from the Angelo Coastal Reserve, California, USA - Sample 09_27_2013_1_40cm (SPAdes) (version 2) | ecosystem: Environmental > Terrestrial > Soil >... | reverse complement strand
AGTCTGGCTCAGGTACAACCTCGACGTTTCCCAGGGCGAGTTCATAGTGCGCTCGTTCGCCTGCTAGCAGGGGCCATCCTCTTCCAACGCCTGTGCCATCGAAGGGCGAACCGTCATCATGTTCTCCGTAACCGTCGAGGTTGTACCTGTGCCAGACTGGGCCAGTCTTCGTATCCTTTTTCAAAATTGCATCTATTACTTTGACCGTGTCGACTATTCTCGGGTCTTTGGGAGACCTCAATCCGAATCGGACTAGAGCAAGCGCGTCAACGCTCACCATCTGCTCTAGAGGCAGAACATCTTGCCCTAAGCTCCGATTCCTTATTCCCACAAAAGCCGAAGCTTGAAGCCCCGAATCATCGACGTTCGCAGGTGCGATCCTAACGTAGTACCCCTTGACCCCGACTTTCTTCGCTAGCTCTGTTCCTGTAACATAGGTCCATCTTTCTATATTTTCATTCCAAGTATCAGCAGTCTCCTTGAGATATGCGGCCAAGCCATGAATGCCCTTTTCCTCGGCAAAATCGCCCGCGACGAGCAACCCGGCTATTTCCACGGCGAGAGTGAATGGCGAGTACCCACCGTCTTCCTCCCATCTGTCTTCTTGTGTTACGGGTCCGTTGCGTGCGAGGTATCCCGCAGCTCGGCGGATCGTGGGCCAGGTGTCGAGGCCGGTGAGGGCGTTGATGCGCGTGAGATGATCTGCAATGAGTATGGGAAAAGCGGTCTCATCCATTTGTATTCCTCCCCAGTAGGGAGTTCCATCTAGCCACATGTTCTGTAACCAGTGACCGTCTTCTTCTTGGGTGGACATGAGGTAGAGGAGGGTTCCTTTGGCGTGTTCGATGTCTCCGGAGGCGATTAGTCCGCCAGCTGCCTGAGCTAGGTCTCGGGGCCAGATGAGATGGTAACCCCCGATATCGTCGTCTCCTTTGTTGAATCCCCAAGGTATGGATAGGCTGGCGATGATCGCGCCGGGGTAGGATTTTTCCTCGTGGGTCCGTATGACTGTGTTGCTGACACGGTAGAGGTTGAAGCCAGTCTGGTACGTTTTGCCTAGGTCCATGCTCAGGGACCGGGACTCCGTCCAGCCCTCAACGAATGCTCGTTGCGCTTTGTCGAAGTCTCCTAGGAGTGCGCTTCGTGCTTTTTGTCCTGCCTGGTCAGGTGTTCGTCCAAAGGCGAGGGCTGCTATGCACTCGCCATCGTTGGTCGAAAGGTCGAGTTCAGCTGTCAGCGCGATGTTTCCATTTGGGGCACTGGCGTATGACCATGTCATCTTCTTGTTCATGTTGACATCCTGCCAGCCATCGCTCACCCCTACGTACCCGCAGCTCAAGCGTTTGAAGGGGGTGGAGCAAGCTAGAGCTAATGATGTGTCTTCTCTCTGGGCATAGAGCATTGGTGTTCCTTTGTAGTTCCCGATCCATCCATTGTTTCCATAGCCCCGGTTGCCAATGTGCGGAGAGAGAAGAGCATAGACTCCGTAATCTTCGAGTCTGCCCTTGAGAGGGTCGAAGTGGACCTTCTGAAGAAGCACGTCTCGTTCTGGATCCGTGATAACGATCTTAGTCATTCGAAATCGGCCCTTCTTGCAGGAGTTGACGAGCTTGTAGCCGGGCACCCCCAGTTCTAACGGCGAAATTTTTCTAAGGGTGTCTCGTTTTTCTTCAGAGAAATACCGGTCGCCGTCAGCTACGAGTAATTCCATATCCCTGGTGTTCGCTTGGTCTATTCGGGGATAGTAGACCTCGTTGATTATTCCATGTGATATTGTGAACCAGACTCTGCTCTGGTAACTTGCCGAGGTGCCTATCCCCTCTTTGGCGCTGGAGGTCCAACGGGGCGGAATACCAGGCCAACCAGGAGCAACACCCTCGCAAGTCGGACTCATATGTTCTTCAGAGCCGGTTTCATGTCCGTCCATGTCATTGCTCGTTTATAGAAGGTTGGGCGACACCAATTTTGAGCAAAGCAGGCTCTCTGGCGCGAGACTTGAGCCCCGCGGGCCGAAAAAATCAATAGAACCGACTTCAACAGCGGGTCCAGAAACTGTTCTCGATTGTTCTTCCAATAAGTGAACCAAGAACTAATTACCAAAAATGGCGATTCTCAAGACTGATTTCCGATTATTTCGGAGGAAGATTGGAATAGCCTAGTCGGGGGATTATCGTTTCCCTGATTCCCCTTTGGTTCATCTAGCCTGGGTCCTCGGTCGCAGCATTGACAGGAGCCTGGCTCCTACCGAGGAATAAAGCCTGATCGAACTGGACAGTCGGATTTTCAGTTTCTCGTTGGCACAGAACTAACTCGGATGACTCTCAGACGGACCAGGCATTCGAGATTGGAAAAACGAATCCTGAGACTTCACCGATCTTCCGAAAACTAGGACTCCTACAGCCAAGGAGAAGAACAGGGTTCCAATGGACAGGAGCGTAAGGAACGCGTTGCTCCTCCATTCCTCGCATCCTCCCGCAGCAATTAGACTACCTTGACAATTCACTAACACTGAAGACACGAAGAAGAAGGTTCCTGCGGTTATCAGGCCGATTCCAATTACCAAGCTTACTGTTTTCGTCTCGCTGTGACCTCGCCGAGCGAGCCTGGCTTATTTCTGACTCTTCCACATCTCTCTCACGATTGAATTGGCGAGATAATCGTCAATCTCCGAATGTTCTGGACGCACCCCCCGCTTGCAGTTCTCGCAGATGATATCTCTCGCATCGTTGGAGAACCCGCAGTTGTCACATTTCCAGAAGCTTGCGTTGTTGCCGGTCATTAGCCCGCATAACCCCCTTGGCGATGTTCGAGTTCCTTTCCCAATCCGATTGCCTTCCCAGACGATTGAGAAAAACAACGATAATAGCGTAGTCCAACCCAGCGTCGAGGAAGACGGTACATGTCGCGACCGCGCAAGAAGTCGGGGCCCATGAAGGAAGAGAAAGACCGCGTATCTAGGAAATGCTCGATATGGTTCTGATGCAGAAGCCATGGCAACGCTGAGCCACATACAAAGATGGACCTGTGAATGATTGTAGTTCACATCGATGGGCTTTGCGGACCGGTGAATCCAGGAGGCAAAGCTACTTTTGGCTACGTGATTAGAGACGATTCGGGTTCAATTCTCACCAGCAAATCAGGAGTTGTAGGGAAGGGTCCTGCTATGAGCAACAGTGTGGCTGAATACGCTGCTCTCTGCGAAGCCCTAGAGTTTCTCTTGAAGAAAAATCGAGAAAATTCTTCTATCGAAGTGAGAGGCGATTCCGCTCTCGTTATGAATCAGATGAGCGACAAGTGGAAATTCCGGAAAGGCCTGTACCGCGAGAAGTATCGAGAAGCGGTGCGTTTGCGCGCCCAGTTCGCTGACCTGAGGTTTCTCTGGATTCCCAGAGAGGAGAACGGGGAAGCGGACGAGCTCAGCAGAGAGGCATATGAGGGAGAATCAAGCTAGGTTGTCTTACAATTTCCGCCGGGTTTCTCTAGGTTCGGAAAGCGGGACCGGTGGGATTTGAACCCACGACCTTCGGGTCTCTCCACCTTATGGGTGCCGGAGCCCGATGTCCTATCCTGGTTGTCCTCGCGGGGATCTGTTTGCGGTCGCCCGTGATCTAGACTACGGTCCCGTCTCGCGCTCTTCTGGACGGGCACGATAAAAACTAGTAATGGAGACCGAAAGATGCGACGGGCATCGAAAGAGCACTCTGCAAATTCGACGAATCGAGAATGTCCTAATAAGAAGCTTGGTCGGAATCGTACAACTCTCGTGTGACTCCGGGTTTGGCGCGGACAATCAGACATAAGAAACAGGATCAGGCCAATCCTTTCGGATCTTTCAGGCGCGAATGTGAGACCGCGCTGAAAACAGGATATTTATCCCTACAGAAAACCTCGGGACACAGTCTTCCAGATTTCGATATCGTGTCGACCCTCAAGGATCCACCCAATCCGACTTTCGGCCACTTAGCCAGCTCGCTGAGCTTCGAACTGGCGAAAATCGAGAAGAGGAAGCCGATTGAAGTAGCCAAGACCCTAGCAGAGACTAGTAAGCGACTCGCAACACTCGACCTTGTCGAATCAGTTGAGGCGACAGAACCCGGCTATGTAAATTTCCGCGCAAACCTTGCAAGACTCACAGAACTCACTCTCAAATCCGTTCAGCTAGCCGGATCAGGTTACGGACTCCTCAAAACAGAAGCTCCGGAAAGGACCATTGTAGAACACACTAGCGCAAACCCCGCGAGACCTATCCACATAGGTACCGCCAAGAACTCAATATTCGGCGATGCACTAGCACGCCTCCTCTCCGCAAGAGGACACGATGTTCGGACCGACTTCTACATAGACGACACGGGGAGACAGGTCGCCATCATGGCCTACGGCTACAAACTGCTAAACGAGCCCACCCCAGAGGGAAAGCCGGACCATTTCATCGGAAAAATCTACTCCGTAACCGCAACCCTTGTCGAGATTGAGGAGCTGAAGAAGCGGCTTGCCCTCCTCAAGAAGACTAACGCTTCGGACGCGGACATCGTCGCCGCCACGAAATCCCTAGACGAGTGGGTAGGCATAGCTGCAGATCTCAGAAGCAAATACCCCGAGGAATTCGATCTCCTAGGCAAGCTGATTTCCCAGGACCGGGACCCTGAGAATTCGATTGGGGAACTCATCAGGAAGTACGAGAAAAACGACCCTGATACCAGGGCGTTGATGAGACGTGTTACCCGGATGGTGCTGACTGGGTTCGAGGAGACTCTGCGAAGGGCTCGAATCCGCTTCGACGAATGGGACTGGGAAAGCGACCTTCTCTGGACAGGACGTGTTGCCGAACTCCTGGATCGCCTCAAGGAATCCGGACTCACCTTCAACAAAGGGGGAGCATTGGAACTTGATGTAGCCAAGGCAGTTGAAAAATTTGGATTACGCGAACAACTAGGCGTAACCCCCACGTTCGAGTTTCCGCCGCTCACCCTGACCCGATCCGACGGGACCTCCCTCTACCCAACACGGGACATAGCTTACACGTTGTACAAGTTCGGAATGGCGGAGAGAGTCATCAACGTGATCGGAACTGAACAGTCTCTTGCACAGTTCCAAGTCAAAGTCGCATTCTGGATTACCGGTCATCGGAAGGAGGCTGAGAAATTCGTCTACTTCCCCATCGGCCACCTCTTGCTCGAAGGACAACGAATGTCAGCCCGACGGGGACGGTACGTAACCTTCGACCAAGTCCTAGACGAAACCGTCTCCCGCGCTAAATCAGAAGTGGATCGACGATCGCCGAGCATCCCGGACGAGATTAGACAAAGAATAGCGGATAGGATTGCGATTTCAGCCGTTAGATATGCTATTCTCTCTGTCGAGGCCATCAAGTCCACGAACTTTGTGTGGGACAAAGTCCTGAACTTCGAAACAAACAGCGCAGCCTTCATCAATTACGCTTACACAAGAAGCTCTGGAATTCTCCGGAAGCTGGGGAAAATAGAACAACCAAAGACTCTAGACCTGTTGAAGAAGCCTGTTGAACAAGCGGTTGTTCTAGAGCTCTCCAAGTTTCCTGAAACCTTCTCGAAGGCGGCCGATGACCTCAACCCAACCTTGCTATGCCTATACGCCAATCTTCTTGCCCAGAGGTTCCACGAGTTCTATGAAAAATCGGACATATCCCATGTCAGCGACGATGAACTCAAGTGGCAGAGGGTGGCACTTGTATTGGCTGTCAGGACAGTCTTGAAGACTCTTGCCGGGCTTCTTGGCCTAGAACTTGCCGAACGAATGTAAATCCTACTTCAAGGACACGACTTTCTCAGCTATCGCTTTGCCCACGTCACTGGTTCGCGCTTTTCCGCCGAGGTCGTAAGTCAGCACTTTCCCCTCTCTCAACACCTGAATCGTTGCCTTCTCGACTAGATTCGCAGCCTTGCTCTCACCTAGATAGTCAAGCATCATCCGCGCGGCCTCAATAGTCGCCACCGGGTTCACCTTGTTCTGGCCAGTGTACTTCGGCGCAGAACCATGAACAGGCTCGAACATGCCATAACTCTCACCGACGTTCGCGCCGGCAGCAACTCCCAGGCCCCCCACCGCTGCCGCGGCCTCATCGGAAAGAATATCCCCGTAGAGATTCATAGTCACTATCACATCGAAGCTCTCCGGCCTTCGTATAAGCTGCATCGCTGCAGCATCGACGTGGAGGTCCTCAAGCGCCACGTCCGGATAGTCCTTAGCGATGTCGAGGACTGACTGTTTGAAAATACCGTCGGTGATCTTGAGGATGTTAGCCTTGTGGACGAATGCAAGCTTCTTTCTCCTTTTTGTTGCGAGTTCGAGAGCGAACTTTGCGATTCTCTCCGACGCGGCTCGGGTGATGATCTTCATCGCCACACCCACACCTGGAGCAGCTTCGAATTCCTTCCCAGAGTACAGTCCTTCAGTGTTTTCCCTTACCACTATCAAGTCAATCCCGGGATTTAGAGCGGTCACGTTTGGAAGGGTCCGTGCAGGGCGAACGTTGGCGTAGAGGTTGAAGAGAGAGCGCATGGTCACCGCGGCGCTTCGAGGTGTTCCAGGTTCCTCTGGCGTCGTCATCGGGCCCTTCAGACAGGCAGACGTTCGTTTCATCATCTCAACCGTCTTGTCCGGTAGGTTTGTGCCGAATTTTTTGATCGCGTCGAATCCGGCATCACCCTTCAGATATTCCAAGTGTACTAGTCCGGTCTTCTGCACGGCGTCCAAGACCAGAAGCGTAGCGTCGACGACTTCAGGCCCTATTCCATCTCCAGGTAGAACTGCGATCTTGTGCACTCTCGTCGTCATGAAAGTTCTCTCGGTTGGAGGGTCGTCGAATTGCCGTTGAAAAAGGCTTTCTCAGCCACCACGGTCGAGTTGAAGCCTCGACGCGTTCTTCGTGTCATTGATATTCCTTAACTAGGACTAGAATCCGTGCTACCAGCAATACCATTCCAACGGTTCGATGGTGAGACTGATAACAACTGAGATCGAGAAGGGTCTGGAAGGGGTTGTTATTGCAAAGAGTTCCATCACATTCATCGACGGAGAGCAAGGAATCCTCCGCTATAGAGGGATTGATATCAACGAACTTGCCGCGAAATCGAACTTCGAGGAGGTTACATACCTACTCTGGAACGGAAGACTCCCAAACAAAGCCCAGTTCTCGGAATTCAAGCGACAACTTACAGCTCATCGTCCCCTCCCTGCAGAAGTCCTGAAACTTCTGAGGGGTATACCGAAGGGGGCGATCCCGATGGAGGTTGCCCGAACGGCTGTCTCCTACATGGCAACGTTCCCTAGGAAAAAGGGAGAGACATTTGACCAGTTTAACCGCCGCGAGTCTTTACAACTCACATCTACTCTTCCGACCATTGTAGCCAGCTACGAACGAATAAGAAAGGGAAAGACTCCGATCAGGCCCGATCCGAGGCTGGGACACGCTGCGAATTTTCTCTACGGGTTATCGGGAAAGAAACCAGATGAAGTGTCAAGAGCCGCCTTTGATACTCTCTCCATTCTCTACGCGGACCATGAAATGAATGCCTCCACCTTTGCCGCTGTCGTGGCAATTTCCACTCTCGCCGACCTCGGAGGAGCGGTCACAAGCGCCATCGCTACCCTCGCGGGCCCCCTCCACGGAGGCTCAAACCAGCGCGTAATGGAAATGCTCGAAGAGATCGGGACAATAGAAAAAGTCGAGGCATACGTCGACAGCGAGCTCGCAGCGGGCAGGAGAATAATGGGGTTCGGCCACAGAATATATCGGACCTACGATCCAAGAGCCAGAATACTCAAGAACATCGCAGAAAAATTGGCTGAAGAACGCGGGGGAAGCAGGAAGTGGCTCGATATTGCCGAAGAAGTGGAGAGGATCGTCATGGACAAAAGAAAGTTATGGCCCAATATTGAGTTCTACGCGGCGGTCGTCCTTAACGCGCTTGGAGTGCCCAAGGACTTGATGCCCGCCGTCTTTGCCTGCAATCGGGTATCTGGTTGGATCGCTCATATCTATGAGCAGTACGCCGACAATAGGCTCATCAGACCTCTGACAGAATACGTGGGGCCCGCTCAGGTTCCGTATGTGCCCATTGATCAGCGGTCTTAGAAGTCTACCTCTTAGCGGGAATCCATTTCTCGGCTTTCCAGTCCCAAATAATGTGCTGATTTGGGTCGGAGGCTTCCACCCTAGGCCTCTTCTCCGTCACAGTGTCCATGATAAACGAAGCACCACATGAGGGACACTCTGCCAGTAGCCTCATTTCGGAGAGCTGAGTCAGCTGGAATTCTCGTTTGTCACACTTCGTGCAGGTGAACATTTGACAGCCAGCGACGAGGCTGACAGGTCCAGCCTCTTATCAATTTGCCTTTCGAGTTACTGACCGTGGACGAGTTGCCTTGATGGCGTCTAACGGCGAATCGGGCTGAGCACTCTCTCTCCGTCCTTCCAGTCAGGCAATCTCGAGGAGCCAGCGAAGAGCCTACTTAGGCCCTGCGGAGGGTTAAGTCAGAGACACCGTCTTAACGTCGCGTTGCGAAGTACCAGAGGTTGCCCTCTGGGTCCCGGGCCGAATATTCCCTTTGGCCGTACGCCTGGTCTGCAGGCGGAGAATCGATGGTGGCTCCGGCACTTCTGGCATGATGATAGTGAGCATCTACATCATCGACGAAGACAACGAGACCGCCTGGTTGCGCAGGCAGGGACCGGGCCGAGACTAGGCCATGTTCGGGGGCGACGCGGTGGATCCAGATTACGGAGTCGCCATTGGATACCTCGGCGTGGACCGGCCGACCGCTCGGATCTCGATCGAGTCGACCTTGCTCGAATCCGAAGACGTCCACGAGGAACCGCTGGGCGGCCTCCATGTCGTCGTATACTCGCAACGGAATGATGGGTTGGGGTTTCATGCTACAACCACCTTCTTCGATTTGGAGCCGCAATTCTATAAGAATACCGGTAAGTCCTGGATAGGGAGAGTTGGTCGGTTCCGGTCCCGAGTTCGCTCTCTGGCCATCTGACGGTGCCCGGAATCCTCGGAGGGGACTTTCACGCCCGGCTCAAAGTAACAGCGGTAGGAAGCTTCCACGATAGATAGTGAATCCTAGTTTGTCTAAGGAATGGAGACGGGGACGGGCTCGGTTCGAGAGGATGAGCCTGCAAGAGGGGCGTGCAGTGCGGTTGTAGGGAGGCGCGAAGTTACGAAGGCCTCTGTCCTGGATCGGCTCTTCGATTGGAGGCGAGCATTATGGCGAACAAGCGCTTTGGTTAGCGCTCGAGCCAGTTCGAGGTTAGTCACGATCGGAATTCCAAATTCGGCTGCCTTTCGTCTAATGAGATATTCGTCTTTCAGTATGCGATGGGATGCTGGGTCTCCTTCGTGGCTTGGAATGTTGATTACTAGTCGAATCTCTCTTTTTTGGAGGTAGTCCATTATGTTCGGTTTCTTCTTCTCGCTCACCTTGTATAGTATCTTGCATTTGATTCCGTTCTTTGAGAACTCTTCCGCGGTATGTTGAGTTGCGAATACCCTGTAGCCTGCTCGCGCCAGCATCCTAGCATACGGAAGTATTCCTTTCCTCGTTTCGCCCATCGAGATGAGAATGGCGTCGTCCTTTTTTGGAATGTAGAAGTTGCTGGCAATCAAAGCGTTAATGAATGCCTCTTGAAAAGATTCGCCGAAACAAGCCACTTCCCCGGTCGAAACCATCTCGACCCCTGTCACCGGGTCCGCCTTGTCCAACCTTGTGAAGGAGAATTGGGGAGCTTTCACTCCGATTCTTCGGTGAGTTCCCTCGCCCTGCTTTATGGTCCCGTTAGTTATGGCCTTCGCAGCCAGATCCATTAGGTTTGTTCCAATTGTCTTGGATACGAATGGCATACTTCGAGAGGCTCGAAGGTTGCACTCGATAACCATGGCCTGTCCGTTCTTGACGAGGAATTGGATGTTGAATGGTCCTCGGATCTTGAGGCTTCTAGCGATCTTTCTTGAACAGGATAGGAGTTTCTTTCTTACTGTTCCGGTTATTGAGAGGGTCGGTATAGTCATTGTCGCGTCTCCGGAGTGGACTCCGGCATTTTCTACATGCTCTATAATTGCGCCGATGAAGACCCTTAAGCCGTCGCAAACTCCGTCAACTTCAACCTCTCTCGCCCCCGTCAGAAACTTCGATATGACAACTGGATTCTTCCGAGAAACACGCGCTGCCTCTCGAATGTAACCAGTAAGCTGTGCCTCATTGAATGCAACGTTCATCGCCGAGCCCGAAAGAACATACGATGGACGGATGAGGACAGGGTAGCCTATTTCCTTGGAAAATCGTCTGGCGTCCTCGAGAGACCTGAGCTTGTTCCATTTCGGTTGTTCGATCTTGAGTTGATCGAGCAGTTGGCCGAATCTTGAGCGGTCCTCTGCGGTATCAATGCTGTCGGGGGTGGTACCCAGGATCGTCGCGTGCTCGGATAATCCCTTGACTAGGTTGTTTGCGGTTTGTCCGCCGACGCTTACAACTACTCCGCGTGGGCGTTCCCTGTCTAGTATATCCAAAACCCGTTCAAGGCTCAGTTCCTCGAAGTAGAGCTTGTCCAGTATATCGAAGTCAGTTGATACGGTCTCGGGATTGCAGTTTACCATAATGACCTCTGACACTCGCTTTTTCAGGGCCGTAGCCATGTTCACACAGCACCAGTCGAATTCCACGCTTGATCCAATTCTGTAGCAACCAGAGCCCAAGACCACGACTTTGTCTCCGGGCGCGTATTCGACATCGTCCACTTCACCCCCGTAAGTTAAATAGAGATAGTTCGTCGCAGCCGGCCACTCGGCGGCCATTGTGTCAATCTGCTTCGTAACAGGCACTATGCAGTGGGTTTTTCTGTAGTCACGAACTTGAGCCTCGCTCTTCTCTAGAAGTCTTCCCAGCTTCTTGTCGGAGAAACCAAATTCCTTTGCCCTCCTGACAATGTCAGGATTGATTCTCTCTCTTACGATCCGTTCTTCCATGTCAACGATGTTCTTGATCTTGTCCAGAAACCATTGGTCGATTCCGCTCAGCCTTGATATCTCCTCCATACTTATCCCAAGTTTCAGAGCTTTTGTCACGTAGAAGATTCTCTCATCGGTGGGCTCTCGGAGCTCTTTTCGAATCCTCTCGACACTTCGTCCTGCAATTCCATTGTCGGTCAACTCCTTCCCGATGTCGAGCATTCTGATCGCTTTTTGCAAGGCTTCTTCGAAGCATCTTCCGATCGCCATGACTTCGCCAACGGATTTCATCTGGGTCCCGATTCCCTTGCTGACCTTGCGGAACTTTTGGAAGTCCCACCGAGGAGCCTTGACTACAACGTAATCCAACGCGGGTTCGAAACACGCCGAAGTCACCCCGGTTATCTTGTTCGAGAGTTCCGGCAGAACGTAACCAAGAGATAGCTTCGCTGCAATGTATGCAATGGGATAACCTGTAGCCTTTGACGCTAGCGCGGAGCTTCTGGAGAGTCTTGAATTGACTTCTATTACTCGGAATTCTTCGCTCTTTGGGTCCAGCGCGAACTGGATGTTGCATTCTCCGACTATGCCGAGGGTTCGTATCACTTTCTGTGCTGTTTCTCTTAGGAGGTTGTACTCGCGGTTCGTGAGTGTCTGGGAGGGAGCGACGACGATGCTGTCGCCCGTATGGATCCCCATCGGGTCCATGTTTTCCATGTTGCAGATTATGATGCAGTTGTCATCGCGATCACGCATGACTTCGTATTCGACCTCCTTCCACTTCTCGAGATATTCCTCGATCAGGACCTGTTTGATCCTACTGTAAGCAAGTCCTCGGAGAGCAATCTCCCCAAGCGTAGGTTCATCGAACGCGACCCCAGACCCTTGACCTCCCAACGTGTAAGCTACCCTGACCATGACAGGGAAGCCTATTTCGCGGGCTGCCTCAAGGGCTGACTCCGGGTCAATTGCCTTTCGGCTTTTTGGAACGGGGATACCATGTTCGATCATGGTTTTCTTGAACAGTTCCCGGTTGTCAGCAATCTCTATGCTCTCGATTCCAGTCCCGAGAACCTTCACGTTGTATTTCGAGAGAATGCCGCGTTCTGCGAGTTCGACGCCACAGTTGAGGGCGGTCTGTCCCCCAAAGCCTAGAAGAATACCGTCGGGTTGTTCTTTGGCGATAATTTCCTCGAGAAAGTCCGTCCTTATTGGAACCGAATACACTTTGTCAGCGAACTTCTCATCAGTGTGAATGGTCGCAATATTTGGATTCACAACGATTGTTCTGATTCCCTCTTCTCTAAGGGCCTTGATCGCTTGAGATGTTGAGTAGTCAAACTCGCCAGCTTCTCCAATCTTGATAGCGCCACTTCCTACTATGACGACCGACTTGATGCCATCTATCTTCAAGCCTTCAAGGCCTCCTCGAAGAACCTGTCAAAGAGGAATCGGGTATCGTATGGACCCGGTGAACTTTCTGGGTGCCACTGAACACCTAAGATTGGTTTCTTCCTGTGTCTAATGCCCTCAACGGTCTTATCGTTGATGTTAACGAAGCTCACCAAGAAGTCGGTATTCTCCAGCGAGTTTCGGTCGATCGTGTAGCCATGGTTCTGAGTTGTAATGAAACATCTACCGGTTTCAAGGTCCATACACGGATGATTGACAGCTCTATGGCCGAACTTCAGCTTGTAGGTTTCCGCCCCAGCCGCCAACCCAAGGATCTGAGCGCCTAAGCATATCCCCATTATTGGAATCTCGGTCTCCATCAGACTCCTCGTGGTCTCTATGGTCCTGAGGTCGATTTTGGGGTCTCCGGGTCCATTGCTGATAACGACTCCCCGAGGACTAAGTTCGAGGATCTTGTCCGCAGGAAAGTCATACGGAACGCGGACAATTCTTGCCCCC
>Ga0209236_1001834_pt1 | contig 12902 bp, 3 predicted proteins | sample GraSoi013_1_40cm_FD_185819 | JGI IMG/M metagenome (GOLD analysis project Ga0209236, IMG submission 185819) | Grasslands soil microbial communities from the Angelo Coastal Reserve, California, USA - Sample 09_27_2013_1_40cm (SPAdes) (version 2) | ecosystem: Environmental > Terrestrial > Soil >... | reverse complement strand
GAAAGGCGAAATAGAGGAGCTCGGGAATGGTATCCGAATATCCCGGATTGGCCGCGGCTCCAACATTGTTCAGGCCGAAGTTCGAGAAGTCTCCGATGAAACCGTGGAACGAGGGCCCCAATGCCAGCGTGTATCCCCACAACGCCCACACCAAGCTCACGACGGCGAAGATCGCCAGACATTGGGCGATCGTCGAGACGAGGTTCTTCCGGCGGACGAGTCCGCCATAGAAGAAGCCGAGCGCGGGGGTCATGATCATGACGAGGGCCGTGGCCGTGATGACCCACGCGATGTCCCCGGAGTCCAAAGCCATGTTCCGTGATCCCGAAGCGGAGCTAGTCAGGGAAACCGACACCGCGTATAACGCTCTTCCCGTTTGTCTGCGGACACCAAAGCGCGAAGATTGCGGGCAAAATATTCTCGGGGGATGCGAGAAACGGAAACCGAGCTCTATTGAGCGATCGTTTCGAGGCGGAGTTGAAGTACGTCTGACCCGCCGTACTGGGACGAGACGCGCGGGAACTGAGGTCCTAGTGAGTTGCTCCTCGGCAATCCATTCGACTACGGACGCAGACGTGATTTGCGCGCTGTATAGATCGCACCGCAGAAGGCCGCGTGATTGACACTCAACTTTTTGCTCGAAGAATTCCGACAATTTGCCCGAGATTTTAAATCCTCGAACCCCAGTTCGAACCGCGGCCCACGTGGGTCGCTCGGGAAGTTTCGCACCCGAGGAGGAGGGATTCGATGTCTACCGAAGGCGAGACACGTGCCGTCAGCCCCGAGGAAGATCGAGCGGCAAGACCGGTGGGAAGCAAGTCCCGCTGGAGGCGGTTCGCGCGCAGCTTCGCAGTCTTTGCGGCCGTGACGTTGACCCTCATCGCTTTCTCTCCACTCGTTGGGGCGCCGCCAGCAACGACCTCGCCCGCGAGCAGCCCAGAGTCATTTGAGCCCAGCAAGTCTCAAACGAGCAGTGATAGTGCCACTCTACCCACGGGAAGCACGGACTCTCCTGGAGGACCTTCGCCGCCTCCGGGTTCCGTTACCTCGTCGTATATACCAACTCCCGGGTTGCAATCGACTGCACCGGGAACCACGATCCCGCCACAAATGGATCAGACCGACACCGCAATTATCTATTCCACGGTGGTCGGATCCTACCGATTCTTGAAAGCGGCTCCGTACCTTGTGAAGTATGCCACGAGTGAAGGTGACGTCCTCGTTGTCGCATCCACCTTCACGGTACTCTCGCCAGGTATCGTACCTTTCGTCAAGCCGACCGTGTTGAATGCGACTGATTATCGGTACGAGGTCCGCTATGGCATGGTCCGTGGCACGGAGACGATTGGGACAGTTACCATCAGCTATGACTTCCGCGACGACGGACCGCCGAAGATCACGGCTGTCCTGGCCAGTCCACGAACCGCCGGCCTTTCACTGACGTGGGTCTCTCTCACAACCGACACGGTGGCCGCTGGCAGCGGGACCGCTACAAATTTCGCTTCGGTGCCAACTCCTTTGCCGATTGGAACAGCTAATTTCCGAATTTCTGTGGGCCCAGTCGCCGACACGATGAGTTGGCCGCACCGCCTGATTCTCGACTGGAGTGACGCCAAGGCAGGGTCGGCTTCGGTCGGTCGCATTTCTGTTCCGGGTCTGACCGGTCCGTCGGTTCTCGTCGCATTTCCAGTGGGCATGTCGGTCGTTGACCCGAGCATCGCGGGGACCTCGACATTTTCCAGCGCGACAGATTATCCCATTCAGCGCAAGACATTCGAATACGGAGGTCGCTTCTGGTCGTTTTGGTACGACGGTAGTTCCATCGTCTATGCGACGTCCCAGGTTTCTTATGCCAATGGGCAGAACTCGGTCGTATGGAGCTCGAAGGTAACCACTCCCTCTGGATCCTTGCCGGCCGGGATTAGCTACCGGGGCTTCGATGTCGACCAACGGGCCGGGACGGTCCTCGTCGGCTACATCCCGCCCGGTCTCACGGCGATGGCCGTCCTGGTCGGCTCGATCACGGGGGGCGTGATCTCGTGGTATGGCCCCTTCGCTGTCACTTCATGGTCGACCGCCGAGGCGGGCATTCCCTCCATAGCGATTGGAACCGACGGGTACTTCTGGGCAGGATTCGTGTGGAAGCCGAGCGCATCCAGGGCTGATTACTACCGCTCTATTAATCCGGGCTCGGCCTCATTCGGCTTTTCATACTCCATTGACCTTTCGGGAGTTCCCGCCGACTCGGCTGTCCGGCTTGCTGCCCTGTCGAACGGATCGCTCCTCTCGTTCGTAGGCACGAAGGGTTACTCCACGATTATCACGGCCCGATACGGTACGGGCGGATGGAGCGGATACAGCATCACTGACATTGGCTTGCCAACCGCGGACGCTCGAGGTTCGATTATGTCTGCGGTCTCGGATGACAAGGACAACGTCCACCTCGTCTTCCAAGGTGACAATACGAACGCGCCGGGCATCCGCCATCTGGCCTTCCTCCCTGGTGGAGGGATTTCGCCTTGGCCTCCCGAGCAGGTCATTTCCCAAGCGTACCAGAACCAACCCACGGTGGCGAGGGATCTGAACGGCGATCTCCATGTCTTCTGGCTCTACGCGGACGCACCGGGCGGGATCATTCGCTTCCATATCCGCTATGCCCGGCAACTACCCGGCTCAGGACTTTGGTCCGGCTACACGGAGCCGTGGAGCTATCATGGGGAACAGCGGTCCGGTCTGACCGCGGGAGCTTTCGCTTCAAGCCAGGTGTTCCTACTGTGGACACAAGGCGATTTCTCTCCCTTCAACGTGGATTTCGGTGCGATCGCAACGCCGATGGACACCGGCAGCCAGACCGGACAACCATGGAATCGTCAAGGGCTGTCACCGTTTCAGTCCTACTTCTCTCAGTTGAGCGAGTTCGTTTCTCCGGGAAGCGGACTCTTGACTGTCAAGCAGACAGACTTCATGCTGCCGGGACGGAAACTGGACGTCGACATCTCTCGCGTCTTCGTCACCCCTCGGGCCTTTGACTTCAGCGGAGCCACACCCACACCTTACCTATTCGAGAGCTACCCCTTTGCCAACCTCGGGACTGGATGGCAACTGAACTTCCCATGGATCTCATCCCAGTACTTGCACCTCTGGGACGGGCAGATGTATGTCCTGAAATGGGTCGGCAACGACTTTGAGAACCACGATGGAGAACACTTCCTCCTCCGTCGTTCCTCGTGCGGCACCGGCTGCTACACTTACATACTGTACGCAAAGAGCGGAACTCGATTCAACTTCGACTCGTCTAGGCAGCTAACGTCTATTGCCGATCTCTCTGGCAATGCCATATCGTTCTACTACGCGAGCGGTCGGATCGACTACCTCCTCGATACCATCGCTAGACGGATCTCCTTTACGTATAACGGCGACGGGACACTGAGTTCCATTTCCTCGGGCGGCGTTGCCGTGAGCTATGCCTACCAGTCAGGTCATCTTCGTTCCGTGGCCGACGCCCTGAACCGACAGACGTTGTTCGATCATACTGACACCCGGACCAGCTATTTGCTAACGGCGATTACCTACCCGACGGGCGCGAAGTCGGTCTATACTTGGAGCAACCCTTCTGTCATCATCGGATCCGACCTCCAGGCCTTTTATGTAACACTCCAGAACACGCTCAACTCGCAGGGCCAGAGCATTCGCAGCAATCAGTACGACTACACAGTCGTCACCGGGAAGGTGACGTACGTGAAGGTTACCTCCTACGATGCCGGTGTGGCAAAAGGTTCGACGGTCCAACTTTTGGATTCGCTCGGCGGAAAGAGCACGACGATCTTGCGCGATGCCGCTGGCAATCAGCTGAACAAGCAAGTGACCTGGTTTGGTGGAGGGGGCGTCGGTCAGGTTGATTTCTATCCGGGGGCGTCGACGACGCCCTCGTACTCGACGCTTTCGGCGTACGACGACTGGGGGAACCTCATCTACAGCAAGGATCCAATCGGCCACGAAAAATTCGCGTCGTACGTCAACACCCGATACCAAGGCGGATTCTACGCGCCCGGTCAGCTCACTCCGATCGCGTTAGGAAACCTCTTCTCCGACGACTTCGAGGACCGCGATCTTTCCGATTGGACTCTGGACCAGACCGCCGGACCCGTCGGACTTGACTACACGACTTTCGCGAGCGCTCCTCCGGCTGTCAAGATTGTACACAACGGAGGGCCTTCCGGCGGGGCATCCGCGACTCACACGTTCGTGGGGCAGTCGACAAGTTTCGTAGCGGAGATCACGGTGCGCGCAGAGGAGACCAACAAGGAGCACTTCCTCTTGCTTCGATCCTCGACGAGCATGCGCGTGTACGTGAACATGTATTTGGACGGTTTCATCAGATTTCGTGACAACGGGACCGGGTGGACGGCGGTCCCCGGGGCGACCTACCAGGCGCAGCAATGGTACCGCATCGCCTTCGAAGTGTTCCCCGCCTCGAACACATACAACATTTGGGTAAACGGAAGGAAGGCCCAGACTGGTGCTCCCTTGCTCGGGAGCGGGGCGATTGACCGCATGACGATTCAGGCGTCCTACACCGCCGGGCCGTCAGCGGCGATGTTCGTGGACAACGTGAAGGTGTTCCAAGGAACGACCTTGTCGATTGGCGGCTTGCAGCCCGGCCAGATCGTCACATATTCGAGTCTCGAAGGGTTCACGTCCGATACCGAGAAAGCTTCTGCCCAGGGTTGGGCGACCCTGTCCCTGTCCCCAAGTAGTTTCTCCTATGGCATCGTCAACGTGTATGGTGTGGAGGGGAGTCAGGAGTATGCGAGCCCGTGGCGCGTCTTTTGGGGAGGGGATATGTATGTCTACACGAAACCATGGAACGCGTTTCCTGCGCGGACTACATCGGGATTCCTTCGCTCCTCCACCCTTTATGTGGACGACAGCTTACCGTGCGGTGCGACCGCCGTGGGTGACACGGACGGTTGGGACTGGGCAGCCGATCTCCCGGCCTCAGGGTCTCAGTATCATCGTTCGATGTACCTGACCGGGACGCACCAGCACTACTTCGCGGACGCGAGTTGCACCGTGAGCATTGGCAGCGGGAACTTCTTCCTGCAATATGTCCAGGTGCCGTCGAACCAGTATCCGAGCGAGATCATGCAACAGTTCCGGGATCTCGCGAATTCCTGGGAGCACCGGGCATATTGGGGCTCGAACTTCATTGCTCTGGGCACGGACGGGACGAATTCGCGCCGTTCTATGGGCAGGCTACCCACCTCGGCAGGACGCTGGTTTCAGCTGATCACCAAAGCGGATGACGTAGGAATGAACGGTTTGACACTCGAAGGATGGGCGTACACGCTCTTCGGAGGCCGCGCTTTCTGGGATTATTCTGGTGTCGGAGGCTCCGAGTTTGGAGAAATCCGAATCTCGGGACTCCAGCCCACTTGGACCGCAACCCTTTACGACATAAAGGGCAACCAAGTGGCCTCTGCGACCGTTCCGACGGGGAGTACAGTCGCCGCGATCAACGTTTACGGCGCCTCAATCCCGATCCGTGCGTTTCCCTTCGATGGTTTCTACATCATCGCGGGGGGAGGATCAACATACCGCAGTCCGGTCTTGTCTTTCTGGGGCGGAGACACATATCAATATGCGGCGACCGACTTCTATCCGAATGCCTATACCGATCTGACTTTCCCGCATGATCAGACGGCATGCACCCTGGAATACCAAACGGGGCGGGGTGCGACTCCCCAGGTCCCCGTCAAGGCTTGCTATCGGTACACATCCGATGGCCTGATGGATCGAAGCAAGGTAAACGACAGTGGGTCGTGGAGAGAGACCCAATCCACGTACGGAACCAACGGCATCCTGTCGAGTGTGACCGATCCCAAGGGGAACAGCACCTTCTACGATTATTCGGCAACGTACGGTAATGCCTATCCAACCAGGGTCCGCGACAGCCTGGGTACGCGGAGCCGGTCGGCCTACGACCCGTTGACGGGGCTCCCGACATCCGTGATAGACGGACGTGGTTACCTGAGCCGACGCGGATACGACCTCCTCGGTCGGCCGACTGATCAATCCTCCTACGACCTTCCTCCTGCCTCCGAGGTAGTCTATCTCGACATGGAATGGACGACGCAAGAACCGACGCCGCGAATGGAGGATCTGTCCGCTCATGGAAATCACGGAACCATCATAGGGACGACACCGGTCGCAGGAAAACTGGGTGTCGCACGAAGCTTTGATGGGAATTCTCGGATTGCCGTCCCATCCTCGAGTTCTCTGACGAACTGGAAAACCGTCGCAGGGTGGTTCAAGGTGACCACGAATGCCGATTACCGCCGATTCTTCGCATATGGAAGTTACCTTGATTCGAACTACGCCCTCGTCCTGATGGGTAGCGCGGCGAACGCATACCGGATTTACCTCGCGACGAAGAATGGGGGCGGAGCGGAGAAAACGGTCTGGACGGACTTCACACCCCCCATAGGCAAGTGGTTCCACCTCGCCGTCGTACTCAACGGATCTAATACGAAGATCTACGTTAATGGGGTGGTCCGCGGGACCGGGACGGATACTGACACTGCGAATTTCGCCGCAGCATTCACAGTCGCCTGCGATGGATCGGGCGTTAGCTGCTTGAACGCATCGGCCGACGAAGTGTACGTTTTCAATACGGGTCTTATCGCGTCCGATATCGGTCTATTGGCCACTCTCTCCTACGGTCTCCTGTCATCGACGACAACTGCGTATGACGACATTGCGAACGTCGTAACGGTTTATGAGCCAACGACAAGACGGAGGCAGCTCCACTTCGACATGGAGACGATCTTGAATGCGAAGATGGAGGACCTCGCGGGCCATGGCACGCACGGCACGATCACGGGAACCACACCTGTTGCGGGACGATACGGAAACGCCCGCACATTCAGCGGAACCGGGGACGAAATTGTCGCGTCTCCATCGGTCCAGGGAAACATCGGTTGGACGGTTATGGTATGGTTCTACTGGAACGGGAACACACTCCGCACGTTTGAACATCCGTTGGGAATGGGTGTCGGGCACGATGCAACGTTCTACCTCGCCACGACGAACGGGAATGTGAACATGAAAACGCAAGATGCCGCGGGTGCGACAGTCATTGACGCGACTCTCGGCGCCGTCACCGCGAACACGTGGCACCACGTCGCGATGTCGTTTGACGGTGCATCGGTTCGCGGTTATTTGGATGGGGTCCTCAAGAGCACCCTTTCCGGGCCTGCCACGGCAATCCGGTCGAACAATCTGGTCGTCGGCGCGGACGGCCCCGCGACCAACTTCTTCGGTGGACGAATTGATGAAGTGCACATGTTTGATCGACCGCTCGGTGACTCCGACGTCCTGGCTCTGTATCAGGGTGTTGAGAAAGGCTTCTACCAGAAGGCGTACTTCGATTCTCTCGGCCGGGCGACCACAGTCACGCGACGCGACATGTTCTCTTCGTTGACCTCCTGGCAGACGAACACGTACAACTTCCAGGACAAGGTGGTCAGCACGACCGTCGCCCGCGACGCGACGTCAACGTTCACGACGACAAACAGCTATGACTTCCTAGCCCGGCCAACTGGCGTCACGTATCCAGACTATCCGGGCAACCCGGCGACTGTCACCTACGACGACGTGAACCGAATCCGAACCGTCGTCGGGGAGAATGGTAGGAAGATGCAATACCTCTCGGACATTTCGGGTCGAACCGCCGCTGTCCGGGAATTCATCGACGCGGTGAACTACTATACCACCTCTTACGGATACGACGAAATGGGAAATCTTCTCTCCGTGACGAACGCACTCAACCAGCTGACGAGACACGATTATGACAACCTCAATCGTCTCAAGAAGACTACTTACCCCGACGCGACCAGATACGCGCAATATACGTACGACGGTGTCGGTAATCTGCAGACCCGCCGGGACCGTGCGGGCCAAGTGACTACATATAACTACGACAACCGGTACCGCCTCGCGAGCATCGATTACTCGAGCACGACCCCGAATCCCGACGTGACTTACGCGTACGATCTGAACGACAACCCCACCTTGATGATCACAAATCCGTCGGCTCCTATGACGACCGTGACGGACGCTTATGACGGGCTCAACCGCGTGGTCACGGAAACGACAACAGTCGGCGGAACGCAGTATCCGGTCGACTACTCATATGACCTGACAGGTCGCGTCACCCGTTTGACGTATCCACAGAACGCAAACGGCAGCCGTTCCTGGGTTGATTACGCCTACGATGCCGTCGGGAGAACCTTGAGCGCTAAGGACCCGTCGAGAACCTTCTCGACGTTCAGTTATTTCGCCGACGATCTAGTCAAGGATTCCACGATGGGGCCGGGAGTTACTGACATCCTCCAGTCGAGCGTGTACAATGGACGGGGCTGGCCCACTTCGATCAAGGCGACCTATGGCGCAACCACGTATCTCGATTTGCCGTACACGTATGATCCATCTGGGAACGTCCTCACGATGGGCCCGTCGACGTTCACATACGACAACCTCTCCCGACTCAAGACGGCCTCCGGCGGTTTCGGTTCGCTCACCTACGCATATGACGCGCTGGGGAACCGGCTCACGGAAGATAAATCTCCCTCGACACTCTATACGCTCCGACCGAACGGAAACGGACCGGTCGCATGGTCTCCCACTGGCTGCACGTCGAATTGGGACTGCGTTGACGAAGCGAGTAGCGATGGAGACAGCACCTACGTCCGGACCACTTCAATCGGTGCAACCGACCTCTACTCCTTGCCCGATCTGCCAAATATCGGGCCTAAGGGAATTGATTATGTCGAGGTGACTGCGGTCGCCCGTGCGGATCCTCCGCCGCCACCTCCGCCCCCTCCGTGTCCTCCTGTTTGCAAGACCTCAGTCGGACCTTCCTCAACCGAGCCGGACGGACAAGGGGTGATTCAGTCCGGAACCAGCAACGCGATTTTCCTTCGCGTCAACACCTATCGAGGCTCTTCCCGATCCCTCGGATATTCATTCACTACGAATACCGAAAGGTGGACGACGAATCCCGCCACCGGCCAGCCGTGGACTTCGGCAGAAGTAAATGCGCTTCAGGCAGGGGTGGAAGCCGCTGATGTCATTTCGGGGAAAGAACTGCGCGTGACGCAGCTCTCCGTGTCGGTGAAGGTGTTCGACGGCGCCACTTACCGATACGGTTCGTTGCTCAATGAGCTTACATCGGTCAACCGGAACGGGACCATGACCTCTTTCACATACGACACAAATGGGAACCAAGTCTCGAAACAGGGAGGCGGCTCTTTCAGGTGTTACGAGTGGACGCCGGAGAACCTCCTATCTCGGGTGAAGTCTGTGTCGGCGAGCTGCGCGGAAACGGGGACTCAGGTGCAGGCATACACGTACGATAGCCTCGGTCGCCGCGTGAAAGTTGACAGCACGTCGTCCTCCACGTGGACGGTCTCGATTGTCTCCGGGATGGACACGATTTATGAGAAGGACAACTCGGGCGCAGTAACCAAATACGTTTACGCGAACGGCATGCGAATCGCGAAGATTAACCCTGACAACTCGGTCTACTACTACCTCGCTGACCACCTCGGATCGACACGGCAGGTTCGCAAGGCTGACCGGAGCCTCGTCTTCTCCACGGATTACGAGCCCTTCGGCAAACCTTTTGGGGTGAATGGCAGCGAGGCATACAAGTTCACGGGGGAGAAGCACGACGACCCGACAGGCCTCGTTTTTCTACGGGCGAGGCAATATGACCCGGAGACTGGCCGTTTCCTGAGTCCGGACCCTGTCCTAGGATCCCCCACCAACCCCGCCACCCTCAACCGATATGTGTACGTGTCTAACAACCCTCTGAGGTACACCGACCCGACCGGTGAATGGCTAAACATCGTGATCGGAGCAATCATCGGAGCCGCGGTTGGATATGTAGGATGTGGACTCGCAACCGGTGGTTGGACTAGCGGAAATTGCCTCGTCGCGGCCGGTGCTGGAGCGCTCATTGGAGCGGTTGCTGGCGCCACATTCGGTGCCTCTCTCGCTATCGCGGGTAGCGCGGGCCTGGGCACCGCCGCTGCGGGAGGAGGGTTCACGTTTGCGGGCCTTTCAGGTCTTGCTGCCTTCACCTTTGCTGGCGCCGTCTCCGGTGCCGTCGCTGGAGGCGCAGGCTACATGCTTTCAGGCGGGATTGCCGTTGCGAGCGGGAAAGAGTGGCAATTCAATGGAGGCGACTTCGTGCACTCGGTTGGCATGGGTGCGATTGAAGGAGCCATAGGCGGAGCCGCGGGGTACGGCTTAGGGGTCGCGGGATCGCGCCTAGGGAATTGGTTCAAATCCTGGCGAGCAGGGGGGGCCGACCTAGACCCATCGACAGTTGGTCCCGGTGCGCTAGAAGGCAAACCGACTGTCACGCGCGACTTCGGAAGAGGGCCCGAAGATGTCTCCTCGATCGTTGGAAAGAACGCCAAGGAATACTACGTGCAGTCTCACGAAAATGCTGCAACACCCCATTGGCATATCCGAGATACCGGAGGGCGATATGTGCGTAATCCGCTTGATACCTCTTCAATGAACCCCGCGGGCGGTAAGCACTGGTTCTTCGGCGACCCCCTGCCTGATTGGTGGCCCTAGGAGCGATGAATGGACGTCACTAGCTTCCATCTTTACGAGTACAGGGTGCTCAGACGAGATACCTACCTGTTGAAGGGGGCGTTCCACTCACGCCCGGCGTCCGAGTTCAACGAAGTCAAAGCCTGGCCGAGCATGCCTCCATGGGCCGACTCGGCTGAAGACGTCAACACGTTCGCCTTGGTCTACCACGCTGTCTGGAACATTCGGATAATGTACCCGTACATTGTGATGATGGTTGGCGACGTTCCTCTCGGCGAGACCCCCGCGTTTCCGGGTTCCCGGACGCTACCACAAGAAGTCTTCGAGATACATCCGAACGTTCGCGTGGAGAGCAACCTCGGCTTGGACCATGATGGTGAATTCCGGCGCTACGACAAGATTCGAGTTTTCTTGTTTGACATAGCCGAGGGTGATTTTTTCGAGTTCGGCGGGATGGTAACCGATCTATCTCGGTTTCGAGGTGCCTTTCTATTCTCGAAGGATCGCCCCCAACTGGACACGGTCAAGAGGCTGATTGAACAGTCTAAAGAACCAAAAGAACTGCTGCATACGTTGCTAAGCCGATTTGATGCGGTGTTTAGCTGGCTCGAAGACACCGATTTCATCCTCGTCACCACGGATAAGAATCTAGTGAAAGCCTTCCTTTCGAAGTCCGATTTGCCAAGGATCGAATAATGTCTTGAATCACTTCATCCTTCAAGATTCCCCAAGACTGAGCGTGGTAGATCCCCCAGGTCACCGTCTTCCGATGTCACTTTGTCGTCCAACCTGTACAGTCCTTGCCTCGACAGATGTTAAGCACCACGGAGGAATCTTATCACCCGCGTCGGACTCTAGAGTCTACGGCGTCGCTCTGCCCACCCATACGTAGAAATCTCTCGGTTTCATCCGCGCCGCAAGGAGCCTCGCGCGATGGCGGAACCCGCGATTTCGAAGCGGCGCCGTCTTGGTTTCTCCGAGATCCCCCGGAAGGTCCGGTGGATCATCTACGTGAATGCGGCGGGTGGGGTCGGGTTCGGCTACCTGATGATCTTCATCACCGCGTACTACGCGCAGATCGGGATTGGCTCGGGGACGATCGGCCTGATCCTCGGTGCGGAGGGCGCGGCGATGGTGATCTGCGCCGTTCCCCTGGGCATTTACTCAGACCGCCGTGGACGGAAAGCCCCTCTCTTGGTTGCATCCGCGGTCCTCCCGCCCACCGTGCTCGTCTTCGCCTTCACGACGGAACTCCAATGGCTCGTCTTGGCCGCGATCGTGGCGGGCATCGCCGAAGGCGGGTTCCTCGCCACATGGAACGCGATCATCGCGGACCGGACGACCACGGAGCAGCGGAATGCGGCGTTCGCCTTATCGTTCATCCTGGGCAACGTGGCTGGTGGCATCGGCTTCGCCCTGCCGATCATCTTCCCGGTCCTCGAGGCGTGGACGGGCCTCGATAACCACGCGATCCACATCGCGGTCCTCCTGGTGACGGACGCCTTCGGATTCCTCGTCCCGATCGCCCTGATTGTGCTGTTGCGAGGCTACCGCGAGACGCTGCGCCCGCGGGAGGCACGGCGGAAGGCGACGGACTGGAAACCGCTTCTGAAGTTCTCCAGCCTGAATGGTCTGGTGGGCCTGGGGGCCGGTTTCTTCATTCCCCTCGTCACCACGTGGCTCTATCTGAAGTACGGCGTCCCGGACACCTGGAGCGGTCCGCTCCTGGCCCTCTCGAACATCACGATCGGCTTGTCCGCCGTCGTCAGCGCCGCCATGGCGAGGCGATACGGGCCGGTGCGGGCGATCGTCATGGCGACCGGCACGTCGACGGCCTTCCTCCTGAGCCTCGCCTTCGTGACGAGCCCGGTCGTCGCGGCCGGCTTCTACCTGGTTCGTGCCGCGTTGATGAACATGTCCGCGCCGATCGCGGATTCGTTCCTCATGGGTATTGTTCCTCCCGAGCAACGAGGCCTGGCCAGTGCGGTGAACTCAATCATCTGGCGGCTCCCGAACAGCATCACGACGGTCTTCGGCGGCATCCTCATGCAGGCGGGCAACTACGATCTGCCGATCTTCCTGGCCACGGCGTTCTACGCCGCCTTCGTCTCGGGATTCTACGCGGTCTTCCGTAACGTAAAGCCAAGCATGTGAAGCCACGTGAGGACCGCGGGTCCACCTAGGCTCTGTTGGGATTCCGTTCCCACACGACCATCACATGCCGGAGACCGACCCCGAGTTCATGGAGGCGCCATAGGAGGAGCACACGTATC
>Ga0209236_1001833_pt1 | contig 12905 bp, 9 predicted proteins | sample GraSoi013_1_40cm_FD_185819 | JGI IMG/M metagenome (GOLD analysis project Ga0209236, IMG submission 185819) | Grasslands soil microbial communities from the Angelo Coastal Reserve, California, USA - Sample 09_27_2013_1_40cm (SPAdes) (version 2) | ecosystem: Environmental > Terrestrial > Soil >... | reverse complement strand
GTTCGATATTCCGTCCAACGGCGGCGTCTGGGCGTCCTTCAGCTTCGACATAACATCCTATGTCGTGAAGGGGACGAATACGCTGACCTTCACACACGCAAACTGGGACTGCAGCGTCTCTGACAGTGTCAGAAACCTACAACTCACTAACGGAACAACGGTCGTCTACGTCAACGCGACCGTATCCCCCCTGGCCTGTAGCCAGCCGCTCACCTACACCTTTTCAGTCTAGACCCTCGAGAGACGAGTGTCTCGTTCATCAGTCCACGATTCGACGGGCAAATACGTTCGGGTAAGACTGAACTAGTAACCAACTCTGATTTGTTGAATATTGCTAAATAGATGCGTCCGTCAACAATCGAATGGCTTGCGACGGCAAATGACTTTGTCAGGTACAGGAATCAGAGTGGGCTTTACTATCAAGTGAAGGAATACATCGATTAGAACAGCTAGCCACTGATTTGGCTCAGGCAAAATAGGCATGTTGAAACGATTTCGTGAACGTACGCTAGCCAGATCTGGCTTAAACCCCACCCGATCTGAACCTCGAACTTTGTTCAAGGCATTATTGGCGTTACCAGCTTGTATGTACCAGTAAACCGGTGCTGAAATCCCACCCCCCGCACCAATAGTAAACCCCCTGCTCCGGGTTTGATTATTGAACACATTCTGGATGAAGAAAGAACGATACAAACCATCCACCATCGGACGACGCGTCAAAATTCTGGAAGTCACCTCCCGACGGGCCGACTGGGTTGTTTATCCCAGATTTTTTCGGTTATCAAAAAAGTGACGTTGCTGTCCATGTTACAATAGAAACTAGGATCGGAAATCGGCAGCGGGCCGCGTTATTTTGAAAGATAAGCCACCAAAAAAAAGAGGGGGATCGAGGCCCCGGTCTGCTTGTCTATGTGAAATTAGTCTTCCCGGTATAGGTTCCTGCGCTGGTCAAAGGTCCGGTAGCGGTGCCCGAGAACGATCCTTCGCCTCTGAGGTTTGCAAGGGCACCAGTCCCACCAGCAAGTAGGGTAAAGTGTCCCCGGAAGGACGACCCTTTGCCTTGAGCTCTAATGAGGAACACGGCTGTTCCTGACTTATCCCCGACCGTCCCAACGAAAGTGCATGTCGCCTTGGTATTCGCAGTGCCATCAGAGTGTGTTACAGTAACGGCCTGCCCGGAACAGGTTCCAACAAAGGTCCCAGTAGACGTGAAGGCGGAATCATAGGTGAGAATCATGTTCCCGCCCGCGACCCGAGCCGTAGGCGGTGAGTTGCTCACTGTGAAGCTCCCACTGGCAGAAGTAGGCGCAGCATAAGCTACTGGCAGGAGGAGTAGTAGTGGCGATAATAGCGCTAGGAGAATCCTCAACGTTTTCATCTAGCTTTTTCCACCTCCCAACACGTTCTAAGTATTCCAGTGCCCCTTCGTCTCCTTAGGGCCGAACAATAGAGGCTTAGGAGAACCGTACGGATTGGAAATGAGGCAAACGAGCATCCTTGGAACTTTAATTTAATACTGCCGGTATCCCAGGATTGAACTTGGAAGACGCCGATATGCCTAACGGTAGACGCGTGCGTGGAGCGTTGGGACGTTTGTGCGTCTCGACGAATCTCCTTTCACGGACGAGTTTCTTTCTAACGTTCGCACGACCTGACCGTGCGGGCCCGGTTGTTATCGGGTTTCCCTGGTTTTCAGCGACGTAGGCTGACGATTTCCTCCAAGCTCATGCTTTTTATCACGATGTTTCGACTCTCGTCGAAGCCTCGCTCCCTGCTAAGCGAGTGGTACAGCTTCTCTAACCTTGTTCGTCTCTAATTCTTTGTCCTACCCGGCGAAAAAGCTCGTCCGAAAACTAACTTCGGTGATCTCTACGGCCTGTGCTATGCTACGCGTAAGCGTAATACCAGAGAAAGACTCCGCCGAAAGAACTAACCTCTCCCTACGTCACGGTGACGCGAAGAATCCTCAGCGGCGAGATGGACGAGTTTATCGCCTACAAGCTCTCCTAGGGACGACGCTATGACGTCGAGGGGAAGACGTTGGCGCGACTCGATGATTATTTGGTGGCGCGGAAGAGAACTCTTCGTGCTGAGGAAGACGAACGGAGCCTGGAAGATCATTGGGTACTGGTCCAACAGTTGAAGACGTTCTTATCGCTTTCCGCGGATCCGCCGCTAACAACTTTCTAGGAGAGAAAGATATGAAGACCGCTATGAGCAAGGGTGGAACCAAGAGGATTCGCGTCGGCATCATCGGCGCCAACCCGGATCGCGGATGGGCGGCGCAGGCACACATTCCTGCTTTGAAGTCGCTCTCGGATGACTTCGAGATCACGGCGCTGTCCACCAGCCGACGCGAATCTGCCGACGCCGCCAGCAAGCTCTTCGGTGTGCCTGTCGCGTTCGACAATCACCAAGACCTCGTGAACAGCGCTGTCGTCGACGTCGTCGCTATCACCGTCAAAGTGCCGTATCACCTCGAACTTGCGACGGCAGCCCTCGACGCGGGCAAGGCTGTCTATTGCGAATGGCCGCTCGGCAACGGCTTGAAAGAGGCGGAGACTTTAGCCGCGCTGGCGAAGAGAAAAGGCGTCCTCGCCGTGGTGGGGCTGCAAGCCCGCTCTGCTCCGTCGGTTGCCTACGTACGCGACCTGATCAGACAAGGGTACGTCGGTGAGGTGCTCTCTACCACGTTGATCGGTTCGGGAATGGGCTGGGGGCCGACAGTGGAACCGTACAACGCCTACACCAACGACAAGAAAAACGGCGCAACGATGCTCTCGATCGCGCTCGGCCATACGGCGGATGCGCTGTGTCACTGCCTCGGCGAGGCCCGAGAGCTCTCGGCTACCATGACCGTGCGCCGAAAGTCCTTCACGATCGCGCAGACGGGCGAAAGCAAGCCCATGACCACAGAGGATCAGGTGTTGGTCACCGGACTGCTCGAAGGTGGGGCCGCGCTATCAATCCACTATCGCGGCGGCGTTTCACGCGGCACGAACCTGCTCTGGGAGATCAACGGCACCGAGGGCGACCTGCAGCTAACCGCCGCCGGCGGCCAAGCCCAGATCTTCGAGATGACCGTACGCGGCGGCAAGGGCAGCCAGTCCTCGCTCGAAGTGCTGCCCGTGCCAGAGAAGTATCGGTGGGCGCCGCCGCAAGGCCCTTCCACCAACGTCGCCCAAGCGTACGCGCATTTCGCCCGCGATTATCGAGAGGGAACGCACTTGTGCCCTACGTTCGATGACGCGGTCACGCGCCATCGCATGTTGGACGCGATCGAGACGGCCGCGGCAACCGGTCAGCGTCAAACGCTTCGTTGATCCGGCGAGAAGCGTCCCCGAAGAGCGAGTAGAGAGCGAGCTACTGGCGGCGATCGCAGCTTTGAGATTTTCCTGAGTCACGAAAACCCTACGTTCGTCGTCGCGGTCGTAGAAGAAGCCAGCCATTGGCTTGAATAGTCCGAACGAGTCAGAGAACTTTTGCGGGTTTACCCGGATAGAGAGCCGAACGGTCTTCCTTCCAATGAGCATAGTGGCTATGTCATTCTTCCGAACTAACGGTTCCTTTCGATAGAAAGGATGCCATCTGAATCTTGGTCTAGGTCACGACTAGGGCAGGCAGCAATGACTACAGTGAGCCATGAACCCGTTCACTTGGTCACGACTAGGGTAGTAATTCCAGAATGTGACTGCCCAACTATCGGGTACTGTATTCCCGTTGCGGTTGCGTTGATCGTATAGGTCCCTGTTGGAGTGCTCGACGTAGTGGTACCCGTGAGGATGATCTCTCCATTGTTGATCGACGTATCATAACTATGCTCGGTTAGAACAGGGCCATTTTTTACGTTCGGAGATATGGTCGTTCCAACAGTAACATGGATACCCGTAAGGCATTGATGTCCGGTTGGGATTATGTAGAATAGCAAGTTTGACCCTCTTGTAATGGTCTCGCTGGTAGGAGAGATGGTGACCTGGAAGTCGCTATTGCACTTAGCTGCTGACACAGTATAAATCGGGGCGGCTGCGAGAACAGCCCCGGATACCAGCAGAAGCATTAGCAATCGGCTTGCCAGAATCATGATAGTCACCACCATCGTAGTAACTTCTATATAACTTGTCCCGTAGAGTCACCAACTATCGCTAGTGAAATCTCACAAAGGAAGACCTATGCTCAGCTCAGGTAGGTACTTCCGGAGGGCGCGTCTTGGGTTCCGTGCCATCCTTAGTGAAGAATCCCGACTTCTTCGCCCGCTTGCTACCGGTATGGTGCTGGACGTGCGGCAAGGTCACGACGAATGAGATAACCTTCCGTTGGGGCGGGAGATGCCTTCTTTGCAAGGAATGTGCGACAATAGTGGTGGAAAGATTCTAACTAGAATCTCAATTGTTGATGAACGGTTTAAGCCTAATTTTCGTGTAGTGCTCCAGATCCTTCTGTTGGTTCTCATCGGGTAGGAGGATGAATCGAAACTTGCAAGTCCTGAGGTAGTTGGTGAGTTCGTCCTCCTTGGTTATGCTGAGCTTATCCATCAATAAACTACGGAAGGAGCTGTAGTCCCTCTCTCCAGAAAAATGCTGAAGTCTTATTCTTCGGTAGAGATTTCCGGTTCTTCCCACATAAAGTGCTCCTCGGCTGTCGTATATGACGTAGACTCCTCCGCTGTTGGGAAGCCATTTTTCTTGAATATCAGAGAACCTGTAGGTGGGATAGCTTTCCAAGGTTGAGAATAATTTTTCCAATGGCTCTATTTCCGTCGCGGGCGGATTTGTGTCCTGGGTTCCAAGGTACGCAATATTAGCCGGGTCGGGTGAAATGAGTTGCAACTTGGTCGCTATCCTTCTGAGCAAGGGAACACGAAGAACCCATAACTAAGTAACCAGAAGCATTACCGAAATGAGAAGGACGAATGTGGCAGTTCCATAATCAATCGCTGACTTAGATATCGAGAAGCCGTAAGCCGAAGTCAGCAGAAACAAGGCGCTTAAGCTAAGAAGTATAATGCCCACAAGCCTTCTAGCCAAATATCGCCATTTCATTGGGAGACTACCCTGAAGGCTTTCTGTTCTGTTCATTGGCTCTTCACCACTTAAATCAATTAAGGGAGCTTCTCAGCTAGCCTCGACGTTATTCATTAGGACATACATCGCACTACGCTATCCGTTGCTCACTCAACCTGCTCCCATCAGTTGTCACTATTCTTCCCTTCGGAAGGTTGAACTCTCGTGCTAACCGAGTCCCCGACGCTTCAACTAAGCGCGATTTGAAACAAACTGACCCTGACCGTTGCAAGCCACTGTGGTTGCAAGAAGAAAGGCGCGGAAGTCAAAGGCTCTAAGGCTCAGAGACGCATGAACAGCGTAAGCTAGGGCGATCCTTGGCCCTAGCTTCAGATACACCTAATAGTCTGAACATTAGAGAGCAAAAAGTCTGGTTAGCATGGCGTCAAGCCTACGTTGTGCCGCCCTCTTGTCGTTGATAGCCGCGGTTTTCTGTTTGCCGATACAACTCCCGCAAGCCCATGCGTCGGGTCCGTTGGCGTTGGACGGAGTGGGAACCAGTACGATTTGTGGCACCTACTGTCGCGCGGAATCCCTAACTACTGCACATGGCCATGATGTCATAATACTGATCGTGGAATGCGGGTTTACCAACTGTTTATCTACAATATCAACAATCACGGATAGTAGTGGCCTAAATTTCACGCAACGCGTATCTTTCGCGCCCAGCGATAAAATATGGGAATACTATGCCAGAACCACATCCCCGCTGAAGTCGGACAACATTTCAGTGGTGATTCCTGGAATTTACAATTGGGGAATGCAGGTTCTCGCAATCCGTAACGCCAACACTCGAGCAATCTTCGACCAGAGTCCAGGATTCCCGATAACTTTGTCGTGTCTTGGACCCGGGGGGATTTCAGTAACAACGTGTTCCGCTTCGATAGGAGCCGTCGATCATGACTTCATCATAGCAAGTACGGCAATAAATGATGCGGGAGCATGCACACCCTCATCAGGATTTGCCGAACTGGGGGGCGGTGGTGGGGACGGCGTCCTGGATATTGATTATCAAATAGTTTCGATGCCTCATGGCAACCTTGTGTTTACCTGTAGTGGCAGTGACCCTGTGGCGATGGTGGTCGATGCAATCTCGCTCCCCAGTGCCTTCGGGACCTCTTAGAATTGGTCGTGGACGGATTCAAGCGGGCCCGGCGGTTCACTCCGACCGTCTTTGACTATCGTCGCCATACCGAAAATTGACTATATGCGTGTGTCAAATTTTCAAAACCGGACTAAGCGAACTCAATTTCAATCTCGATTAGTGTGGGGATTGCACCTGCACAATCTCCGGACCGACCGTCAGACAGTGTCCTGGAGGGGAAGGGAGCAATGTCTGAAGTCATCAAAGATAGGAGAAGTTGCAACTATTAGTACGAGGCTGCAAATGCGTGTTCGGGACTAGCCTATGGCGTATAGGTTACCGTCGCTGCTCCCGACGTAGATGGTTCCGTTCGAGCCGATGGCTGGGTCAGATACGGAGAAGTACAACCCAGCGGTTGATCCAACGGCGAATTTCCAGCTCAGAGTGCCGTTGGGAGCCATCGCGTATAGATTGCCGGCCCCGTAACGAGTGCATCCAGAAACACTGCAGGTACTATCGGTGACTCCGCTTCCGAAATAGAGAATCCCGTTGGACCCTATTGCTACAGAAGACTGTTGAATTGTTACGTAAGATGTGACAGAACAGTCGGTGGTAATACAATGGCCGCCACTTCCGCCGATAGTGAACTGCCATTGTAGAGTGCCGTCTGGGTTGATCGCGTACAGGCTGTCCCCCGAAATATAGATGGTACCATCTCGCCCAATGCTATCGATATATCCAGCGGGAAATCTCCATTTCGCTGTTCCATCATGGTTGATGGCGTAGCCACCAGCATAGATCGTCCCATCCGGGCCGACTGCGAGAGGACCAACCCCAAAGAGGCCAAATAGACTCCATCTGACGGTTCCATTCGGGTTCAACGCCACCATACACTGCGCACACAATAAAGACGGGGACGGATTGTCATCGTCGATTCCCACGTACAGAGTCCCATCATGACCTACTGTGGGAGAGTCGAATACTTCACCGCCGGCAGCCAACTCCCACTTTAGAGTACCGTCCGGGTTTACAGCGATGATTCGAAAGCCAATGTCTGATGTGTAAATGGTTCCGTCGGGGCCGATTGTGGGAGAAGAAAGCTCTCCTCCTTCTCCCGTGTTTGCGATCGTAAGATTCCATTTCAGACTTCCGCTTGGGTTAATCGCGTACAGGATCCCTTCGGGCGGTCCCGATGGACTGTAGTAATTACATCTCAGACAGCTTGCGAGATAGATTGTTCCATCGGAACCGATGGCTGGAGAAGTAATGATGGGTGAGGGCGTTTGGAACTTCCAGAGCAAGTCTCCTTGCAGGTTCAGTGCATATAAGTTGCCATCCTCGCTACTCACATAGATTCTTCCGTGGCCGACTGCTGGCGCAGAACGGACTGGGCCATTCGTCTGGAACGTCCATCGTAAGAAAGGAATAGCAGGACCCGGAAATGGAGACAGCCCCGTGTGCTGAGCGTTTTGGTGATACATCGGCCATGACCTCGAAGCGGACGAGGCCGTCGAAGGTTGGATTGATGGCGATGATAGGAGAGAGAGCGCAAGCAGGGATAGCACCGTAAGCATGGCCAAGGTCATGCCACGAAGGACTTGCCTCCCTTTATCTCTACCGGAGTAAAAGCTACGCTCTGATGAATCGGGAATAAACAGGAATAAAAGGGAATACGGAAAGCTGGTCGTAGTCTACAGCGCAGAATTGGTTATCCCGCCAAGCTACTCGGAAACCTATCTAAGACATAGCCAGGAGCGTCCACTCGCCTTCCAAGCCAACGATCCGGGAGACCGTCAAACGAGGGCCCCTGGAATCAAATCCTTGCTGGTGCGTTGAACGCGATCTTCTCCGCTACGATGAGGGTCGAATAATTGACTATATCCTTGTGTCACGTTATCGAAACCGGACCAAGCGAACGAGTCGTTGGTCGCGCAAATCTTGACGCATTATGTCGGGATGCCCTCTCACACCTGTTTGCGCACGACCGGATCGGATAAGGGGTCCCAAAGTAATAGTCAGAAAAAAAAGTGAGAAGGGAGGGTTAATCTGGTCTAATGAGTCAATTGCACTACTTGTATGATGAACGTCACACCTGGCGGTGGTGTGAAGCCCAGAATCATTGATGTGGAGAAGTGACCAGCAACAGCGGGAATGCCTGTGTCAAGTGGTAGGGGAGCTATTGGGACTGTTACTGGGGGTCCTCCAGTATGTCCTGTGAGAGTCATGGTTCCACTCAATACGAAAAAGGTTAGAGGTCCTGCGCTGCCAGGCATTACGACCCAGCCTTGAATGTCCGCGTTGAAGTGGTCCGCACCCGCTCCGGGTGAGCCAGCGGCAACTAGGTGGGCGCAACCTGTCCCGGTCGCGTCTCCCGTACCGTCGCTGTCAAACTCTGCCCAGAGCCAGAAACCGCCCTGGAATAGAGTGCAGAAGGATGGATTATTGCAGTTCTGCGATACCGCGATCTGCCAAAGTCCAGTGTTACCATACGCGTGAACGACAGGAACGCCAATTGACAGGACTGATAGAGCCGCAAGGATGGCACAACACGATCCGATCCGAATCATGGTCTTGGGTTTGCGCATTGATTTTCATGCCAATTCCAGAATATTCTTATTTAAGACCAGGCAATCTGCGGAAAGACAAAGCTACCTTTCGAAAGCGATAATCCGACGTAACTAGTGTGATGGCTTCCTTTGCCTCTTTCAGGAGTTTCAGGGACAACATGCGCATGACTGGCATCGGTCATGTACGTCGTAGACTACCATCATCGTCGCTTACCTGTAAAATCGACCGGAATGTTCTTAGCTAGCCAAGCACAATTACACTATGCGCAACATGTCCGACGAAAATGAAAGTTCTAACGAGAGCGTTCGGGTTGGCGCCGGAGGCGCCGACGTGGCCCGCACCAACACTAAACCACATCCGGGCAGCCGAGTGTAGGTTCCTAGGCCAGTGACCACAGGGTTCATAGGCTACCTGCTTGATGGCTAAGCCCTGGCGCGGTTTTCAGGTTTCAAAATGCTTGCGAAATCGAAACCTGCTCTTGTCCTAAGTGCCAGGTGCACGTAAAGCATCGCCCAGAAACGTCTCTGGGTCGCTATACGGATTACAGGAAAACGAAACGGTATGCGGACCCCCAACGCTTGTTATCAAGTAGTCCGCTTCACCATACTCGCCTGCTCCTATCTCTCCTATGTTCCGGAAGGGCGAGATGTTAGTAGTCGTGTAGCATGGTGGGGCATCATTTACAGCAGTGCTCACGATAACGAAATCTCCAGCGCCGGGCGGGGGAACCATTGCAACTGCGCTACCGTTCCAGCTGGTTCTTTCTACTGAAAAACTCGATGCCCAAGGGTGGTTGGTGTTTGCTCCTCTGACGCCGAAGACAACGAATGAGCGGTAGGCGTCAGGGGGGCCGGGGTATTGCCAAGTCACGTTTATTCTATCAGCGTGGAGCGGTGCGTTCGCAATAGTGTAAAATTCCCAGATTGGGAGACCACCTGTCGCTGCTCGCAGAGTCCAGACATGGCCATCTTCATCCGAAACCGAAGTTACGTTGTTGCCTCCGCCCTTGCTCTGGGCGATCAGCACTAGTACATCATTATAGCCAGTCGTGGTCAGTGATGCGTTCGCATTGGACGTGGCACAGTGTCCATTAGAACACAACGACCAGAAGCCGTCGAGCGCCATTCCTGGGAGGGAAGCTTGAGCATGTGGCGCATACACCAACATCGCTATTACAGAAAACAGTATTAAGCCAAAAACTCTCAACATCGTTCAACCAGCCCTCACTGGTCTGCACCTTTCTGAGTAATAGGCGTATCTTGAAATTCGCTCTCCTAAATAGCCGGATCACTCCCAGTGCAAGCAAGGTCAATAATCGACCCGACCGAAAAAACGCCAGAGCTCTAACATCCTAAACCGCCCGTCTTCGAATTCCTACGGTTCTCGGGTTTCAGAGCCCAAACCAAAAAAAGGACCGTAGCAGCCAAGCTAAATGTTTGCAGAGATCTTCTTTGCGAGCTGGTCGTAGATTCTCAATCTTTCCAGTGCGATGTCCGCTCCGATAGCCTTGTGCTCGCTGAAGAATTTCTCGACCTCAGCCATGCGGCTGACCCCGACAATCGAGAAGTATTCTCGCAAGATGATAGAGAATTGGGCTGTCCCAGAGTACATCTCCTCTAACTTGGCCATGTTCTTCTTGAACCACTGCCAGACGGCAGTTCTTACATCCGGGTTGGCTGTGGCGTAGAAGATCACGTTCCGGACGTCTTGTCGCTTTACCTTTCCACTCAATGCGAAGTCGAGTGTCTTTGCTACGAGTTCAGGATTCTTGAAGCTGGCCAATCCTTCCAAGTATCTCAATCGTTCTTCGTCGGTTGTGCTCTTGTTGTAATAGCCAATGAGCCCATCGTAATCATTAGAGGATCTGGCGTGTCCCATGACGACCGACCGTTTCATGTCAGGTTCGACATTGCCCAGGTCGTTGAACTTCGAACCAGCTTTCTTTGCATAGGCATCGTCTAGAAGAGTAAGGCGGGCAGCAATGATGCCCTTGAGAGTTGCGCTGTTGTCGTCCTTCTTGGTCTCGAAGATTTTCAATTCAGCGCGATGAAAGTTGCGGGAGGTCTCGATTAGTTTTGAGGGTGCGATCTGGTAGAGGAATGAGAGCTGGTCGGAGACTTCGATCGCGGGAAGATACTCCTCCTCGTTCTGATACTTCTCGATTAGGTTCAGGTATTCCTTGAAAGGCGTGCGTCCGGACAGCAGGAAGGCTTTGGCGTCACTGATCAATCCCCAACGGTCGAGCGGGGAGAGTCTGCTCTTCCATACAAGGTCTTGCAGTTCTCCTCCATCGTACTGGACGACGTAGAATCCCGTCTGGTCCACGTTCACTTTGAGAGACCGTCGCGTTGCAGGAAGATCGACCTCGGCCTTTTTCTTGTCGAGCAACAACGATTGCGTCTTGCCGTCAACGGTCATTGTCACCGGGATAGGCCAGGTTTGCTTCGAGGTCTCTCCAGTCAGGAGAAACCTTTCCTGTTCAAGGATCAATTTACTGCCAACCAACGAAGCTTTGACGACCGGAAAGCCTTCCTGGCTGATCCAGCCCTCCATTATCCGACTTACATCCGTCCCGGATGCTTCTTGGAGGCTTGACCAGAGATCGTGACCGGAGGCATTGCTGTAGCGGAATTTCTGTAGATACACACCGACGCCCTTTTTGAAATTCTCTGAACCGATGTAGGCCTCGATCATCCGCAGAATGCTTGCTCCTTTCCCGTAGCTGATCTCGTCGAATAGCTCTTCGATCTCCTCAGGGTCATGGACCTTTGCCATGATCGGATGGGTCTTGGTCAGTGCGTCGCGGCCCATTGCGCCCGACGTGGATGTTCGGACGAAGTCTTGCCAGACCTTCCATTCTGGATAGGCTCGGTCTGTGGATTTGAAGTCCATGAAGGTGGCGAAGCTCTCGTTCAGCCAGAGGTCATCCCACCATTTCATCGTAACCAAGTCTCCGAACCACATGTGAGCAATCTCATGGGCAATGACATGAGCGACGGATTTCTTCGCCCGGATGCTCGTGTCCTTGTCTACGTGGAGGAGAATTTCCCGGTAGGTTATGGCTCCCCAGTTCTCCATCGCGCCATAAGCAAATTCCGGGACGGCTACATTGTGGAGCTTAGGCAGTTGGAAGGGGATGCCGAAGTACGACTCGTAGAAGTCTAAGACTTTCCGGGTAGCATCGAACGAGAATTCTGTATTGATCTTTCCCGTCGGCCGATCCGCGTAGGCCGCGTAAAGTTCTGTCCCCCCATGCCGGCTCCTCTCCTGGACGAATTTTCCAACGCCCAAGTAGAGAAGGTAAGTGGACATTTTCGGCGTCTTCTTGAACGCGACAGTCTTCCTCTCCCCCTCCTTAGTCTCGGATTCGATGGGCATGTTCGAGATGACGGAGAGGTCAGCGTCGGTTCTGACTCTAACTTTGAACACTGCCTTGTAGGCAGGATGGTCCAGGCAAGGGAAGACTTTGCGAGCTTGAACGGCTTCGAGATGGGTAGTGAGGATGTAGCCGTCCCCGAAGGATGCCTTGTAGAACCCGGTGAAGTTGTCTGAGACCTTTCCATTGAAGTTTATCTCTAACGGACCCGAGAACTTGCCCGTCTGAATCTCTAGAACCTTCCCGACATGTTTGAACGGGAGTTTGCTTCCGCCAGACTTTGCACTGTTGATCTGTTGGCCCACAGCGTCGAGGGATATGTCCCCGATGGATTCTAGATCTACTGTCACTTTGCCGCTGTATTTGAGACCGGCAAAATCAACATCGAGGAGTAGGTCGTATTCTCTGACCTGCTGAACGTTCTTCTCAGGCTGAGTCGTTGCTTGCTGCAAGAGTACCCTATTTCGGCCACGATTTGGAGGTACTTAAGAAAGAATCACTCGACCTTCCTAACGAGGATCGTGATTCTGACTATCCTTCCAGGGACCTTTGACCATGTCCTACTGACAGTCCCCTTACCAGACGAGTAGCGGTATCACGGAGCATACGTAATAGAATCTACGAACCGTCTCAGCAGAGTTACTCGCCCTTTGAACAAGCGTCTCATGCTCTTGCTGCCGCTTGTCTTAATCGTCTCGCTTTTTCCTTCACAGATGGTGTCTAACGTTCACGCATCGGGGTACACCGGCACTGGACTCGTCTGTATCACTTCACCTGCAACCGCCACGAACTGTTCCAACAGTGCACCCACTATTGG
>Ga0209236_1001823_pt1 | contig 12934 bp, 8 predicted proteins | sample GraSoi013_1_40cm_FD_185819 | JGI IMG/M metagenome (GOLD analysis project Ga0209236, IMG submission 185819) | Grasslands soil microbial communities from the Angelo Coastal Reserve, California, USA - Sample 09_27_2013_1_40cm (SPAdes) (version 2) | ecosystem: Environmental > Terrestrial > Soil >... | reverse complement strand
TAGCGATCGGCTACCTCGGGGATGAAATCGAAGACCTGCCCGTCATGGATGGATCGCAGGAGTTTGATGTACTCGGCATGGGCCCACATCAATGGACAGGCCCCGCCGGTGGGTCGGCCCCCGAACAGGTATCGGTCCGGCCGGTCTGCCTCATCCCAGATCTGCTCCGGCAGCAAGCCAATCCCGTGCCCGAATCCTTCAAGCGCCCGGACCAATGGCCCTACCGGATGGCCCGCAGCCAGTTCGTAATGGCCCCGCTCTCCGGTCAGCAGCGGCCAGGCCCGGCCTTGCCCCCATCCCTGAAATGGCCCTCCATCGGGGCGCTGACCGTACCCATCATGGTTGTAGCGATGCCAGCAGGGACCAAACGGCGTCTCGACCTTCAGCACGGCGTCGATCACGCGCACGGAATCAACAATGAGAGGATCCTGTGGATCGCGGATCCCATACCGCACGAGTTCCAGGAAACCGGCATCGACGACTTCGTTGGCCGGAAATTCGGCCGGGCCGCCGGGCGGCTGGTTGGTCAAACGCAGCATCCCACGATTGGGATCTTCATCGGGCTGTACCTCGTCCATGGCGACCGGATGGATCCGGATGTAGTGGCGCGAGATGCCGGGCACAAGCCTGCCGGATGTCGTCGCGGTCCAAGACTCCGTGTGGCGTTCCAGGAAGTCGGCGTACGCCTGGACGAACGCGGCCGTCCTCTCGTCACCGCGGTGATCCGCATACATCGCCGCGCAGGTCAGCGCGGCGATACACACTGCCAGCGTCGACGGCGAGTATCCGCTGGCCTCCTCCCAGCGGTCCTGCGGCGTGACCGGCCCTTCGCGGATCAGGTAGGCGGCCGCCTGCATCACCATCGGGTATGGGTCAAACTCCTGCAGCGCGCTCAGTCGGTGGAGACGCCAGGCCAGCAGGATGGGAAAGGCCACCTCGTCCAGCTGCACACCCTGCCAGTACGGATCGCCGTTCAGCCAGAAGTTCTGGTGAAACCCGCCGTCTGGGCGTTGGGTGGTCGCCAGATAGATCAGCGCGCGCAACGGCGTCTCCATGTTGCCGGCCGCCAGTAATCCGCCGGCGCTATGAACAAGGTCGCGGGTCCAGACCAGGTGGTAGCCCCCGAGCTCCTCATCGCCCTTGGTCTCTCCCCACGGGATGCTCAACGACGCAATCATGGCGCCGGGGTACGTCTTGTCCTCGTGTGCCAGCAGCAGGCTCTGGCTCATGTGGTAGAGACGGCCGCCGTCGTGGGCAACGCGGTCCAACGGCAGGGTGTGGCGGCACCCCCGGTTCCACTGCTCGATGAACCGGCGGCGCTGGCGCACAAAGGGAAGCCCGAGCGACTGGAAGAGCGTGGTGACGGCGCTCTGGAAGGTGTCGCCAAACGCCAGCCCGAGCGTGAACTCCCGCCCCAAGCGCAGGTCGAGTTCACCGGTGAGCGCCACGTTACCGTCCGGCGCGTAATCAAACTCCCAGTCCAGCTCCAGGTTGTCGTGCAGGTCGGTCCAGCCGTCGCTCGCCCCGACGTAGCCGCAAGAGCATCGCAGGAACGGAGTGGTCGCGCCCAATGCCAGCCAGGTTGTGCCCTTATGCGCAATGAGCAGCCGGCGGCCCGACACGCTGATGACCTCAGCGGTGTTCCCCCATCCGCCAACTTCCAAGTGCGGGGCACACAAGACAAACAGACGCAGCGACGGGAGCAGCGAGGCCCCACCGTCCAGCCGTGTGCGGACGAGCAGACAGGCCTGGTGCGGGTCGGCGACGACCTCTTTGCCAATCTGGTACCGGGCCTCACGATCGGTGTTGGTGACGCGGAATCCCAGCGCATGTTCGGAGAGGGCATCCAGGCTGGTCACCAGGTCTCGCCGCTCGTCATGAAAGAGCGACTGACCGTCGGTGATCAGGTACTGCAGGTCGCGCAGCTGCGGCCGGTCGATGGTGGGGAAGTAGACTTCTGTGATGATGCCCAGGGAGAGTGTGTACCAGAGCCGGCTGCTGGTGGCATAGGCGGTGCCGGCGCCGTCTTTGGCACTGCGGGTCCAGTGCGGTTCGATACCCGGGCGCCCGAACGCCGGTCGAGCGCGAGCGCCGCGTGCGTCCATCCTTTGCGCCTCGGCACCGAAGATCTAACTGAAGATCAACGTCCCGAAAATGACCAGGGTGAGGCCGGCGGACATCAGGCACCAGTTACACAAGGCCCGCAGCACAAAGAGTTGGAGATAGGTGAGGTAGAGATAGAGGATGAGTGCCACCGACGTGGGGATCAGCATGAGCGACCGAGCGTCCGGCAGGAACCACCGCTCCAACAGGGGCGTCGCGGTCACCGCGCTGAAGTAGAGCACGCCCAGCGCACCGTTGGGGATACCTAGGAGCCGGCCATACTCGCTGCGGATCACCGTGGCGCAGCCTGAGCCAAGGCACACCACGGGACCATCGGTGACGTGCTTGTACCAGACGTAGCCGCTGATCGCCACTCCTGCCAGTCCGAGCCAGAAAATCGGCATCACCCCACTCAACTCGCAACTACGGGATTGGGAACCGGGGACCGGGCCGGAAGAGATCTGTTCTGCAATTCCTTGTTCCTGCTCCCGCCTTTTTCAGCGCACCGCAATACCAGCAGATACCTCATTGTTCGGGGCGAAACCGCTGGTACACCTTGACTACCGCGCCGCCTTCCTTCAACCGCGCCGTCGCGTCATCAACGATATCGCGGGCAACCCCGTCACGCGCGCCAGTTGCTCGACAGTCGGGGTCCGGCGGAGGAGGAGCTCGTGCAGCACCGCTGCATGCACGCGGTCATCGACTGCGGTGTATGGGACCATTATCTCACGAAACGCCACCGGACAGACCTCCATTCCACCCGGCAGGGATGACCTGCGAAGGCGCGGAACATTCGAGCATTCGTGATGGCGACGATTAAGGTTTCGCCGCGCCGGCTTCGCGAGCGGATGGAACAGCTCGGCACCATCGGCCGCGACCCTGCCGGCGGCCTGACCCGGCTGCCATTCGCTCCTGCCCACGTTCAGGCCGTCCAGCGATCCGCGCAGATGATGCGTGAGGCCGGGTTGGACGCCGGCGTCGACGAGTTCGGCAATCTGATCGGCCAGCGGTCGGGACGGCGCGAGGCGGCGCTGCTCGCCGGATCGCATCTGGATACCGTGCCGCAGGGCGGGATCTTCGACGGCGCGCTTGGCGTGGTCGCGGCCATCGAGTGCGCCCAGACACTGCGGGAGGCCAACCGGCCACTGCAACACGGCCTGGCTGTAATGGCATTCGCCGACGAAGAAGGGCACGCCTTCGGCGCCGGCACGCTGTCATCGCGAGCACTCGTGGGCGAAATCGGTCGCAGCCGTCTGGCCCAACTCCGCGATGAAACCGGGCGGTCGGTCGACGACTACCTGCGTGCCCGTGCGCACGGCCTCCCCCCGGCGAAAGTCCCGGCGCAGGTGGGTGCGTACGTGGAACTCCACATCGAGCAGGGACCCGTGCTGGAACGGATGGGCCGCGTGGTGGCCGCCGTGGAATCCATCACGGGTATTCTTCGAACACCCGTGGTGATCGAAGGACGGGCATCGCACGCCGGCACGACGCCGATGCCGGGACGGGCCGATGCCCTCGTCGGCGCAGCGGAACTGGTGCTGGCGGTCCGAGAGCTCGCGCTCGCGGAGCGTGACCGCGCGGTCGGCACCATCGGGCGGGCGCATGTCCTGCCGGGAGCCACCAACGTCATTCCGGGCCGGGTCGAACTTACCGTGGAGTTGCGCAGCCCTGATGCGCAGGTGCTCGAGACATTGCGTGATGCCGTCGAGGAACGTTCCCGGGAGATCGCCGACCGCCATCACCTTACAGTGCGGCTTGGCGCCTGGGATCTCTCGCCCCCGGTGCCGCTGGATCCTCGGATGCGCGACGCCGTCGTGCGTGCCATCGAACGCTGCGGGCATCCGCCGCTGACACTCCCCAGCTGGGCGGGACATGACGCCGGCGTGATGTCGCGATATGTGCCGGCCGGCATGATCTTCGTGGTCAGCACCGGCGGTTTGAGCCACTCCCCGGATGAGCGCACCCCATGGGAAGCCGTGGAGACAGGCGCCCAGGTGCTGCTGGAGACCCTGCTGTTCCTCGATGACGCCCCCGACATGAGCCGCCGCCTGCCGCTGGCGTACGCTGCAGGCTGAGATGGCCCGCCTAACCGACCGCATCGCCGCCGCAAACGCTGATGCCCTGGACCGGCTGGCGCGCGCCGCGCCCGTGTTGAGTGGCGTGAAAGATGCCCGGACGCTGGTCCCGGCGCTGTCCGGCCGTACGTTACTCCATGCCGGCCCACCCATCGCCCCCGCTGCGATGTGCGGTCCGATGCGCGGAGCCGTCCTCGGCGCCGCTCTGGTGGAAGGATGGGCGGACACGGCAGATGAGGCAGCCAGGCTGCTGGACTCCGGTGCGATTACGCTGCTGTGCACGCATGACCACGGCGCCGTCGGCCCGATGGCCGGCATCATCTCACCCACGATGCCGCTGTTCGAAGTGCGCGATGCCACGACAGGGAGGGTTGCCTGCTGTCCGATCAACGAAGGTATCGGCGCGGTGCTGCGGTTCGGGGCGTACGATACAACGGTGCTGGAGCGACTGCGGTGGATTCGCGAGACGCTGGGACCGGCGATCGGTGGTGCGCTGCAAAAACTCGGGGGACTGCCGCTGATCCCCCTGATGGCGCGGGCGCTGGCGATGGGGGACGAGATGCATCAACGCAACATCGCCGCCACTGCGCTATTCGTCCGTGCGCTGGCGCCGCACGTGGTGGAGGCTGCGCTCCCGGCGGCGACTGCGGCAGCGGTGCTGCGTTTCCTGGCCGACAACGACCAGTTCTTCCTCAACGTGGCGATGGCGGCATGCAAATGCGTCGCGGACGGCCTGCGGGACATCCCCTACTGCACCGTGGTCACGGCCATGAGCCGCAACGGCGTAGAGTTCGGTCTCCGTGTGAGCGGGCTGGGTGCGGCGTGGTTTACGGCGCCGGCGCCGGTGCCGGACGGCTTGTACTTTCCCGGCTATGGCGCCGCCGATGCCAATCCCGACATGGGTGACAGCGCCATCGTAGAAACAGTAGGACTCGGAGGCATGGCGATGGCCGCGGCTCCCGCGGTCGCAGGGTTCGTCGGCCTGCGATCCGCGCAAGATGCGCTTGTGACTACCACGAGAATGAGTGAGATCACGGTTGGACCGAATCCACACTTCAAGATTCCGGCCCTCGACTTTGCGGGGACGCCCACCGGGATCGACATCCGCCGGGTCGTGGAACTGGAGACGGAGCCGGTCATCAACACCGGCATCGCCCACCGCCGCGCCGGCGTCGGCCAGATCGGAGCCGGCGTGGCCCGGGCTCCACTGGCATGCTTCCAGCAAGCGCTGGCGGCATTTGCGGAACGCTACGCGACATAACGAAATTGCCAATTGTGAACTGTCGATTGTAAATTGTAGGAGTGTGAGTTGGCCAACGATCCGGCAATCCACAATTAACAATCCACAATCTACAATTTTTCTATCGGGGGGGTTGCGATGTCGCATCTGATCGGTGAGTTGAGTCCACCCGTGCGGCTGCTGTGCGGGACGGGCCCCACCAATCCCGATCCCAGGGTGCTGCGGGCGATGGGCGCACCCGTGCTGGGGCAGTTCGATCCTGCGTTCACGGCGATCATGACCGACGTGATGGAGTTGGGCCGCCAGGTGTTCCGCACGGTGAACCCCCGCACGTTTGCCATCTCCGGCACCGGCCGGGCGGGGATGGAAGCCGGCATCGCGTCGTTGGTCGAGCCGGGCGATCGCGTCCTGGTCGCCAACTGCGGCCGGTTCGGCGATTTGTTCGTCGACCTGGCCACCCGTTATGGAGGGATTGTCAGCCAGGTCACCGCGGAGTGGGGAAAGGTCATCGATCCTCAGCAAATCGATGCAGCGCTACAGCGGACTCGACCGAAGATCGTCGCCGTCGTACACGGGGAAACCTCCACGGGGATGCTGCAGCCGATGTTGGACGAAATCGGCCGCACCTGCCGCCGGCATGAGGCGCTGCTGGTCGTGGACGCCGTCGTCACTCTGGGCGGTATGCCGGTGGATACCGACGCCTGGCAGATCGACCTGGGCTCGGCAGGAACACAGAAGTGTATCGGGTGCCCGTCTGGAATGGCCCCCATCACATATGGCGCCAGGGCAGAAGAGGTTATCACGTCACGCAAGACGCCGATCATCAGCAACTATCTCGACCTCGCCCAACTCCAGCGGTACTGGAGCCCAGAGCGGCTCAACCATCACACGCTGCCGACGAGCATGACCTATGGACTGCATGAAGCGCTGCGGCTGATCGTCGACGAAGGGCTCGAGGCCAGATGGACCCGCCACCAGCGTACGGGAGATGCATTGAAAGCGGGCCTGGAAGCCATGGGCATCCAACTGTTCGGCGATCCCAAGCACCGGCTGCCGATGATTACGGCCATGATGCTCCCCGAGGGGGTTCCCGATGAAGAGGGGAGGGCGCGGCTGCTGGAAGAGTTTGGCGTAGAGGTGGCCACGTCGTTCGGTCCGTTGCGGGGCCGCATCTGGCGAATCGGCACCATGGGCTACAATGCGGAGTTACGAACGGTCTTGACCGTCCTCACCGCGCTGGAGCACGTGCTGCGATCGTTCTACGCTCGAGTTCCCCGCGGGGCCGGCGTTGATGAGGCGCGCCGAGTGTATGGACGGGCGGCATCCTGAGGCGGTTCGCCTCACCCTCACCACCTGCGCAGACCGCAGGCGCGAGGCGGAGTTTAATATCTGGTACGATCGGACGCATATTCCAGACGTGCTGGCGGGAGGCGTTGCGACGCACGGGACGCGGTTTGCCAACGCCGATCCGGAATCCGCAAACCCGGCCTATCTTGCGCTATACGAACTCTCTGGGCTTGATCTCGAGCAGATCCAGCACAGATTTGCCGACCTGGTGCAGCGCTTGCATCGCGACGGCCGGATGCTGGGCGACCTGCAGATTGTGCGGCGTTCGATGTGGAGACGTCTGGGCGACAAGTTTACGACGGATCGGACCGGGCGCGCCAGAACAGCAGGCGTATTCATCATCGAAAGTAGTTGCTCAGCCCCTGATCGCGAGCGTGACTTCAATGAGTGGTACGAGCGGATTCACATCCCTGACCTTCTCGGCACCGGCCTCTTTCACACGGCTCACCGGTTCCAGGCCATGGCAGGACAGAGCGGTGGGAGGGGACTGTCCCCTTTCGGAAATTGACTCAAACCGGTTAGTCCGTACGCTGGAACCGGCTCCAGACGGGGGGATCGGGGGGACAGTCCCCAGCCTGTTTTTGACTCAGACCGGCTATTCTATCCTCCCTTGGAACGCAGCCACACACCTCCACCGCCTGCGTTCACCTCACCGTCTTGCGCGACCGTCTGTCCCCGCCGCAGGACGAGATCGATCCATCCTTTCATGGTCCGGCCGACGAATGGAGAGTGCTTGTGACGAGACTGTAGCCACACTCGCTGCACCACCCATTCTCGATTCATGTCGATGACCAACAGATCGGCGTCGGCGCCGATTTGAATACCCCCTTTGTGCGGCCACAAACCGGCGATCTTTGCCGGCGTTGCCGACAACAGCGTCGCGAACTGTGGCAGAGTCATGCCGCGGCGGTGCACCCCCTCGCTGAGCATCAACGGCACCAGCGTCTGGACGCCGCTGATCCCGCCCCACGCCTGCCAGATATCCTCGTCCCCTCGCGTCTTGTCTTCTGTCGGGCACGGGGAGTGATCTGATGTGAGACAGTCGATGCGCCCCTGCAGCACATCCTGCCACAGTCCCTCCTGCGTGGCGCGATCGCGCAGCGGCGGCGCACACTTGGCCACCGGACCCAGGCGCACCAGATCATCATCGGTCAGCGTCAGGTAATGGGCGCAGGTTTCCACCGTCACCGGCTGGCCTGCCGCCTTTGACTCCTGGATCATCTCGGCTCCCTCGGGCAGAGTCATGTGGACAATGTGCAGACGGCAGCCGGCGCGCGCGGCCAAGAAGAGGGCCCGCTGGATGGCCTCCAATTCAGCGGCGGGAGGACGCGCCTCGGTCCACGCCCGGCGGTCAGTGCGCCCCTGGGACTGTAGCCGCTCGGTGTTATGGCGCGTAATCCAGTGACTCTCCGCGTGCACGCTGAGGAAAAGGCCCAATTCGCGGATCCGGCACAGCCCTTCATACAGAATGCCGTCTTCGACGTGCGTGAACTCCGGCGTCCCGGTAGGACACATAAACGCCTTGAACCCGATGACCCCTGCCGACGCCAGCGCCGGCAGATGCGCGAGATTGTCGGTGATGAGGCCGCCCCATAAGGCGAAGTCGACCACCGACGACGCCTCTGCCGCCTGGACCTTCGCCGAGAGCGCCTCGGCCGTTGTGGTGGGCGGCATCGCATTGAGCGGCATCTCCACCGCAGTGGTTACCCCGCCGGCGGCAGCGGCGCGACTGCCTGGACCCCATCCTTCCCAGTGGGTGCGGCCGGGTTCGTTGAAGTGCACGTGAAGATCGACGGCGCCGGGCAGCACGACGCGGTCCCGCGCGTCAATAACCTCATCCCCCTGCAGGGGATCGGGAGAAATCGCGGCAATGCGGCCGTCGTGAATCCCGAGGCTGCCGCGAACGGTCCCATCCGGGGTGACGATCAAGCCGTCGGCGACGACCCGCTGATAGTTCACAAGATCCCAAGGGCTTTAGGAACCGGCTCCGGGTACGGGACGTTCGGGGCTGGGGGCGGCCCGGACGACTGGACCGGCGGCGCCAGCCCGATGAGATCGTCTGGCCGCACCGGGACCCGGTTGAGTTCGCGGCCGGTGGCATCGCGCAGTGCTGCCAGAATGGCTGCGGTGGAAACGATGGCGGATGGTTCCCCTGCTCCTTTGGCGCCGTACGGAACGCCGGGTTCGGGTTCCTCGATGAGCACCGAAACGACCGGCGGCATGTCGAGAATGGTCGGGATCAGGTAGTCCGTAAACGACGGATTACGGATCCGTCCGTCTTTCAGTTGAATCTCCTCCATCAACGCGAACCCTAAACCCTGCGCGGTGCCTCCCTCGATCTGACCAAAGACGCTCTGCGGGTTCAGTGCATGTCCAACGTCCTGGGCGGCCGCGATCTGCACGACACGCACGAGGCCGAGATCTTCGTCCACCTCCACGACGGCGCGCTGTGCGGCAAACGCAAACGTAACATGCGGATCGCCCTGCCCGTCCCGGTCAAGCGGGGTGGTCTTCCGATGATGGTAGACGCGGGTCTGCTCGATCGGCTCGTCAAGGAATTCGACCAGCGCGCCGACACGGCGGGCACCGGCAAAGATCTGCCCGTCGCGAATGGCCACGGGGAGGTCAGGAGCCAGCTCGCGATCCAGGCCCGCACGGCGGGCGCGCTCGAAGAGGACATCGCGCACCGCCCGGCACGCCATCTGCACGGCCCCGCCGGACATCATCGTCTGCCGCGACGCCGAACTGGATCCTGCCGAACCCACAGAGGTATCCGCAGGATGCAGAACCACATTGTCAATGCCCAGTTCCTCCCGCGCAATCTGTACCAGGAGGGTGTGCACGCCTTGCCCCACCTCTGCGGCGGCGCTGTGCACCTCGGCGATGACGCCGCCCGGTCCACTGAACAATTTCACGCGGCATTCGGCAGAATCGTCAAACCCCCCGCTGTAGGCGATGTTCTTGTAGCCGACGGCAAACCCGACCCCCCGCCGCAACCGCTCTCCCCGACTCACATTGCCGGCCCCCCCAGGGTAGGTCAGCGGATCGCGCTCGGATGGCGCCGGAGGGAGTTCGATCGCCGCACACCGGCGGATCACTTCACGGACCGGCGCACTCCCGCGGATGATCTGGCCGGTCGGCAGCACGGATCCGGTCGAGACGGCATTCTTGACGCGCAGCTCAACCGGATCCAGACGCAACGCCCGCGCCAGTTTGTCCATCTGGGCTTCGTGGGCCACGCAGGCCTGCACCGCGCCGAAGCCCCGCATCGCGCCGCAGGGTGGGTTGTTCGTGTAGACGGCGGTCCCCTCCACCAGCGCGTTGGGCACTTCATAGGGCCCGGCCGCAAACGTGGACGCGTTGGCGATGACCGCAGTCGAGGACGACGCGTAGGCGCCGCCGTCAATCACGATCCGGGCATAGACGCTGGTCAGCATGCCGCCGCGGGTCGCGCCGTGGCGCATCCAGATGCGCGCGGGGTGCCGGTGCACATGGCCGTAGAACGACTCCTCGCGCGAATAGACCATTTTCACGGGCTTCCTGGTGCGCAGCGCCAGCAGGCAGGCATGGAGGTGCATGCTGAGGTCTTCGCGCGCTCCAAACGCGCCGCCGATGCCGGCGAGATGAAGCCGCACCTTGTCGGGGGGCAGGTCCAGACATGGCGCAATCTGATCCCGATCTACGTGCAGCCACTGTGTGGCGACGTACAGGTCGATGCCCCCATCCTCGGCCGGGATCGCGAGCCCTGACTCCGGACCCAGCATGGCCTGATCCTGCATGCCGGTCTCGTAGTATCCCTCGACCCACACGTCTGCCGGCGTATTGTAATCTCCACGCGCGATACGGATGTGGCGCAGCACGTTGCCGAAGTCATGGACGTTTGGCGCGTCGCTGCGCAGCGCCTGTTCCATGTCGGCGACGGCAGGCAGCACCTCATAGGCGACCGTGATGCGTTCCGCAGCACGGCGGGCCAGTTCGAGATCGTTGGCGGCAAGCACGGCGACCGCCTCGCCCTGATACCGCACGCGGTCGATCGCCAGCACCGGCTGATCGGGAATTTCGAGTCCATATGTCTTCCGCCCAGGGACATCCGACGCCACGAGGACGGCGTGCACGCCGGTGCTGCTAAGCGCGCGGGAGATGTCAATTGAGACGATGCGCGCATGAGGGTGCGGGCTGCGCAGCGTGTACCCCCACAGCATCTCTTCGGCCCACAAATCGCTGCCGTAGAGGAACTGTCCCTTCACCTTTGGGACGCCGTCCACGCGCCGGACGCTCTCTCCGACGCCGCCCCGCGTCCGTTCCGCGACCTTCGTGCTCACATCCCGCCCCTCCGTGCGCGTCGCGTTCCCCTGTTCCCGCGTTCCCGCGTTCCCGTCAGAATCCGTTGCTCCACACTCCGCGCGTCGGCGGCGATGACGTCCTCGTCCATGTTCACAAGCCGCCCGTCCCGGACGACCTGACGGCCGTCCACCACGAGATGCCGGACCCGCTGCGGGAAGCAGTACACCAGCGCAGCCACCGGATCAAACTGCGTCCCGGCCATGGGCAGACTGTCCGCGGAATACAACGCGACATCGCCGCGCTTTCCCGGCAGGAGCGCCCCGACGTCGTCCCGTCCCAGGCACCGGGCGCTTCCCCGCGTGGCGATACGCAATGCATCGCGCGCGCTCATCCGCTTCGGATTGCCACGGGCGCGTGCGAGCAGCATGGCCTGCCGGACTTCAGCCAGCATATGCCCCGCATCGTTGGAGGCGGAGCCGTCCACCGCCAGCCCCACCGCAGCACCGGCCTCGAGAAGTTCTCCCACCGGCGCGATGCCCGACCCCAGGCGCAGGTTCGACGTGGGACACCACGCCACCGCGGTGCCGGTCTGGGCGACGCGGCGAATGTCATCGCCGTTGAGGTGCACGCAGTGGGCCAGCCAGACGTCCGGTCCCAGCCACTCCAGATCGTCCAGCAGTTGCAGCGGCCGGCGCCCAAAGATCCGCCGGCAATAGTCTTCTTCGTCTACGGTCTCCGCGATATGCGTGTGCAGCCGCACACCGGCGCGCCTGGCCAGGGCGGCCGATTCGCGCATCAGCCGCGGTGTCGCGGAAAATGGCGAGCACGGCGCCACGGCCACCCGGACCATCGCGCCTGGACGGGGATCATGCCACCGCCTGATCGCGTCTTCGGTCTGGGTCAGGATGGCATCGGTATCTTCCACGATGGAATCCGGCGGTAACCCCCCCTTGCCGGCGCCCAGATCCATCGAGCCGCGGCAGGGATGGAAGCGCATGCCGATCTGTCTGGCGACGTGAACTTCAGCCTCCATGATGCCCGCGACCCCGCTGGGAAACACGTAGTGGTGGTCGGTGGTGGTGGAACAGCCCGACAGGGCAAGCTCGGCCAGGCTCACCGCCGCGGCCGCCCGCATCCAGGGGACATCCACACCGGCCCACACCGGATACAGCTGCTGGAGCCAGCCAAACAGCCCTTGATCCTGCGCACGCGACCGAGTCATCGATTGATAGAGGTGGTGATGAGCGTTGATCAGCCCCGGAATGGCGATCAGGCCGCGTCCATCGACAACCTCCACTCCATCGGCCGGCGGCGCATCTCCCGGGCCCACCCAGGTGATGACGCCGTCGTCGATGAGGATCGACCCACCCGGCAGTTCCGTCCCAGGGTCGTCCATGGTGACGACAACATCACAGGCGCGAATCAACAGCCGGCGCCTCCGGCTGAACGTGGGCGCCTTCGCACCGCGCCGCGAGGAAGCCACGCGAGCGTGGGGAGTTCCGCGTTTCCGCGCTTTCGCCACCATCAGGCCCGCCTGCGCTCCGCGGCGGTCCTCACCGCATCAATGATCTTCTGATAGCCGGTGCACCGGCACAGGTTGCCTGCCAGGGCCTCGCGGATCGTCTCCTCGCCGGGCGTGGGGTCGTGCTGCAGCAAATCCGCGGTCGCCACGATCAATCCCGGCGTGCAGAAACCACACTGCACCGCACCGGCATCGACGAAGGCTTCCTGGACAGGATGGAGCCGGTCGCCCTGAGCAAGCGATTCCACCGTACGCACGTCGCGTCCGCCGGCCTGCGCCGCCAGCACCAGACAGGCACAGACCAGCTCGCCGTCCAGCCACACAGAACACGACCCACACTCGCCCTGCTCGCATGCGTTCTTC
>Ga0209236_1001821_pt1 | contig 12934 bp, 4 predicted proteins | sample GraSoi013_1_40cm_FD_185819 | JGI IMG/M metagenome (GOLD analysis project Ga0209236, IMG submission 185819) | Grasslands soil microbial communities from the Angelo Coastal Reserve, California, USA - Sample 09_27_2013_1_40cm (SPAdes) (version 2) | ecosystem: Environmental > Terrestrial > Soil >... | reverse complement strand
AATTCATACTCATCTGGACGACAACCCCTTGGACCCTACCGGCAAACCTCGGAGTCATGGTACACCCAGACACGCCATACGTCTTGGTCGAGGTTGAAGGAGACAAGCTCATACTTGCCAAAGAGAGACTTGAACAAGTCCTCGGAGGACGAACCTACAAGATCCTGGAGGAGTATCATGGACGAGAACTGGAGGGCACGCAGTATCGCCCACCACTCCAAGAGGAGACTCATGCGCTCACCGGGCCGGACCGACATAGAGTCCTGCTCAGCGCGGAACACGTTTCAATGTCTGAAGGTACGGGAGCGGTCCACACAGCCCCAGGTCATGGAGAAGAAGACTTCGAGGTCGGCATGAAATACGGACTGCCCGCCTTCTCACCAGTCGACCCGTCAGGTCGTTTCACCAATGAAGCTGGAAAATACACGGGGCTCTCTGTCAGGGATGCGAACAGAGTGATCATCGAAGATCTCAAGGCTAAGAACCTCCTCTGGAAAGAGGAAACAATCGAGCACTCGTACCCTCACTGTTGGAGATGCAAAACAGCCCTCATCCTTCGAGCAACAGACCAATGGTTTGTCAAAGTCACCTCCATCAAGAAAAAAATGCTAAGCGAGAACGAGAAAGTCAGATGGGTACCAGAATGGGCCGGCTCCAAGAGGTTCCACGACTGGCTTGAAGGAGCTCGAGACTGGGTAATATCTCGCCAACGCTACTGGGGCGTGCCAATACCAGTATGGACCTGCGAGAAGTGCGGAGAACATACAGTGATCGGCTCAAAAGCAGAACTCGTCAAACTCGCTCTACACCCCCCCAAAGAGTTCGAACTCCACAGAAATGGCGTCGACAAAATACAGATCAAATGCAAATGCGGGGGAAACGCAAAGAGAGAACCTGACATTCTGGACGTCTGGATGGACTCCGGCACCGCGTCTTGGGCTAGCCTCGGCTATCCAAAGAAACCTAAACTGAAAAAGTGGTGGCCCGCGGACCTTATCCTCGAAGCACACGATCAGACAAGAGGTTGGTTCTACAACCAGCTCGTTCCAAGCGTCCTAGCCTTCAACCGAAGCCCGTACCGAACGGTGGTGATGCATGGACATACCTTGGATGAGCTAGGAGAAAAGATGAGCAAGTCAAGAGGAAACTTCGTCAGCCCAGATGACATTGTAGTCAAGTACAGTCGTGATGCGCTTCGATTCTATACCGTTCAGTCAACCCTCTGGGAGGATTTCCAGTTTTCATGGAACGCTGTTGAGGTGGCAGCAAAGGACCTCCAGATTGCGTGGAACGTCTTCTCGTTCGCCACACTCTACATGAACCTCGACAAGTTCAGGCCGGACTCGTGGTCGGTTAAGAGAGTCTGGAACAGCCTGAGGCTCGAAGACAAATGGCTTGTCTCCCGGACCGAGAGCTTGCTGAAAGATGTGACCGGCCATATGGAAGGCCTCCAACTGCATCTTGCGCTGCGTAGACTGAGAGCCTTTGTAATAGAAGATTTGAGCCACTGGTACATTCGCCTAGTAAGAAGAAGATTCTGGCAAGAGAAACAAAACAAGGACAAACTTGCCTCGTACGCGGCCCTCCACTACGCACTGAAGACCTGGCTAGTCCTATCATCTCCATTCATCCCACTCTTGACTGAGACAGTCTACCAGCAAGCCTTTCGAAAGACCGTGAAGTCGGGCCTCGAGAGCATTCACATGTCCTCTTGGCCAAGCTCTAGACCAGGGTGGATTAACAAGAGGCTTGAGGAGAACATGGGGGTAGTGCAACAGGTCTCGGCGGCATCGTCATCAGCTAGGCAATCGAAGAAGGTAAAATTACGCCAGCCAGTCGCCAGAGTCCTTATCGTTACCAATAGCGACAAGGTAAAGCGAGCGGTCAAGAGCCTACGACCACTATTCCTACAACAGACAAACTCGAAAGACATCCGACTCGTCGGCCTCGCCGAAGAAGAGCAGCTGAAGAAGCTGAGAGTTGAGCCGAACTTCAAAGGCCTCGGACCCGTTTTCAAGGGAGAGGCCAACATGGTAGCGGAAGCGCTACGGTCAACAGACGGACGCCAGCTCTATCAAGCCCTTCAAGCCGACAAATCCTACACGTTGAAAATGGATAATCGAGACTACAAGATTATTGGCCAGATGGTAGCATTCAAAGAAGAAATGCCCGAGAACTTTGCCATGGGAAGTTTCGACGATGGCCGCGTCTATATCGATCTAACCATTCCAAAAGAACTAGTAAGAGAAGGCTTTGTGAGAGAAATTGTCAGACGATTGCAAGAAATGAGGAAACGCCTCGACCTTCCAGTGGACGCTTTCGTGGAAGCATACGTGATCGTACCCGACGCCCAGAAGCTCGAATGGTTGGAAGATGAACGAGACTATCTTATGGGAGAGGTCAGAGTGGAAACACTGCATCTTCTTCGTCCCGACCAAGAGAGACCGAAAGCTAAAGCGGAAGAAAATTGGGAGATTGAAGGTCATACTTTTCAGATGGGAATCTCGTCGAAAAACGCTCAATACTAAAACCGATTGGGTCTGGACGATGTGAAGAGTGTAGGCTTCCTTGTCAATCCAATCGCTGGAATGGGTGGAGCGGTCGGGTTAAAGGGCACAGACGGCAGGAAGACACTGCGCGATGCCGTTCGAAAGGGTGCGAAGCCAGTCTCTCTCGAACGAGGCCTGAGATTCTTTGAAGAGGTCCAGAGACGAAGCCAGGGCATCGAATTTCTGACCGCTCCCGGAAGCATGGGAGCGAGCATTGCTGATCAACTGAAACTCGAACATGAATCGGTTGGACGAATTGGAAAAACTACCACATCCGATGACAGTATTAGGATTGCCCGTCTAATGAGACGACAAAGAGCAGACTTGATCGTGTTTTGTGGCGGAGATGGAACCGCCCGAGATGTATTGGAAGGAGTTGGCGGCGAGGCTCCTGCGCTAGGTGTCCCGGCTGGCGTAAAGATCTACTCGTCAGTCTTCGCCATCAATCCAGCAGCCGCGGCGGAGTCAACTGTCGCGTTTCTTGAAGGTCAGATTCCCACGAGGCTGGGAGAAGTTGTCGATGTGGATGAAATCGCGTTTAGGAAGAATCGCTTGTCAGTCAAGCTGTTCGGCTATCTTACAACGGCCGATTCTGGACCACTAATGCAAGCATCAAAATCGGCTACCGGACTATCTGAGGATTCTGAACTCGACGCGATAGCCGAATATTTCATCGAAAAGATCGACCCGGGAACCACCTACATTCTCGGTCCAGGATCAACGGTTGAAAGGATCGCAAAGCGTTTGGGAGTCAACAAATCGCTTCTCGGAGTGGATGTTGTCAAGGGAAATGGGACAACATTGCGACTTGACGTTGACGAGGCAGCCTTGATGAACTTGATCGGCAAAAATTCGCTAAAGAGTTCAACGAAAATCATCATTTCCCCGATTGGAGGACAAGGCTTCCTATTCGGACGCGGAAACCAACAAATCAGCTCGCAGGTAATTCGCAGAGTGGGCGTCGAGAACATTACCGTGGTTGGATCGAGAAGCAAGATCGAAGCACTGCATCCCCGACGTCTTCTTACCGACTCCGGTAATGACGAGATAGATCAACAGCTACGAGGCTACCTTCGAGTAATCACTGGATACCGGGAAGAAATGGTCGTCAAAGTAGAGTAGCGCAACCCAGGCTTCTCAACAGACCCAGCTGTGCCCCCGTACCGTTGACCTACAGTAACACTACGCTCTAAGTCAGACGGACCCCTAAGCCTAGCAATTGCTCATGCCTTCAACCAACGGAAAGATGCGGAAGAAGACCAAATCCAAACTGGCCACAAAATCCCGTAAGACATCTCGGCCCCACAAGGCCTCTAGAACGAGTAGTTCTCATTCCAAGAGAAAAACGGCTGCGAAGAAAGATGACGTCACTTACGCGTGTGAGTGCACTCGCCCAGGATGCGGCTATAAGATCTGGCGAGACGAAAAGGGCGAACCTGGACAGTTGCGCAACGACCTGAAATGTCCAAAGTGCCATCATGTAGAATTCCGATGCCTGGGCAAGGAGGATCTACCGGAAAGCTTCCAAGTTCCAATCCCCACGAACCCCGTTGACTTCGACGCAGTCAAGACATCCGAGATAGGATCGAACTAAGAAACCGTCCTACGCTGAGAAGAAACACTCAGTACCATCTATTGCCTAGAATCCGTGGGTGGAATTTGCTCGGATAATCGAAAGGGGTCAGAGATCCGTTGTTGGTGCGGGGGGTGAGCACTATACTATAAGTGCGAATCACGTGAGGTTTCAGCCCGTATTCGAGTCAACCACGTTCCCTTCGCGGCCAACCAGAAACAAGTCGAGATAACATTAACAACAGCCAACTTCTACATCTTACAAGAACCAGACCCCTACTTGTATTCGTTTGTCGGCCCGGGTTCATCTTGGAAAATCCCAAGCGGTCAAGGACGAAGAGCTACGATCCTTTCTCAGGAAGAGAGGATAAAGGGGTCCTCGAACTGTACTAGGGCAGTTACTCAGACGCGAAGAGAGATCATCTGTACGAACTAATCCTAAGCGGGCTAAGAAGAAATAACTTCAACAGATCTGATCGAAGAATCGATGACGATTCCAGATTCAGAGCTATTCACTGGATGAGGAAGATGATGCGAGCACAAAGAACCATTGATCGGCCGCCGAACTCGCCTTGAGTGCGTCTGAGAAATGATCCACCGGGAAGTATTATCGACCTAGGTCCGGAACAGCGTAGCTACTCTCCTGAAGAATCTCTGGAACGCCCAAGAACTGGTCCGCCTGGTTACTCTTCGATTGCACGACGGCGGATTATCCACTGTTATCGGAGACAGGTCTCGGTTCCAAGGGTCCAACCCTGACGCGTGGCTAAGGTTTCAATCACTCAGAATGTGTCTACGAAACCCAGCAAGCGACGGATTTTTCAAGTCCAATAGATAGCTACCCTATCCTAAAGATCTCTGAGCCAGTCGACGTTGCTTTTCTTGTTCTCCTCTTATAACAATAATCGATACCGTAATTGCTACTACAATGTAAGCGGCGATCGCCACGAGGCCTATCATGAGTTCGCCGGGTGTTGGAGCAAACGTGCTGAATAGCGGTGGATTAATGGTCGGGCTGGACACTTTGATCGTTGATGTTCGTGTACCGATGACTCCGCTCTTGTCAGTCACCGTTAACGTAACTGTGTAACTTCCAGCAAAAACATAACTGTGAATCGGCTTCGGTTGGCTTGAGCTCTGCCCGTCTCCAAAATCCCAGTGGTAGGTATAGGGAGGCACGCCCCCCGTGACGGTGGCGGTGAACGTGATCTTCGAAAATTGTGCCGCTACGAATGGCGAATAGATGAATTGCACCGAAATACCCCCCGATGCAGCGCTCCACGCGGTAGTGCTGACAAGGCGGTAGTGCGCCGTGACGCTTGTCGAGTTTATGGGAACAGTGCCATCAAGGGTCCAGAGTATTCCGGTGGAGCTGTCCCATGCTGCGGAAAACTGTACGGGGTTAATTGTTATTCCAGTGCCGGCGGAGAATGATAGTCTGCTTGCTCCCGCTAGCGAGCTAGTCGATGTTGAGGTTATGCTGATTGATCCATAGGGGGCTGCCGGAAACAAGTAGTCTCCAGCTTGGAGACCAGATGCCACGAAGGGGAATGGGACAAAGACCGTTCCGGTGTGGTCCCCGGTTACAACATTGACACTTCCTGTTGTCGTATTGGTCAGAACGTTGTCAACGTAGAATGATTGTGTGTATGAAACGACGGGGCCGGTCACGTTTGTCACTGTGAGCGTGACAGATGGGGACACGCCGGGAAAATTGGAGAGACTCACATTGTAGGTTGCAGTGGTACCGACCCCTATCCCTGGCGTGTAGGCGTGACTCACGACATAGACGTTCACTTGGGTGTCCGTCGTGGCCCACCCTCCATGAACTACTATGATGAACGTGTAGGGTCCTGTTGGAGTGTTGCCAGACGCGGAGACTGTTACGGCTACATTCAGGGTGCCGTCGGGAATGAGTGTCAACGAGGCCGGAGAAAACGAGATTGCGGGGGGATTAGCCGGCAAGGCGAAGACGCTGTAATAGGAGAAACTCACGTTCGAGGCGTAACCATTCACGCTGACCAGGTTCAGCGAGACCCGAGATGAGAACCCTGAAGCTACCAGGATGTCCCAGGACGGGGTTATTCCTGCATTGAAGTAGGAAGGGACGAAATCAACACTCACACCCGTGTCGACACTCAATCCCGCAGAGACGGCCGTTATGCCGAACTGCCACGTGCCGCTGAGGAAAGCTCCTTGGAAAGAAAGGGTTGCGGTGAAAGTCTTGTTCCCGGTTATGAGTATTTGACCTGGGCTGATGACCACGACCGGGCCCGGAGGACTGGGAGTTCCGACTGACAGTGCGACGGTTCCTGTGAAACCCGAGACTGGAGAAATGTAGAGGGTGATGATCGTCGTATTCCATAATCCATTACCTCCTTGACGGAGAATCAGGGAGCTTGGAGCGGCCCTCAAAGTGAAGCTCTGACCCTGGGATGGAGCCGTCACTGTGGCTGAAACCTGGACTGCGTGATAGAGAGTACCGCTTGTCGCGTTTATTCTGATGTTGAACGTTGAGGCGGAAATTACCTGGAAAGTGGCGGCGGTCAGAGTTGCTGAGGAAGAACTGCCAGAGGCTAAGATAACAGAATGTGGAAGGCTCACTTCAAGGGAGTTGCTTCCGCCGGGAGACACACTTGATGCGAGGTTAACGATACCCGAGAAGCCATTTAAGCTCGTGAGCGAGATGGTGAAAGTAGAATTCTGTCCTACTGGGATGTTTTGAGTTGTTGGTCCAGCGATTAGTGTGAAATCTGGAGCGTTCGGATCCACGGAGCTCGTTTCAACATGGGTGAAGCTGTTGTCTGTCCCTGCTTGAGACCGAAGGACTACTCCGGTAATGTTAGTTCCCGTGTCTTGGACGGGAACAGTTGCCATCGGCAGTTCGTCGAAGTAGAGATAGAAAGATCCCTTCACGAAATCCATTCTTAGGTCGTGCCAGACTCCAAGTTGCGCCCAGTACCGGGGGCCAGTCCACACTGTTGTGCCATCCCGGGAGAACAGGTATTGCTGGAACACTCCATCAGCATCCCAGCTGTAAGTGTGGCCAGTAGTTGTTACTACTATCTCAATGGTTCCAGCTACATTGTTCCCGACCCACGCGCCTCTCGTGCTAACTGACCAGTTCGAAACCCCAGCGGGGACCTTGCTCCAGCAAACGCCGGCGCTGTATCCGTTGTTCCAGTCTGTCACCATTGTTAGAAGGCCAACCGTGACTTGATAGTCAGACCTAGGCAGGTCAGGCGATCCACAAATTGACCATCCTGCCGTTTCCATCTGACTCATATTGTAATAATTGAAATCGTCACGGAAGGAATAGTTCGGTGTCGTTTGAGAGAACACACTCGCCTGAGGGATCGCGCCTGTCATCATCTGACCGAGGGAGACATGGTTTTGAACGCTTAGAGTCGTTGGCTGAAGATTACGTCCTGCCGGGATTGTAGCTGGCGATAGAATTGTAAAGAACACGAATAGCACTAATGCACAGGTTGCCAAAGATTGGCGAACGGTTCTCAATGACCAAACCCCACTAGTTGACGTTCAACAATCTCATTGGACGGCTTTATTCATTGCTCTTCGTAAGACTCGAAGAGCGCGTGGAGATGTGGGGCCTCCTACGGTTTTTTCATCTCGTAGCGCATCCGAAAGATTGCCCCTACAGCTACGGGAATTCCGATGATGATAAGACCCCATTCGATTAATAGAATCGCGGAACTCACAACTTAGTCCAAGGTCCAAGTTGCAATGGGCACGTTTCAGTTTCCGTCTATGTAGACTTTGATGCAGAACGCGATGGAAGGGTTGTCACATCGATCGAAACGTCGTCTGTGTTTACTTTGGCTTTCTTGGCGATCTCTTTCTGAATGTCTTGTCTGACGCTTTCTTGGTGCGAGTGTGAGATTCTGCAATGCCATCATGATCGTCCTCATATCGTCTCAATATCGATGGATCGTCGCTCGAATCGTCGAGGATTCGTCTGACAAAGATCTTTTCGAGGTCTTTGATCTATAGGTGAATCCTGAATAACACGGGGAATCGGTGCCGTTCCAACTCTTTGGCCTGTTCCTGAATTTGTCTTTCAGTGAGTCTAACATTCAGGCCCAAGATGGTCGGCAACCCATTGTGTTCAATCTCGGCCTTGACGATCGCTAGACACGTTTCGCAAACTCTGACCAGAGCGAAATCTCCGTGGATACCCTTGTGCGGGTTCACTGCACCGGGACGAGTGAGGCCTCTGGCACAAGACGCTGGCAGTGGGGACACTCGATTTGTTGGGTCATCAGCGTTGCCCTTTTTTTCTCTCTTTGGTTGCCAGTTCTTTCAATCGCTGGTCGCGACGGGCTCTGTCGATTTCCCTAATTCGTGTTAGTTCTTCGTCGGATAATCCTAGCTCAGGCAATTCTGCCGATAGAACCTTGTGAATTCTTTCCTCAATTCCGTATTCGAGAAATTCTTTGTATATCCATATGTCGGATAGAGCGGCACCGCCTCCCATGCCACCAGGCACAGTCTGGCCGGAGTGATACCTTTCGTAGGCCGCAACAGTGGTTTCTTCCTTTCTTCGACGATGGCTCGTTCGGCCACCGATCGACAATGTTAGATTGACGTGCCCAATATGCGGAGCGCGTTTCTACTACAGGGAGTATGAGCCAACTCACCGCGTGAGAGAAAGCGACTGGAAGATCTATTGTCCTAGAGTTTGTCCTGGTTGCGGTAAACGACGAAGATCTTGGGGACAGTTCTACCCCCCGACACACTCCTGCGGTTGGGATGTCTGGAAGAGCGAAACATACAAACAAAAAGACTACGCTCCTATCGACAAGAAAGAGCTCGAAAGTCTCAAGAGATTTGTTGGAAGAAAGGCCGAGAAAGGCCTAGGAAGATGAGAAGGGCCAGCATCGTCAAAGGCAGAATGATGATTAGATTCGAACTGGCTCGAAGAAGCTTCGATGTTGCGGTGCGCTACCAGCACATCAATCTTTAGGTTCAAATCCCAACGGACTTTCGAGGTGCTTCTGCGTGAACCACGATGAATGGAGGTAGTGTGGTGCGGGGGGTGGGATTCGAACCCACGAAGGCCTACGCCACAGGATCTCTCCTGAAGCCGGATCTTAAGTCAAGCACCACTCCCTATCGGAGCGGCCCTGCCCCTTTGACCTGAATCCCGCCCTACAGGACAGAATCCCATAGTGGTCTCGGGAACCCCCGCTTTCGGCTCCACGAGGCAATATCCATTCTTAAAGGCAATCTAGCAGAGGACGCTGGCTTAGGGCACAGTCGATCCCGATCCTCCGACTGAGACCCCGCTCTTCCCGGGTTTGAGATACAATCTCTACAAATCCCGCATGCGTCCGCTCTCTTCTTGCAGAAGGGCCTGGCGCAAAGAGATGTCTCCCAGCAGGACCGTTCAGAGGTCCGTTACGCCAGATTCTGTCAAAACCCTCATGATCATCGAAGCGATGGTCATCGCCTTCTTCTCGTTTTGGCTTGCTAACGAGTACGTTTACAACGTATACTTCCGAATATACGTGAACAGCGTGAACAGCGTCTTCATAGAACACTTCACAACCTACACAATTGCCCTGGGACTTGGAATTGGCCTAGCGGGGACAGCTGCCGCGGCGACCCTCTACAAGAAACTTAGAGAAGCCAGATTGAAACTAGAATTCGTTGCCCCGAAGATCAGAGGTTCTCTTGAGCAAATGCTAGCAAGTCTTCCCTCAATGGAACCGCAGGCGGTCATTCCACCAATTAGCAATGCTCCCGTCATCACAACCCAACCTGCCTTGGAGGCTACGACAACCGTTAACCCCATTTCCCCTGCTTCTCCTCTGCAACCTGCGGAAGAGAAGTAATTTCTCTCAGGGTTTCTCGCCTAGTTCCTTGGCGAACTCCGTCAACAGTTCTCTCTGCCGACGAGAGAGATCCCTCGGAATCTCAACATCAACTCTTACAAGCTCATCTCCTCGTCCCCATCCTCCAACCCTTGGGAAGCCTTTGCCCTCCAGGCGAAATACTGTTCCCGGTTTTGTCCCTGGTGGAATCTTTAGTTGTGCCTTTCCACCGATTGAGGGCACTTGAAGCTCTCCGCCGAGCGCGGCTTTGGGAAAACTGACTCTGGTTTCGTACAGAATGTTGTCGCCATCTCGTTTGAAGTCGGCGTGAGGCTTCAATCGTATCCGGACATAGAGATCTCCACTGCGCCCACCCTGAGTAGCGTTCCCCTCTCCCCTAATGCGGAGGCTCTGACCTTCGTCAGCTCCAGGGGGAACTTTCACCTGGAGCTTGGTCCTTGAACGTGCAACGCCGCTTCCGCTGCAGTTCTTGCATGGCTTGTCGATGGTGCTTCCTTCTCCTCTACATTTTGGACAGGTGGTTATCTGAACGAGCTGGGCGAACCCCGCTCGACGGACAGTTTGAACCTGGCCTCGGCCATGACAGTTGCCACAGGTCCTCCTAGAGCTCCCTGGCTGGGCCCCGGTCCCGTTGCATTCCTTACACTCAGCGAGTCGAGGAACTTCTATCTCTCTTGTCGCTCCATGGGCGACCTCGTCGAAGCTAATCTGCAAATCGTAAAGTAAGTCCTCGCCTCGGGAGGGAGCGCTTGTGCTTTCGAAGTTCTGGAAGCCTCCGAATCCGCCAAGGATCCGTTCTACGAAGCTGCTGAACCCGCCTCCGAACGCACCGAATCCCATGTCTCGGAATATGGAGTCGAAGTCCGCGCCCCGGAAAATGTCTTCAGTGTTATATTTCTGGTAGATTCCCTCTCGCCCGAACTGGTCGTATTGTTTCCGCTTCTCTTCATCGGACAATATTGCGTAGGCTTCTGAGATTTCCTTGAACTTCTCGGTAGCCTCGGGCGCTTTGTTCCTGTCTGGGTGATACTGTAGGGCGAGTTTTCGGTAGGAGCCTTTTATGTCGTCCTTGGACGCGTTTCGAGGAACCCCGAGCACGTCGTAATAGTCTGGCTTCTCCATTCTTTCCTATTCATCTCGCTCTACCGGGAGCCTTCGTCCTTTACTTCTCTGAACTCCGCGTCTACGACATTATCATCCTTGGTCGGGTTTGCTCCGGGCGCCGTTGCCTGCTGCTGGGCGGGCTCGCCGGGCTTCTGAGCGACCTTCTGGTAGATTTCGGCCCCAATCTTCTGGAGTATTCGTGAGAGATCGTCGCTTGCAGATTTTATCCTATCAGCCTCCTTCCCGGATAGAGCTGCTCGCAGGGTACCTGCTGCCTTGTCGATGGCTTCAACCTGTTCTTTCGTAATCTTGTCTTTCAACTCGTCTTTTGTCTTGTCAGCGGTGTAGAGCATACTTTCCGCGGTGTTCCTGAGTTCCACCTCTTCCTTTCGTTTCTTATCTTGATCCGCGAATTGCTCGGCTTCGTGAACCATCTTCTCCTTTTGATCCTTCGAGAGTTTGGTCGAGGCGGCTATCGTGATCTTGTTCTCTTTCGATGTTGCTAGGTCCTTCGCAGACACATTTAGGATACCGTTTGCGTCAATGTCGAAGGTCACCTCAATCTGGGGAATCCCTCTAGGGGCAGGCGGGATACCTGTTAGGTTGAACATGCCAAGAGATATGTTGTCCGTGGCCATGGCGCGCTCCCCCTGGAGGACGTGAATAGTGACAGTGGTCTGGGAGTCGGCTGCTGTCGAGAATATCTGGCTGCGTTTTGTCGGGATGGTCGTGTTCCTCTCCATAATCTTTGTGGCGACACCTCCCAGTGTTTCTACGCCAAGTGACAAAGGGGTGACGTCCAGCAGGAGGATGTCCTTGACCTCACCCGCGAGAACCGCGCCTTGAATCGCCGCTCCAACAGCAACGCATTCCATCGGGTCGACTCCTCGCTCAGCTTGTTTGCCGATTATGTCCTCGACGAATTTTCGCACGAGTGGCATGCGGGTCTGGCCGCCAATGAGTATGATTCTGTCTACGTCCTTGGGCGTAAGTTTGGCGTCGTCGAGAACTCTCTTGATCGGTGTCTCAACTTTTCGGACTATAGGATTAGCGAGCTCTTCTAGCTTGGCCCTCGTCACGGTCGTGTGGAGATGTTTGGGCTGGGATGAGTCTGCTGAGATGAAGGGTAGATCGACATCTGTTGTGAGAAGCGTGGAAAGCTCGATCTTCGCCTTTTCCGCGGCTTCTTTGAGACGGGTCATGGCCATGCGGTCGTTTCGGAGACTTATGCCCGTCTGGCGCTGGAACTCGGTGAGCAAGTACTCGACTATCGCGTTGTCAATATCTGTACCGCCTGTCTGAGTGTCCCCACTGGTTGATAGGACTTGGAAGACTCCGCCGCCGAAATCCATTAGAGTGACGTCATGTGTTCCGCCTCCGAAGCTGAACACCATGATCTTCATCTCCTTGTCCGCCTTGTCCAACCCGTACGCGAGACATGCGGCAGTGGGTTCGTTGATTATTCTAGCAACCTCGAAGCCCGCGATTTCTCCAGCATCCTTGGTTGCTTGTCGCTGGTTATCGTTGAAGTGAGCTGGGACGGTAATTACCGCTTTCTTGGTCGCGCGTCCAAGAAACGTTTCGGCGTCTTGTCTTATCTTCTGAAGTATGAACGCGGAGAGCTGCTGCGGAGTGTAGTCTTTCCCGGCAATATGAACCTTGTAGTCGGTGCCCATCTTCCTCTTGATCTCTATGATGGTCCCGTCGGGATTTGTTGCGGCCTGCCTCTTTGCAGGTTCGCCGACTATCAACTGGCCCTCTTTGGTGAATGCGATGACCGATGGGAACATCTTTCCGGCAGCAGTCTGCCCCTCGGCACTTGGGATGACGACCGGACGTCCGGCTTCCATTATC
>Ga0209236_1001820_pt1 | contig 12939 bp, 7 predicted proteins | sample GraSoi013_1_40cm_FD_185819 | JGI IMG/M metagenome (GOLD analysis project Ga0209236, IMG submission 185819) | Grasslands soil microbial communities from the Angelo Coastal Reserve, California, USA - Sample 09_27_2013_1_40cm (SPAdes) (version 2) | ecosystem: Environmental > Terrestrial > Soil >... | reverse complement strand
GCCGAGTCGTAGCGGTAGGCGGCCGCGGTGGCGCGGTCGGCGCGGTCGATCCCGCCCGCGATGTAGATCTTGCCGTGCAAGACGGCCGCGTGCGTCTCCTGGATCGGTTCGGGGAGGGGCGCGGCGGTGGACCAGTGGGGGCCACTCGTTACGAGGGCGCCGGCGGTGAGCGCGGGAACCAGCCGTCTCATGTGGGGCTCGAAAACTGTGGGGAGTGGGGAGTGGTACCTCACGGTGCAATCCGCGGATCCCTTGCGCACCGTCGAGTACCACTCCCCACTCCCCACGCCTTTAAGGTGTCAGGTACCACTCTCCACCCCCCACGCAGCTGCGTCGTTGCCGCTATTCCAGCGCCGCCGTGACGATCCGCGCCTGCTCGGCGGCGTGCGCCGCGGGGTACCCCTCAGCGGGACTCGAGCGCTCGGGCCGGCCGATGTCGCGCACCGCGACATCGGGCCCCACGAGCTCGCCCAGCTGCGGCTTCATGAACTTCTGGGGCCCCATGTTGCGCGGCTCCTCCTGCACCCAGACGATCTCCGCGACCCTGGGATAGCGCTTGATCAGCTCGGCGATCTCGCTCGTGGGGAACGGATACAGCAGCTCCACCCGGCCGATCGCCACGTGCTGGGCCTGCGCGCGCCGTGGCGACAGCAGCAGGTCGTAATACACCTTGCCGCTGCACAGCACGAGCCGCGTCGCGGCGCGCCGCACGTCGCCCTCGGGATCGTCGAGCACCGGCTGGAAGCGGCCCGTCGTCAGCCCTTCGAGCCGTGACGCCGCTTGCGGGAGGCGCAACAGGCTCTTGGGTGTGAATAGGACGAGAGGCCGCAGCTCGGCGTGGCGCCCCTGGCGCCGCAGCAGGTGGAAGTACTGCGCCGGCGTGGTGCAGTTCGCGATGCGCAGGTTGCCCTCGGCACCGAGCGCGAGGAAGCGCTCGATGCGGGCGCTCGAATGCTCCGGCCCCTGACCCTCGTAGCCGTGCGGCAGCAGCAGCGTCAGGCGCGAGGTCTGCCGCCACTTCGCGAGCCCGGCGATGAGGAACTGGTCGATGATGACCTCGGCGCCGTTCGTGAAGTCGCCGTATTGCGCCTCCCACAGCACCAGCGCCTCCGGCGCGGCGGCCGCGTACCCGTACTCGAAGCCCAGGCACGCGAACTCGGAGAGCGGGCTGTTGTGCAGCTCGAAGGGCGCCCGCGCCCCCGGCAGGTTCTGGATCGGCGCGTAGCGCTGTCCGTTGACCGCGTCGTGCAGCACCAGGTGGCGCTGGCTGAAGGTGCCGCGCTCGGTGTCCTGGCCGGTGAGCCGGATCGGCGTCCCCTCGACGACGAGCGAGGCAAACGCCAGCGCCTCGGCGTGCGCCCAGTCGATGCCTCCGTCCGTGAGGGCGCCGCGGCGGCGCTCGAGCTGCTTCTTGAGCTTGGGGTTCACGGTGAACCCTTCCGGCACCGTGAGGAGCTGCGCGTTCAGCCCCGTAAGTACCTGGGTCGCGACCGCGGTGTCCGGCTCCGGCGGCTGCGCGCCCGAGATCCGCTGCGGCTCCTCGCCCTGGCCCGCCTCGGCGAGGTGGGCCTTCATGGATTGCTGCGTCTCGTACAGCCGCTGCGAGAAGCGCTCCGCCTCTGCGTCCGCCTGCGCGCGCTCCAGCACGCCCTCGCGCGCCAGCTGGTCGGCGTAGCGCTGCCGGACCGGCGGTGTCTGCCTGATCCGCTCGTACATCAGGGGCTGCGTGTAGGCGGGCTCGTCTCCTTCGTTATGACCGTGCCGCCGGTAGCCCACGACGTCGATCACCACGTCCCCGTGGAACTGATCGCGATACATCATCGCGACCCGCACCGCCGCGAGGCACGCCTCGGGGTCGTCCGCGTTCACGTGGATGATCGGGGCATCGAAGCCCTTGGCGAGATCGCTCGCGTAGTCGGTGGAGCGCGCTTCCTTGGGGTCGGTCGTGAAGCCGAGCTGGTTGTTCGCGATGAGGTGGATCGTGCCGCCGGTGGTGTAGCCCCGGAGGCGGGCGAGGTTGAACGTCTCGGCCACGACCCCCTGCGCGGCGAACGAGGCGTCCCCGTGGATCAGCAGCGGAACGGCGACGGTGCCGTCGTGCAACGCGTCCTTACCGCGCCGGTTCGTCTGCGCCGCGCGCGCCCGCCCTTCCACCACGGGGTTCACGGCCTCGAGGTGGCTCGGGTTCGGCGACAGGCTGACGTTGACCGGCTTGCCGGCCGCGGTCTGGTACACGCCGTCCGCGCCGTGGTGGTACTTCACGTCTCCCGTGCCGCCCTCGGGCGTGAGCGTCTCCTCGACGTGCCGCCCGCCCTCGAACTCGGCGAAGATCGTCTCGTACGGCAGGCCGACGATGTGCGCCAGCACGTTGAGCCGCCCCCGATGCGCCATACCGAGCACCACGCGGCGCGCCCCGGCCTGGCCGGCGAGCTCGATCGTCAGGTCCAGCATCGGGACGAGCGCGTCCAGGCCCTCGATCGAAAAGCGCTTCTGGCCCAGGTAGGCCGTGTGCAGGAACCGCTCGAGCATCTCGACCGCCGTGAGCCGCGACAGGAGCTTGCGCTTCTCGTCCGCCGCGAGCGGCGGGCGATGCTGGCCGGACTCGATGACCTGGCGCAGCCACACGCGCTCCTGATGGCTGCCGATGTGCTCCACCTCGTAGGCGATCGTGCCGCAGTAGGTCTTGAGCAGCTCGGGGTATGCGTCGGCCAGGGTGCGGCCGGGCACGTAGACGCGCAGCACCTCGGCTGGGACGCGCGCCATGATCTCGGGAGTGAGCCCCAGGGGCCTCGGGTCGAGCGCCGGGTCGCCGGGAGGATCGGAGGCGAGCGGGTCGAGCCGCGCTGCGAGATGGCCGAAGTGACGGATCGCCTTCACGAGCGCCATGGCGGCGGCGACGTGCTTCAGCTCCTCCACTCCGACCTCCACGCCCACGCTCTCGAACACTCCCTCGTAGAACTGATCTTCGCCGTTGAGTAGTGCCTCGAGCTTGCGCAGAAACATCCCCGACTCAGCGCCCTGGATGACGCGGTGGTCGTAGGTGCTCGTGATCGTGATGAGCTTCGCGCCACCCGACTGGCGAATGGCGCCGGTCGCGATGATCGAGGCCTGGCCCTTCATCAGGCGCGGCACGGAGGCAACGGTGCCGATGGTCCCGGGGTTCGTGAGGGTGATCGTGCCGCCCGCGAAGTCGTCGGGGAGGAGCCGACCGGTGCGCGCCTTCTCGACCAGCGTCTCGTAGGTCGTGTGGAACGCCGCGAAATCCATCCCCTCGGCGTGCTTGATCACCGGCACGACGAGCGTGCGGCTGCCGTCCTTCTTCTCCACGTCCACCGCGAGGCCGAGGCTCACCCCGCCGGGATCGAGGCGATGCGGCTTGCCGCCGGCTTCCTGGAACGCGTGCGTCATCACGGGGAAGGCGCGCGCCGCCTGCACGATGGCGTAGCCGATGAGGTGGGTATAGGAGATCTTCTGGCCGCTCGCCGCGAGCCGCGCGTTCAGCTCCCGGCGCCGCACGTCCAGCGTGTCGACCACGATCTCGCGGAAGGACGTGGCCGTCGGGACGGACAGCGAGTCCGTCATGTTCTGAACCAGGCGAGCCGCCGGTCCGGTGATCGGGGTTAACCCGGCCGGGAGCGGGGAGCGGGGAGCGGTACTGGGCGGTGCAGCGGAAGGTAGCGCTGCCTGCTCCCCGCTCCGCAACACTTCCGCACGGCTCGTGGGGATCACCGGGAGGTCGGCGAGTCGACCGTTATCGAACAGCTGCCGCCACTCTTCGCCGACCGAGGCGGGGTCGCGCAGGTATTGCTCGTACATCACCTGCACGAACGCGGCGTTGTGGGTGCCGAAGACAAACTCGCTCACGAGACCCGCCGCGTCTTCCTCCGCATGAAGTCCATCAGGATGAACTGCCCCAGCGTCATCGTGTTCGTGAAGTACGCCTTGCCCCGGCAGATCGCCGACACCTTCTTCACGAACTCCACGAGACTGCGGTCGCGCGCCAGCATGAAGGTGTTGATCAGGATGCCGTTGCGGCGGCACAGCGCCACCTCGCGGTAGGTGGCTTGGAGGATCTGGGGGTCGAGTCCCATCGAGTTGACGTAGATCCGCCCGTCGGGGAGGGTGAGCGCCGACGGCTTGCCGTCGGTGATCATGATGATCTGGCGCATGTCCTTGCGCTGCGACAGCAGCATGCGGCGCGACAGCTTCAGCCCCTCGGCGGTGTTCGTGTGATAGGGCCCCACCTGCGCCCGCGCCAGCTGTGCGAGGGGGATCTCCTCGGCGGTGTCGTGGAACAGCACGACGCGCAGCGTGTCCCCGGGGAACTGGGTGCGGATGAGGTGGGTGAGGGCGAGCGCCACCTTCTTCGCCGGGGTGAAGCGGTCCTCGCCGTAGAGGATCATCGAGTGTGAGCAGTCGAGCATCAGCACGGTGGCCGATGAGGACCGGTACTCGGCCTGATGTACCCGGAGATCGCGGTATTCCAGGTTGATGGGGACGCCCAGCCCTTCCCGCTTGATCGCGTTCAGCAGCGTGGCGTTGACGTCCAGGTTCAGCACGTCGCCGTACTCGTACTGCTTGCTCGCCGCTTCGGCCTCGATGCCCGTCGCGAGGTGCTCGGTGTCGTGGGCGCCGAAGCTCGACTTCCCGATCGAGCCGAGCAGGTGCTTGAGGGTGCGGTAGCCGAGGAAGTCGATGCCCTTGTCGGTGAGATTGAACTGCACCTGCTGCGCCGCTTCCTTCGCGATCCCGCCCGGCCCAAACAGCGGCTGCTGGGCGCTCGGCATGCGGGGCGCCTCGTTCACCGTGAGGTAGCCCTCCTCGATCAGCTTCTGGACGATCTTGTCCAGCAGCTCGGCGAGCTGGCGCTGTAGGTCGGCGTCCCGCTCGGCGTCGCCCGTGGATTCGCCCCGCAGCGCCTTGAGCATGTCGGGAGTCAGCTGGCCCGAGTCCATGAGCGCCTGGAGGATCGCCTGGCGCAGTGCGTCGAGCGAGCGGTCGGGCTCCTCGTCGCCGAACTCGCCCCAGAAGGGGTGGGAATACGCGCCTCCGGCGAAGCCGGACTGCAGCAGGAAGTCGGCGAGCTGGTCGAGCAGGCCCTGGAGGTTGATCGTGTCGATCAACTCGGGCACGTGGCGACTGTAGGTGGTGTAACGCATCGACGCTCTACCCCAAATATCGGCGCGCCGCGAGCTTTCCCGCAATGACCGAGACCGCCGGCGGCGCTCCTCTGGGCGCCCTGTCGCATCGCAACTTCCGTCTCTTCTTCCTGGGCCAGGCCGTCTCGCTCTCCGGTACCTGGATGCAGACGGTGGCCCAGGGCTGGCTGGTGCTGCAGCTCACGAACTCTCCCTTCTTCGTGGGACTCGTGTCCGCGGTCGGCTCGCTCGGCGTGCTCCTGTTCACGCTGTACGCGGGCGTCGTCGCCGACCGCGTGGACAAACGCCGCACCGTGGTGCTCACGCAGACGCTGCAGATGCTCGAGGCGTTCGCGCTCGCGGTGCTGGTGTGGACGAAGACCGTGACGGTCGGGTGGGTGATCGCGCTCGCCGCACTGTTCGGGATCGTGAACGCCTTCGACATCCCCACGCGCCAGTCGTTCCTCGTGGAGATGGTGGGGAAGGAAGACCTGCTGAGCGCGATCGCGCTCAACTCGTCGCTCTTCAACGCCACCCGCGTGCTCGGGCCGGCGCTCGCGGGCGTCTTGATCGGCGCCTGGGGCGTGGGAGTGTGCTTCTTTCTCAACGGCGTGAGCTACCTGGCCGTGATCTGGGGGCTCCTCGCGATGCGGCTTCCGCCCCACGCGCCCCGGCCCGCGCACGAGTCCGCCTGGGTGGGATTCCAGGAGGTGGTGAGGTTCATTCGCGGCGACCGCCGCATCGCGACGCTCGTCGTGCAGACGGCGCTGCTCAGCATCTTCGGCTTCCCCTTCCTCGTGATGATGCCCGTGTTCGCGCGCGACGTGCTGCGGGCGGGAGCGTCGGGCTACGGCGCGCTGATGGCGGCGGTGGGGATCGGTGCGATGCTCGGGGCGCTGATGATCGCCGTGTACAGCCGCCGCGTTCCGAAGGGCCGGCTCCTCATCGCGGGCGGGGTGGCGTTCGGCGTGCTCGTCGGCCTGTTCGCCCTGTCGCGCGTGTTCGTCCTGTCGGTGGGCCTGCTCGCGCTCGCCGGGTGCGCGATGATCGTGAACAACGCGCTCACGAACACCACGTTGCAGACGCTCGTCCCCGACCAGCTGCGCGGTCGGGTGATGGGGTTCTACTCCTTCGTGTTCGTCGGGATGGCGCCGCTGGGCGCGTTCCAGGCGGGGGTGTTCGCCGAGCACGCCGGCGCTCCGGCCGCCGTGGCGGTGGGCGGGCTCGTCAGTGCGCTCGTCGTGCTGGTGGCGGCGTGGCGGGTGCCGGAGCTGCGAAAAACCTGAGTGCGGAATTCGGAATGCGGAATGCGGAGTTGCTGTGGAAGGTCGCTCGTCTCTCGACGCCTACCATGACATTCCGCACTCCGCACTCCCCATTCCGCACTCATTTCCATCCCCGTCTCTTCGCCTCGGCGACCACCAGCCCCGCCGCGCCCTCGAACCCGAGCCGCTCCGCGTTCACGACCAGATCGTAATTGGTCACGTCGTGGCGGTGGCGGCCATAGTACGTCTTCACGTACTGGTCGCGCTGGCGGTCCGTCTCCTCCACCATCCGCTCGACGGTCGCCGGGTCGGCGCCGAGCCGCTCGACCGCAAGCTTCATGCGGAACGGCTTCGAGGCCACGACGTAGGCGTGCAGGGCGTCCGGTCGGTTGCCGAGCACCGCCTGAGCGCCGCGGCCGACGAGCACGACCCGGCCGTGCGTCGCCGCCTCGGCGATCACCCGCTCGGTGATCTTCACGAGCGTCGCTTCGTCTTGCTCGACACGCGGCACGGCGGCCTGGGCGATGAACATCTCCGGCGAGGCCACCGCGAGCGTGCGGGCGAGCCGCTCGAGCAGCCCCGGCGCCCGCTCCTCGCGCTGCGCCACCTCGGCCGGCGGCACCCCGGCCCGCCGCGCCACCTCCTCCACGAACTGGTTGTCCACCAGCTCCCACCCCAGGCGCTCGGCCACCAACCGCGCGACGTCCGAGCCGCCGGACCCGTACTGCCGCGTGACGGTGATGACGGGCGGGGCCATCTCAGGGCTTCAGGTTTTTGCGCAGCTCGCCCACGTTGAGGAGCGGGATGCCGCCTTCGGTCGGCACGAAGATGATCAGGTTGCTGGAGTTCTTCATGTCGTGCAGCACCTCGATCCACTGCTTCATGAGCGCCTCCGGCGACAGCGTTTGATTCAGGAGCCGCTGCTGCTCGGTCTGCAGCCGCGCCACCTCGACGCGGTGCCGCTCGGTCTCGATCTGCTGCTCCTGGGCGATCTTGTTGTTGATCGCCTGGACCACCTGGGCGGGGGGCTGGAGGTCGCGCAGGAAGAACGCCGTCACGGTGGCGATCCGGAACTTGCCGCCGCCGGCGCGCGGCGTCGTCACCAGGGCCGAGTCCACGAGCCCTTCCATCGTGTTCGCGATCTGGGTGCGCTTGGCGATGTCATTGATCGAGTACTGCACCATGCCGTCGCGCACGCCCTTGCGGATGGCGTTCCGCACGGCGCCGCGAATCTGCTCCTCGTCGCCGATCTCGGTGAAGATCTTGGGTGATTGCTGGGGGTCGATCTGCCACCGGATCGAGACCTCCACGGTCGTCCCCATCTGCTCGCTGGACAGCGCCGCGATCTGCTCGATCTGGTCGCTGCGCGGCGGCCACTGCTCCTCGCGCGTGGAGTAGCGCTCGATCGACGACCACGGCGGAACGACGCGGATGCCCGGCAAGAGCGGGGTGGGGTCCACGTAGCCGAAGGCGTGCCGCACGCCCACCTCGCCGGGGTCGATCACGACCATCGCGGAGCCGACGGCGAGCGCGAGGGCGAGCGCCCCGAGGCCGAGCCCGGCGAACCGCAGCAGCGACACGATGGGCCCGGGCCGCTGCGAGCGCAGCAGCGCGGCGGCGAGCAGCACGGAAAACGCGATGGCGCCGAGGACGGCGGCGGAGACGAGCTTGCCCATGGAGGCTCCGGAGGGGAGGTAGGATGAACATAAGCCGTAGGCCATAAGTCGTAAGCCGTAAGTCAGCGGCGTGACTTACGGCTTATGGCTTACGGCTTGCGTCTCACGAGAACAGATTCGGTCCGCCCCCGCCCCCGCCCCCGCCCCCCGTCTTCCCGTACGGCGGGCCTTTCGGATCGGGGCGAGCCCGCACGTAGCCCAGCTCCTCGTTGCGCGAGATGCGCTTCTCGGCGACGAGTCCCTCGAGCACCAGCTCGCAGGCCGCGACCAGGGTACCCGGGTCTTTCTTGCCCGCCAGCCCCACCTGGTCGACGACGTCGAGCAGACCGGGCACGACGCTGAATCCCTTGAGCACCGTCTCGGCGCGCTCGTCGGTGGAGATCTTGAGCGCACCGCCCTCGTCGAACCAGTGCACGATGTCGTCCACGTTCGCCCCGCCCACGCGGGCCGCGAACGTCTTCCCTGCGGCGCGGCGAATCAGGTCCTTCGCGATGGCCTCGGCGCCCTGCAGCTCGCCCTCGTACTCGAGCTCGAGCTTGCCCGTGATGGCAGGGAGCGCGGCGTACACGTCGGACACGCGAGGCACCACGGTCTTCTCTTTGGTGGCGATCGTCCGCCGCTCGGCGTTCGATATGACGTTCTCGAGCACGCTGATCGGTAAGCGCTGGGACACGCCGCTGCGGCGATCGACCCGCTTGTCCTCCCGCGCTTCGAACGCGACGTGCTCGATCAGCTCGGCGATGAACTCCGGCAGCCGCAGCGGCCGGCCGTTGCGGTCGAGCCAGGCCTCCTGGCGCGTGATCGCCGCGCCCAGATCCACCGTGTGCGGATAGTGCGTCACGATCTCCGAGCCCAACCGGTCCTTGAGCGGCGTGATGATCTTGCCGCGCGCGGTGTAATCCTCGGGGTTCGCGGTGAACACGAGCGCCACATCGAGGTTCAGGCGGACGGGGTAGCCTTTGATCTGGACGTCGCCCTCCTGCATGATGTTGAACAGCCCCACCTGGATCTTCCCCGCGAGGTCGGGCAGCTCGTTGATCGCGAACACGCCGCGGTTGGCGCGCGGCAACAGCCCGAAGTGCATCGTCAGCTCGTCCGAGAGCAGGTGCCCGCCGCGCGCGGCCTTGATCGGGTCGACGTCCCCGATGATGTCGGCGATCGTGACGTCGGGGGTGGCGAGCTTCTCCACGTAGCGCGAGTCGCGCGGCAGCCAGGCGACCGGCGCGCGGTCGCCGTGCTCGTTCACGAGCTCGCGCCCGTACTTGGAGATCGGCGCGAACGGGTTGTCGTTCACCTCGCTCCCCGCGAGGATCGGGATCTCCTCGTCGAGCAGCGTGACGAGCGCGCGCAGGATGCGGCTCTTCGCCTGCCCTCGCAGGCCCAGCAGGATGAAATTGTGCCGGGAGAGGATCCCGTTGACGAGCTGCGGGATCACGGTGTCCTCATAGCCCACGATCCCGGGGAAGAGGGAGGCGCCGTTCTCGAGCAGGCAGATGAGATTCTCCCGGAGCTCGTCCTTGACGGTGCGTCGGATGCGGGCGGGGCTCCCCCACTCGGTGTGTTTCAGCTCGCCCAGCGTGCTTGGCTTCGCCATGGCCCGATAGTTAACCCGACCCCTCCCGCGGTGTAAAGAGTCGGGCGGCGCCCACTCCCCAGGCGGGCAGGTCCAGCGCGACGTACCCGTCCTGCGTCACCGCCAGCGTGTCGCCGTTCATTTCAACGAGGTTCGCGCGCCGCGCCGCGCGAAACGTGTACGCCGCGGGCCGGATCGTCACGGAGCGCGCCGCGCCCGCCACGTCGAGCAGCTTCACGACCACGCCCTCGCCGTCGTCGGCGGGCTTCGCGCCGACGACGAGGACACCGGGATCCGGCAGCGAGAGCGCGGCGGCCTTGGCGGTGAGCGGCCCCGGCACGGCCGCCGTGTACGGCGCGCTCACGTACAGCGGATCGCACGCCGCCCAGCCGCGCCGCACCGGCTCCGCCGGCTCGGCGCCGGGCGAGAGCAGCGAGACGCGGAACCGGAAGACGTGCTCGCCTCCCTGGCGCGCCGCGTAGTTCGTGTGCCAGTAGTTGTTCATCGCGTAGGCGAACAGCGTGCCGTCCGGCTCGATGCGACGCCGCCAGGCTCCGCGGCACACGTCGTTCAACGTGAACAGCGGCGTGTCGGGCCCGCTCCACAGGATGCCGTCGCTGGCGTCGTGCAGCCACACCCAGTGGGCGTGGCAGAACCAGTCGCGGCAGCTCGCCGGCTGCTGATCGCGCTCCACCGCCATGCGCCCGAGCGGCACTTCGACCTCGACGACGGGCTTGGTCAGCGCGAACGGGAAGGCGACATACAGGGCTTCCTTCTCGAGCGTCGGGGTCTTCGCAAGCCGATTCTCGACGTCGATCCAGGGGAGCTCGTCGTACAGGGTCACGGTCGAGGTGAGCGACGGGAAGCCCTCGAGGCGCCGGGTCGCCACGAGACGCACGCCGATCCCGGGAAGCCGCTCGCGGCGCGCGGCGACGAGCTGCGCCTGCGCCACGGCCAGCTCGGGCGGGGCCTTGAGGTAGTCGCGCGACCTGTCGGTCCAGAGCGCCGAGCGCGCGCCGCCGCGCACGTACACGAGCTGGTTCAGCCCGGACCAGGCGGCCGGGTTCACCCGCTCCTTGCCGCCGCCGACGAGAGACCGAACGGCGCCGGTTGCCGAGTCGAGCGCCAGGTGAAAGGCTCCCGCCTGCGCGTCGAGCGCCGCGCCGTCGTCCACCACCGGGCGAGGAGGCCGCTCGCTTTCGGCCAGCGCGAGGTAGCCCAGCGCGGGGACATCGCGCATCAGGACGAGGGCGGACCCGTCGGGGAAGTCCACCGCCGGGAGCTCCGCGCCCGCGTACGCGAGCCGCCGGCCGGCGCCGTCGGGGAGGTGGGCGACCTCGCTGCGGGGCCAGCTCGACGCGTTGAACACGAGGCGCCCCGCGCCCGCCTGGGTGGCCCCGCCGATCCTGAGCAGCCCCTCGGCGAGCTGCCGCTCGGCGGCCGCCGCGGCGCCGTCCAGGAAGCGCCGCTTGTACAGCCATTGCGCCACCGTCTGGCGCGAGTCCGGGGCGGAGACACTCACGTCCGCGCCCCAGGTGTGCTCGCCAAACAAGAGGAGGTCGCGCCACATCGCCTGCCGTTCCGAGGCGCGTCGGGCGAGCCGGGCCGTAGCCTCGTCGTCCCGCGGCTCGAGCCGGTCGTCCCACAGAGCGACCAGCTCCGCCGCCCGCGCCGCGAGCTGCGCCCGGCGGAACCGGGCGAGCTCGGCCGCCGTGGAAGCGGCCCCGTCTTCCCAGTAGCAGCCCGTGTCGCCGCGGCGCACCGGCAGCTTCGCCCCCCAGCGGCGCTCCAAGTCGCGGAAGAAGTCTTCGGCGCGGCCCGGCACGATCCGCGGGAAGGCGAACCGGCGGTTGAACTCCTCCATGTTCTGGACCAGCCGCTCGTCGATGGGCGCGTTGTCGCTGGCGGACGCGCCGTACAGGAGCGCGATGTCGAAGGGGTAGCCGGGCGAGAGGAACACGGGGTTCGTGAGCAGCCAGTCGGAGAGGCGCCGGCCCATCTCGTCCGGCCCGACGTCGAACCCGAACCGCGTGGCGTCACCGTAGCGGTAGGCGCGCCAGTGCAGCACCCGGCCGCCGTCCGGGCCCTCCCACCAGTACGCCTGGGGATAAACCGGCCAGTCGCCGGCCAAACCCGCGGCTGCCCCGTCCGCCGCCGAGAGGAGCGGGACGGCGCGCTCGGGGTTCGGGCCCGTGGCGAGATAGCGCACGCCGCTCGCCGCGAGCACCGTCGGAAAGGTGAGTGTCTGGCCCGGAACGTCGGTAAGCTGGGCGGCCGCGAAGCCGAGGCCTCGCTCGCGCGCCAGCAAACCGGCGGGCCACACGACGCGCGCCAGCGTCTCGTGGTCGAGCAGCCCGGTCAACAGGTTCGCGAACAGCGCCTGGAACCCGATCTTGCCGCCGCGGATCGCCTCGACCAGCGCCCCGGCGGCCTCGGGGGAGCGGTTCTCGACGTAGGAGATCACCTGCAGCGCGCACTCTGCGGTCCAGCGGTAGTCGGGGTGACCGGGGAGGCGGGCGAGGGCCGCGTCGAGGTTCTCGCGGTGGATCTCGAGGCAGCGCTCCTGCAGGTCGGTGTCCCCGACGGCGGTGTGGATCGTGGACAGCCAGTAGAGCGTCCAGCGCTTGGGCGGCACGAGCCGGAGGCGGCTGCGCGCGACGCGCGTCTTCCCCACCTCCACGTCGATCTGGAACTGGGAAGGCTCGGACAGCGGCACCCACACCTCGCCCAGGAGGACCGGGCCCGCCGGGAGGAGCCCGGCGCTGCCCACGAGCGCACCGCGCCGGTCCGTCACACGCGCCCGGCCCGCGGGCGCGTCGAGCCCCGTGACGGCGATGCGCACGAGGTTGCGGCGCCCCTCGGGCTGCTGGTAGAGGGCCGTGGGGGTCGCAGCGACGGTGGGCGGCGCCCCGCCGCCCCTTCCCGGCTGCGGCGAGGGGAGGGGGGAGAGGTAGCGCCCGAGCACCGGCAGCCCGCCCAACCACCGCAAGAACGTCCGGCGATCCTTCATGCTGCCCCCCCTGGCGCTCTTGACTCGCCCGGGCGCCGCTCTAGGTTTCGCCCCGCGTGGCATCCGTCACGAACCCTACTAGTCAGGAGCACCGATGAAGCGTCTCGCCCCGGTCCTCGCCGTCGTCGCGCTCGCAGCCTGTACCAAGGCCGGGCAGAGCGGCAGCAGCAGCACGACGATGCAGGACACCTCGCACCAGATGATGATGTCGGACACGTCCAAGCACATGATGATGGCAGACACCTCGAAGCACATGATGATGGACTCGTCCAAGATG
>Ga0209236_1001817_pt1 | contig 12952 bp, 7 predicted proteins | sample GraSoi013_1_40cm_FD_185819 | JGI IMG/M metagenome (GOLD analysis project Ga0209236, IMG submission 185819) | Grasslands soil microbial communities from the Angelo Coastal Reserve, California, USA - Sample 09_27_2013_1_40cm (SPAdes) (version 2) | ecosystem: Environmental > Terrestrial > Soil >... | reverse complement strand
TCCGCGAGGTTTGAGATGGACACCGTTGCAATGCCGATGCCCGGCGTGCTCGTCGGCGCGACGGCGATGGGCGGAGAGGTGTACACGATCGTAGGCGTTGGGTCCGAGGTCTGGACGACGAAGATGACGCGAGCCCGAGACAAGTCGCCCTGGGAGCCATCGAGGGATTCGTACACGGTCGCGCGCAAATTGAGGGTATTCGAGGTCGTTGGGACAATCGTGTCACCGGTATACGCGACCGTCGCCTCTTCCTTGAAGACCTGGAACCCCTGGGAGTTCGAACGCGGCAGGTAGCTTGCATCGCCCGAGAACGACGCGCTCACGGTACACGCCCCCGCCCCGCGGTCCAGGACCAAGGTCGTCATCGCGAGCCCCGTGCCGTCCGTCACCGCGGAAGCGGTCTGGCTACCGAGCGTGAACGTGATCGCCTTCCCGGAGACGTAGCTCTGCGATGCGACGTCGAAGAACGTCGCCTTGAGCAATACGACATCGGAGTACTGACCGGACACGTCCCCGGTGTAGGTGACCATGACGAACCCTGCGACCACGTTGACGCTGCGCGGGGCCTCCGCGTTGCCCGCATTGTCTACCGCGTAGTACTCGATCGTCCAGGGGCCCGGAGAACCCATCATGAAGGGGCCCGCGTAGACGCCGAAGATGGGCACCGCGCCTCCGGTCGGATAAACGCGATAGCGGATCGTCGAGACTCCCGAAGCACTGTCCGTGGCGCCGAGGGAGAAGGTCGTCGTGACGCGAACGTACGTCGGCGCCATCCCAAATTTCGGTGCGCCGATCGTCAGCGTGGAAACCGGCGGGGTCGTGTCGCGGACGGTCACGTGGAAGGACTTCGTCCCGACGTTTCCGTGGGAATCCGCGGCCGAGCAACTCACCAGAGTCGTTCCCAGGGGGAACGTCGAGCCGGACGCGGGCGTGCACGAGACCGGTACCGTCCCGTCGACGATGTCCGTGGCCGACGCGCTGAAGGAGACGGCGCTGCCCGCAGGCGAGACGGCCTCGACGACGATGTCGGCGGGGACGGTCAGGCTCGGCGGCGTCCTGTCGACGACGGTGATCGTGAAGGACGCGGAGCCTGTGTTCCCGTGGGCGTCCGTCGCGACACAGGTCACGGTCGTCGTGCCGAATCCAAACGTCGAGCCGGACGCGGGCGCGCACGAGACTCCGACGGAGCCGTCGACTATGTCCGTCGCCGTCGACACGAACGTGGCCATCGCGCCGCTCGGTCCCGTGGCCTCGATCATCCGGTTCGGTGGAACCGTCACCACGGGCGGGGTGGTGTCGACGACGCGGATCGTGAACGTGGCGGAACCGGTGTTGCCATGCGCGTCGGTGGCGGAACACCCCACGGTCGTCACCCCGAGCGGGAATGTCGATCCTGAGGAAGGTGCGCACGTCGGCGTGAGGGAGCCGTCCACGAGATCGGAAGCGGACGAAACGTAGGACACGGACGCCCCCGATGCGCTCGTGGCCTCTCGGACGATGTCTCCCGGCACGGTGATGTGCGGCGGGGTGGTGTCCCGGACCGTAACCGCAAACGAGGACGAGCCCGTGTTTCCATGGGCATCCCTCGCGGTGCAATCGACGCGCGTTGTGCCGAGCGTGAACATGAATCCTGAAGACGGGCTGCAGGTCGCCGTGACGGGGCCGTCGACGATGTCCGTCGCGCCCACAGAGAAAGGAACCGTGGCACCGCCTGGACCGGTCGCCTCGGCGATAATATCCGCGGGGACCGTCAGCGCTGGAGGCGTGGTATCGATGACGCGGACCGTGAAAGATGCGACGCCGGTGTTGCCGCGGGCGTCCGTCGCGACACACGTCACGGTCGTCGTGCCGAATCCGAACGTCGAGCCGGAGGTCGGAGTACAGACCGGGGTAAGCCTTCCGTCGACGAGGTCATCGGCGGTCACGACGAAGATCCCGCGCGCGCCGGTCGAGCCCGTCGCTTCGAGGCTGATGCCGGTGGGCGATGTCATCGTCGGAGGCGTGGTATCGACCACGATGACATCAAAGGACCTCGACGCCAAGTTCCCGTGGGAATCAATCGCCGTGCACATCACGGTCGTCGTCCCGAGCGGGAACATGGAACTCGAAGTCGGGGTACATTGAGCCGCGACCGAACCGTCGACGAGGTCTGATGCGGATGCGGAGAACCCGACGGTTGCGCCGCTCGGGCCGGTCGCTTCGGCGGTGATCGTGCCAGGAAGTACGAGGGTTGGTGGGGTTGTGTCCTGGACCGTCACTTGGAACGAACCGGTCGCGGTGTTGCCATGCGCATCCGTCGCCGTGCACAGGACGGCCACGGTTCCGAGGGGGAACGTCGACCCCGAGGCCGGGCTACACGACACCGGGACCGGGCCGTCCACGATGTCCGTCGCGGAGGGAGCGAAGGAAACCGCGGCCCCCGACGGCCCGGTCGCCTCCGCGATCGTATCGGCCGGGAGCGTCAACACCGGTGGGGTCGTGTCTTGAACGATCACGTGGAGCGATCCCGACGCGGTATTCCCTGCGACATCGGTCGCGGAGCAAGACACACTCGTCGTGCCGATCGCGAACGTCGAACCGGAGAGCGGTGTGCAATGGACCGGAACCGCACCATCGACCAAATCGTCGGCGGAGGCCGTGAAGGAGATGACCGCACCGAACGGTCCGGTCGCTTCCCGGGTGATGTCCGCCGGAAGGGACAGCGCGGGCGGGGTGGTATCAACCACACCCACGTCGAAGGTGGCCGCTCCCGTGTTGCCGGCCGAGTCGGTCGCCGTGCAGGTGACGACGGTCCTGCCGAGCGAGAAGATGGATCCAGACGTCGGAGAGCATGAAACCGCCACGGATCCATCGACGATATCCAAAGCCGACGAGGAGAACGCGACGACGGCCCCCGTCGGTCCCGTGGCCTCGACCGAGAACGAGGAGGGAACGGTCACGATCGGTGGCGTGGTGTCCACGACGGTGACGAGGAACGCACCGGTCGCCGCGTTGCCGGCCGCGTCAGAGACGGAGCAGCTTACGGTCGTCATGCCCAAGGGGAAAATCGATCCCGAGGCAGGCGCGCAAGTTGGAACGAGCGCGCCGTCGACGAGGTCCGACGCACTCACGGAGTACGTCACCACGGCGCCCGAGGGACCCGTCGCCTCAACGCTGAACGCGCCCGGAAGCGCGAGAGCCGGCGGCGTCGTGTCCCGCACCGTGATCTTGAAGGACGCGGATCCCAGGTTGCCGTGAGCGTCCGTGGCCGAACACGTCACCAAGGTCACACCGATCGGGAACGTCGAACCGGATGGAGAGGAGCAGGATGCCGACAACGGTCCGTCCACGGTGTCGATCGCGGACGCCGTGAAGGTGGCCAGGGCCCCTCCCGGGCCGGTCGCCTCGAGGGTCATGCTGGCGGGGACCGTCACGAGCGGGGCCGTAGTGTCTCGGACCGTTACCGTGAATCTCGCGGTCGCGACGTTCCCATGGGCGTCTGTAGCGGTGCAATCGACCCGCGTTGTGCCGAGCGAGAACATGAATCCCGACGACGGGCTGCAGGTCGCAGTGACGGGGCCGTCGACGATGTCTGTCGCTCCAACGGAGAACGGAACCGTGGCGCCGCCCGAACCGGTCGCCTCGGCGATGATGTCCGCGGGAACCTCCAGCGATGGGGGCGTCGTATCGACGACGCGGATCGTGAACGTGGCGGAACCGGTGTTCCCGTGCGCGTCGGTGGCGGTGCAACTCACGACCGTGCTTCCAATCGTGAACAGGGATCCGGACGTCGGGGAACAGGAAGGCAAGAGTGCGCCGTCGACGAGGTCCGAGGCACTCGCTGAAAACGTCACAACAGCTCCACCGGGCCCGGTCGCCTCCGCGGAGAGCGACGCGGGGACCGTCAGCGATGGACGCGTCGTGTCCACCACATGGACCGTAAAGGAGGCGGAGGCGACGTTTCCGGAGAAGTCGGTCGCCGTGCATGTGACCAGCGTGTCACCAAGAGGGAACGAAGAGCCCGACGCATGGTCGCAGGAGACATGGGGACTCGGATCCACGAGGTCGATGGCGGACGGCGGGGAGTACGTCGCAACGGCTCCCGAGCCGCTCGTGGCCTCTCTCGTGATGTCTGCGGAGACGGCGAGAGATGGCGGAGTCGTATCGACGACGGTCACGTGGAACGAGGCGCTTGCGGAGTTTCCGTGCGAATCTGTCGCGGAACAGACGATCGTCGTCCGACCGAGCGCGAACGTGGATCCGGACGCGGGGCTGCACGATACGAACGCAGATCCGTCCACGAGATCTGAAGCGGAAGCGGAGAACGTGACTCGCGCTCCGCCTGGCCCTGTCGCTTCGACCGTTCGATCCGAAGGCACGCTGAGAACGGGAGGCGTCGTGTCTCGGATCGTCACCGTCAATGTGCGGGTCGCAGTATTGCCAGCGAAATCCGCCGCCGTGCACGAGACAGAGGTTACCCCTAAGGGGAACGTCGATCCGGATGCGGGCGAGCAAACAAGAGAACTCAGGCCACTGACAGAATCGGAAGCCGACGCAGAATATGTGACGGAGGCACCGGCCGAGGACGTGGCCTCAGCCACAATCGGAGAAGGGAGTGTGAGAGTCGGGGGGGTCGTGTCGATCCGGATCGTGAACGGCCCCGCCGTGGCGGTGTTTCCGGTCTTGTCGGTTGCCGAACAGGTGAATGTGTGTACGCCTTGCGTTGCGATCGTCACCGACCCGGTCGCGTCCTTCTTGTCACTCGACAAGGAGAAGCTTACGGTCCCGTCGGTGCATGCAATCGCAGTCGCCTTCGAATCGAGCTGGCCGTCGTCATGGGCTGTGATACTTCCCACGACCGGAGACGTGACGAACCAGCCATTCGCGTTGGGTGACGGGAATGTGACGGAGAAGGTCGGAGGCGTGGTGTCCGCGTCCGTGAAGGTCGTCGTTGCGGTCCCCGTTCCATCCGTGGCCACCACCGTGTAGTTGCCCTGAATCCCATCGAGCTGGTACGTCGTGACGAATGCACCTGCAGCGTCCGAGGTCACGTTCCAGCTGTTGGTTGTGTTATCCGGCCGAGTCACGGCGACGGTCACGTTTGCGTCCGAGAGGAAGCCGGCCCCATAGATGGTTACAATTTGCTCAGGCGCGTAGTCCGGCTTGTCAGTCGAGAGTGTCGGTGCGCCGTCCGCTCGAGCCGGCGCCGAAGAGAGAAAGACCAGCGCGAGCACCACGACGAAGAGTGCCGTCGAGCCCAAGAGTGCGGAGAACAGCGCCCGAGGACCCGAGTTCGGCCCCCCGGCGTTCCCTGTCACAACTCCCTCCGATGAGTTCGTTGCGATGATAGCTATTTATTGGCTGTGGTACACTTTTTGCTCTCGTTCCTACAATCGTGACCGATACTGATGGGTCGATAGGGCAACCCGCGTCTCGGCTGAATGGCGCTTGCCGGACCACGGCCTGATGCGTACGCAGTTCCGCGATGTGTGCTGGGGCCCACAGAGGCTGAAGGCAGAGCGAGACAGGCGCCTTGAAATCTCAAGGCGCGAAGTGGACGAGCTTCACTCCGAACCGTCGTCCTCGGTCTCGTTCCCGTGGTCTTCACCGGTTTGGCCGGATCGCTCCTCGGCCCACGGAGGCATCTCGCCCGTCCGGAGAACGATCGGGTTCCCGCCGTTAATCCAGACCGTGAACGCCTCGATCTCGTGGCCATCGTCGAGCCTCCCTTCGACCTTCAGCGTGTCGTTCACGTGGATCGTCGGGAAGTGCTGCTCGGCCCACCACCACGGCGGCGCGAGCTCGACGCTGTAGTTCGTCCCGTTCGCCGCGGTCAGCGTGAGCTCGACGCTCGCGTTGAAGTGCGGATTCCATTCCAGAGCGGTCACCGTGCCTTCGACCGTCACCAGTGGCTCTGGCGACTCGGTGTCCATTGCATGAATCGCGACACCGGCCCCGACCGAGGTCACGAGGGCGAGCGCGAGAACCGCATACACAGCGTTCGACATTTGGCTCCTCCGCTTCGGTCGACGTCCGGCGCCGGGTTAAGGCTTCTTGAACGCTCGTCGAAATGAGAACGAGCGACGCCCTGCGCGTCAGGCCTCCATACAACGCGCCACATCGAACCACGCCGAGGTTTAATATCGAACTCGGTTCATCCCTCGAAAGAGACGTGGGGGACTGCGCGATCAACGGTTCTGAACGGACGATGTTCAGCATGCGAACCGCGGTGTTCGTTATCGTCGGCGCACTCGTCGTTCTCCTCCTCGGGGTCTCGGCGCCGATCGTCCGAGCCGCGGGGCCGACCCTCACGATTGTCTCTCCCGCGGACCACGCCGTGATCGGGAACGGATCCTCCGTTCCGGTGATCTTTGTCGTCTCCGGCTTCAATCTCACCCCGCCAGGGACCGGAGGCCCGGGACCGTCGCCGACCGAAGGTCACGTGGACGTCTACGTCGACGGCGTGCTCACGATGGCCGTGAGCCAGGAGACGATCGACCTCTCGCTCGCCTCGGGCACCTACACGATCCTGTTGCGGCTCGTCTCCGACAACGGGACGGCCCTCAGCCCGGACGTAGCCTCCTCGATCTCGGTCACGGTGACGCAAGGGCCCGCAGTCGGGACGCCGCGAATCGAGATTAGCTACGTGGAGATCATGTATCCGACACCGGGACTCGTCCTGGGTCGCGACGTCACGATCTCCTTCCGAATCACGGATTTCGCGCTGATGCCCCCGGGACGCGGCGAGCCCGTCCCGAACGAGGGGCATGTCGCCGTGTTCCTGGACGGGGTCTACTACATGGCCGTGATGGCCTTCCGGCCCGTCCCCTTTTCCGACTTGGTCGACGGCGAGCATACGGTCATGGTCCGGCTGGTCGACGACGCCGGCCAAGCGTTGACCCCGGACGCGTCCGACTCCGTCACGTTCCGGATCCAGTTTGCCGCGATCGTCGACATCAACCCGTATCTTTCGATCACGCAAATCGTCCTCGCGGGCGCGATCTTTGTCGTCTTGTTCTATCGACGTCTGGGCCGCAACCTTCTCGCGACCCTCTCGGCGCGACTCGGAGGGAAGAACGCGTGAGGCCTCACCCTCCCCCGGCGAAGCAACATCGCAAGGTGCATCGATATTCGTCCACGCTGGCCCTCGTCGCGCTGATGACCTTGTTGGGCGTTTCGCTTTCGAGCTCGACGGCGATCGCGGCGGCGCCTTCGCTCACGATTGTCTCTCCGGCCGACGGAGCCGTGATTGCGAATGGCACTCCCGTCCTCGTTGACTTTCGCGTGTCGAACTTCGTATTCGTTCAGCCCGGGCGGGTGGGGCAGGTCGGGTCACCGAACGAAGGTCACGCCAATGTGTTCCTCGACGCCCAGTACGTCCGACTCCTGACCACAGTCGAGCCGTTCTCGCTCTCGCTGACCTCTGGCGCCCATACGGTTCGGATCCAACTCGTCACGGACAATGGGACCCCGCTGAACCCGGATGTGAGCGCTTCCGTCCGTGTTGTGGCGACCCACGGACCCGGCGGGGGAATCCCCCGCATCCAGATCCTGTCCCCGACGCCGCTCGAAGCGACGGGTCACGGGATCTACGTGTCGTATCGGATTGAGAATTTCACCTTGGTGGAACCGCGAGGCCAACCGAACGAGCCGAACGAAGGTCAGGTGCAGCTTCTCGTCTTGAGCCACGTGGTCATGGAGGTGACTCAGTACGAGCCCGTACTCCTAGTGTCGTTGCCCGAGGGGGACATCGACATCGCGGTCCGACTGGTGAACAACGACAACACCGCTCTCTTGAATCCTGAAGCGTCGTCGACCGTCTCGATTCACGTGATCGCATCGTCCTCGGTGAGCCTGCCGCTCGTTTCCAACGGAGGGATCGCGCTCCTCCTGGCCTTCATCTTGGTCGTCCTGATCCTGCGGCGGCGAAAACTCGCGGCCCGGGACGCGAACGCTCGCGGCGGGAATCCTTAGTATGACAGGGAGGATGGCCTCGTGAACGCGCGGATCCTTGCCCTCATCGTTGCGATCGTGGGAATGCTTGTCGCCTCGGGGATCCCTGCCTCGAACGGCCGCAGCGCGCCGCTCCCCTCGCTGTCCATCATTTCACCGACGCCCAACGAGGTCATCGGCAACGGAACTCCGGTCGCGATCGTCTTTGCCGTGATGAACTTCAACCTCACGGAACCGGGGAACGCGACGTCCTCTCCGAACTCCGGCCACGTCGACGTCTTCGTCGATGATACGCTGATCGCGCAGACGAGTGTCAACACGATCGTCCTCCCGCTCCCCTCCGGGCCGCACACGATCCGGTTGCGACTCGTGACCGACAATGGGTCGGCCCTCAACCCAGATGTCAACGCATCGGTCCCCGTGATGGTGACGCGGGGACCCACTGGAGGCACACCCGGGCTTTCGATCGTCTTTCCCCAGGAAGGCGCACTCCTCGGGACGGACTGGACGCTGTCCTTTCGCGTCACGAACTTCGTGCTCGTTCCGCCTGGCGGACCCGCGGGCGTTCCGAACGAAGGGCATATCGTGGTCCGACTCGACAGCGCGTCGTACGCGGTGCTGACGGACGGCGCGCCCCTGCATCTGAACCTGAAAGACGGTCCCCACACCGTCACGCTCCAACTCGTCGACAACGCGGGCGGTCCGCTGAGTTCCAACGTCACGGTGAGCCTTCACGTCACGGTGCACGCGCTCCTCGGACGTGTGACGCCGTTCGACGCGACGCCGTACCTGGCCCTCGCAAACCTCCTCATCGGGCTCGGAATCCTCGCGGCCATCTACCGCAAGCTGGAGGTCCAGTGATGGCGCGATCCCCGAAATGGTCGACTCCTTGTGCGGCGGCCTTGCTCGGTCTGACGGTCCTCTTCGGGACTTTCCTGCTCGCGGTCACGAGTCCCTCCGTCGCGGCGGCGGGCCCCTCCCTGTCAATCCTCGCGCCCGCGAACGACCAGGTCATCGGCAATGGGACGCCGGTGATCCTGAGCTTCGCCGTCGCTAACTTCGTCCTCGTGCAGCCCGGCCGGGTCGGGCAGGTGGCCAATGCCGGCGAAGGCCACGTGGACCTGTACGTCGATGGCGCGTATTCGCGACTGCTCACCCGCGTCGAGCCCGTCTCGCTCCCTCTCGGACCCGGTCCGCACACGATTCGCCTGCAGCTCGTCCAGGACAACGGCACGCCGCTCAGTCCGGACGTCTCCGCGTCCGTCCGGATCGTGGCGAGCCACGGTCCCGCGGTCGGCACCCCGACCCTCACGATCGTATCCCCGAGACCGGGCCCGACGATTGCCCACGACGTCTACTTTGCCGTGGAAGTGACGAACTTCACGCTCGTGGATTCGACCGGCCAACCGAACGCCCCCAACGAGGGCCACGTCCAGCTGTTCCTGAACGGCGTGCTGAATCAGGAGCCGCGCGCATACGACCTGGGGTTCATCGTCGACATGCCCGACGGGAACAACACGGTCACCGCACGACTCGTCAACAACGACAACACCCCGTTGAGTCCCGACGTATCGGCGAGCGTCACGATCCGGATCCAAGGTGCCGCCGATCCCATCGGATCCGAACAGGTGACCGGTGGGGTTTCGCTCGTCCTCGCCCTCATTCTCGTAGTCTTGCTCCTTCGCCGGCGAAAAGCGATCGCGCGTTTTTCGCCCGAGAGACCGGCGAGGCCGTAGCCGAAACGATTTCGACCTGCGTCATTCCGAGGCGGCCGCGCGGCCCTCCGGTTCGATGGGAAGCCGGTGTCGGGAGAGCCACCAGCCGATCGCGAGGGCCAGGATGCCGCCCAGGATCCACGCCGTCGGCAACCAATCCGGGTCCACGCCGCGAACCAAAGCGATCACGAGGAACGCCACGGTCGAGAGGCCGAGGGTGCTCCCCATCAGGATCAGGGCGAGGGGGCGGCGGTCCACGTTGAACTGCGCCTTGTACAGTTGGATCCCGGCTTTCGGCAAGGTCGCGAGCAGGAACAGCTGCAAGGCGAGTCCGTGCGCGCCGTACGAGGTCCCGCCGACGATCGTCATGCCGATGTACGCGAGCAGCACGCCGAGCGCGACCATCGGGACCATGATGACGGCGAGGAGGCTTCGCATGCTGGACGCCAGCGAGGTTGGCAGGCGGTCGCGCAGCGAACCGTGGGCGAAGAGGGATTTCGATACAGACTCCGGGATGTAATTGAGGACCTCCGCGAGTTGCAAGGCGATGAAGAAGTAGGCGACGGGACTCGGGCCGACGAAGATCAGCATGATCGAAGGCCCGAGGCGGCTCGGGAGCGAGTAGGTGAAACCGTGGATCCAATTGCCGAACGAGAGCGAGGAGAGGTCTCGGAGGCGGGTGGGGATTCCGTTCTCGTTCCGCGCAGGCCACACCCGCCACATGAGGAAGAGGCTCACGACCGTGATGGCGAGCAGGGGAAGGGTGTACGATCCTAAGAGGCCGACGACACCGGCCGCCGCGACCGTGAACAGGAGCGCGATCTTCGCGAGGCCGTACGCCACGGCGCGGTACGCGAGATACTCGCTTTTCCGTGCCGCTAGGATCGATCCGTCCGTGATTTGGAAACACGTCTGGGAAGTCGTCAGGGCGACGCTCAGCACGACGAGGACCGCGAACTCCTGCGCGGCCGCCGCGTTGCTGACCCTGAGGATCACCGTGGACAATACGATTCCCACGACCGAAGAGAGGCCCCCGCCGACGATCAGGACTTGCCACATGAGGGCACGGGGTCGATCGACGCGGGCGATGAACCGGACGAGTCCGTTGTCCAGGCCGAGAATCCCGATCGACGTTGCCAACGAAGAGAGATTTACGAGGGACCCCGTGATCCCCACCGCGGACGAGGTGAAGAGATGCGCCGCGAGCGCCCAGAATGCGAACCCCAAGATCGAATTCGAGATGCTCCCGGCGAACACCCAGCCCCCTTGCTCACGGACGAGCTCCGACTCGGACATCGGCCCGGTCGATACACTTGGCGTGAACCAGGGGAATTCCCAGCCTTCGATGACGCCCACGAATGGTGGGAGAGATAGCGAGGCGATAAGGATTTCTCGAAACAGGCTCCAAGCGAACCCCGTCATGATCCTCCCGGACCGGGGATGCGGTGCACGGGCTCGCACATGCGATTGAAAGGCGAGGTCGATTCGGAGCCGAAGTTTTATTCGAGGAGAACCATTTTTTCAGATACGGGAGCTGATTCCGAAAACTTTCTATGCGTATTCGACCAGCGTTCCCAAATCGATAAATACTGTGCAAAAATTCCCGCAACTGCGCCGGTGACCCCGATTCTGAACTTTGGTCGCCCGCATCCGCCCCCGAGCGAACTCGAATGCCCAGGCGACGAGCCCCTGCGGTTCGCGTTCGAGTAACATCCGCCCCTTCCTGGAGAAATCTCTCATGGATTTACGGTTCAACCGCGTCGGCGCCGTGGCGGCGTCGATTCTCCTCCTCGTTGCCGCGCTCGTCGGCGCAAGCGCGCTCTCAAGGAACCTCCTGGGGCCTTCCACTATCCCTGCGGGAGAACCAGTACGAGACCAGGCCACAGGCAACTTCGACCAGCTCGTCGTCGTCCTGATGGAGAACCAGAACCTGAACGATGTCTACGGACCCGCCGCGTACATGACCCAACTCGCAGACCTATATTCGTTCTCCGAAGGTTGGGCGAGCATCACGAATCCCTCCCAGCCGAACTACATCGCGATCCTCGGGGGGAGCACCTTTGGCGTAGGCGGTGATGGAAACCACCCCAACCTCAACCACCCGACGATGGTGGACATCCTGGAGAACACCAGCAAGACGTGGAAGGCGTTCGCGGAAGACGCGAGCGGAAGCGGCTGTTCGCTCAACCCCCCACGCGGCGAGGACCATTTCCCGTTCCTATCGTACACGACGATCAGGAATAACTCGGCGCGGTGCGCGAACCTACTCCCCGGTTCGTACAACGAAGTCATCAATGCATTCAACGGGGGGACGAACTTCATCTGGCTCACGCCGAACGACTGCAACAACATGCACTCCTGTTCCGTCGCTACGGGAGACGCGTGGATCCAGAGTTGGGTGCCCAATCTGCTGACCGCCATGGCCGGCAAGAAGGCAGCCCTCATCATCATGTTCGACGAAGCGTACACGAGTCCGCCAAACATCTACATGGGATTCAGCGGCCCGGCCACGAAGCTGGCCTACAAGTCCACGGCCTCATACACCCACTATTCCCTGCTGAAGCTGATCGAGGATGTCTGGGGCGGCGGCAACCTCGGGCAGGGCGATGTGACCGCTCCCTCGCCATTGGAGTTCTTCAATACCGGCGGCCCGGACTTCACGCTCTCCGCGAACCCGGGAACCGTCTCGTTCGCTGCTGGTCTATCCGCGACCTCGACGATTTCCCTTCAGGCCAACGGCGGGTTCAGCGGAACCGTCGCGCTCACCGCGGCGTCTGCGCCCGCGGGGGTCACCACCTCGTGCGCCCCTTCGAATATCAGCGGCAGTCTGACATCGACGTGCACGCTCGCCAGCTCGACACTCGGATCGTACGTCGTTACGGCCACCGGAACGAACGGATCCCTCGTCCACGCGACCTCGATCTCTGTGACCGTTACGACGCCTGCCAGCCCGGACTTCACCATCACCGCGAGCCCGAACACGGTTTCGTTTGTCCCCGGACAATCCGCTTCTTCCACGATTTCTCTCCAGTCGACTGGGGGTTTCAACGGAGCGGTCTCTCTCACGGCGGCATCACCCGCCGGATTGACGACCTCGTGTGTACCGGCCAGCATCAGCGGCACCCAGACGTCCACATGTACGATGAGCGGATCGACGCCCGGCTCGTACACCGTCATCGTCACGGGGACGAACGGGACGCTTTCCCACACGGCGTCGATCACTGTCACGGTCGCGGCGCCGGGACCACCCACGGCCCAGTTCACCTTCGCCCCGCCGTATCCCAAGGTGAATAATTCCGTCGCGT
>Ga0209236_1001814_pt1 | contig 12964 bp, 14 predicted proteins | sample GraSoi013_1_40cm_FD_185819 | JGI IMG/M metagenome (GOLD analysis project Ga0209236, IMG submission 185819) | Grasslands soil microbial communities from the Angelo Coastal Reserve, California, USA - Sample 09_27_2013_1_40cm (SPAdes) (version 2) | ecosystem: Environmental > Terrestrial > Soil >... | reverse complement strand
TCTTATCCGAGTAGGTACCATAGCTCAGCTCCAGGATCCTGTATCCTCTCTTTCGTAATAGAGATCGCAGTTCTTTGTCTTTCATCATCTGGGCGGTCTTTAGGTGGCCCGGGCCATCGACGAACACAATCAACGGTCGCGGTTCCAGCGGGAAGTAGAAGTCGGCCATGGTCACAGGTATCTCGACTTGAGTAAGATAATTCACTCGATCATCTTGTAGCTTGAGAGCTAGTTCATGCTCCATCCGTGAAGGGTTAACGTGCAGGCGCTCGCGCCAGTTGCTCCGCTGACTCGACATCTGCAAGGTTGAGCCGCTCCCAAGCTATTGCTCGGACACGAGAGCGAAACTGCTCGTCGCTGAACCGAAGAGTTGCACCAAGTCATGGGACCTTCGAGTTGTTTCTCCGCGGGTTCAACAAATTCCTGCGGGACCTATAGGTGATATTCCGATTACGATGTGCACCTGCACTTTCAGATTTTTCCTTGAGGGGGCGGGTTTGAGAGAAAGCGGTCCAGCCACCTTGTCCTTCTGTTGGATCTGCTGGACCCGTCTATTCTGGATTACTTGACAGTTCTAGATTTTCCAGCTCGTCGGCAGACCGTCGATGTTTCCTTGAACGCGAGAAGCTGTGAACTGCAACGACGAGAGCCAGCACGCCCGTGAATACAGCCACCGCGAGAATAGTCGTTGGCAGGCTTGGAGGAGGGGAAGTCGTGACCGTACCGGGGCCTAGATGGGCGACATATGTGGGGTCATGAGTCAATGCATTGCCGGACCAGGTGGGGTAGGATATGCGGTAAAGAAGTTTGGACCTGGAATAGTCAAAAGTGGATGTGGCTGGTAAGCCGGCTATGTCTGGGAGCTGACCTTGGACATAGTTCTGGACCCTGAGTAGGGGATCGTACCAAGCGCCTTGAAACGCGTTTGTCGGAAGTGAATTACTTGGCGATGCAAGGTATACCGCAGGGTAGCTTGTGGCCGGGTTCTGGAAGAGCGTGTAGTTGTCTTTGAATCGAAACTCGTAAGCAAGGATGTTGTCCACCTTTACCTCAGCCACGTTAACGAGGGAAGGTGTCGTGTTAACCTGGGAGTCGTATGGGCTGTTGCTCGCGGTCACGGTCAGTTGTTTGGATGAAACACTCAGGGTTGTGTGGAGGAGCGAGAGGCTCAACCCTTGAAGTGTGACTCCGGGTGGGGTCCAGGAGGCGAGCGTTACGTTGCCTATATTATAGCTGGTCTTCAGAAACGTAGTGTTCCCGCTCAGGGAGTAATCGTAAAACATTGCTACGTGGTCAATGATCGCGTCGGTTGCCATTATTCCCCCACCGTAGCCATAGTCCGGAGCAATAGCCTTGATCAGTATGGCTTGGACCGAGCCGTACGTTATTCCCCAGAGATAGTGTGGGCTGCCGTTGATGCTTGTCTTGTGGACGGGGTTGGTGGTGAATGTCTGGGAAGCGTTCATGATCAAGGTGTACTTGAGTTCTGTTGATCCAGTGCCGTAGTTGGCGTCCAGAAACCCATTCTTGTTGGTGTCGTTGTAGACCTCCATCGCAAGCATTGCGTTGCCCACGAAGACCCGGGATCCTGAAGATGTGTTGTATGCTTGTCCCACGAACGCGAACACGGGTGACTGGGCTTGTTGAGAATGCAGCGCGAGGAATATTGTATGGGTGCCATTGACGTTTATCCATGTGTACCATGCCTCGAGATAGGTGCTGACCTGGAGGTCTCCGCTGGCGAACTCTTGCGATAGCGGGATTGAGGAAGACTGTGCACTTACCAAGTCGAGCGGGAGTGTTTGCACAATCATGACGGAGAGTATGATCGCGGCCTGCATCAAGGTAAGGACTTGTCTTCTCTTCTGCATGATTGGTCTGTGAAATAATATGGTCGGGGCTCGATATAATTCGATGCGTTCGAAACGCTGTTCAATCATATCGAACGCGCGTTTCATTCTTCGGAACGTCGTGAAAACCTCGGTCTTGTTTTCCAGTCTTGCCAGGACTCGTACCAGAAGGCCGCGGCGGATCCCGCGTTCAGAAGCAGGGCAACAATGGCGATTGGCGAAGACAGAAATTGGCCGAGCAATACGAAGTACATCATGGAGACTGCGGTCGTCGCAGATGCGTAGAAAACATGTCTTGGTATCAAAGTGCCCTTGATAATTAGAAAGTTTCTGACCAGGCTAACCCGGACACGTGTCTTGATCCGATAATCGCCCACATTGTCCTTCTGGACTAGCCCTACGCTTTCGAGCTTTTGCAGGTGAAAGAGAGCGGAACTGGGGCTTGAGAAGTTCATCGCTCGCTGAATATCGCGGAGCCGGACGCTGTCCCCTGAGCGGGACTGGATGTAGACGTAGATGAGCATCGCGGTCTCCGAGAGCTTCACGCTTGTTACCTGGGCGGGGGACGCCCGTGCCATTATTCCCAGGGGATTGATATCTGCATAGCCTACCGGAGTATTTCGTGGGGGAGGTTGTTATAATTCGATGCCGTCGAAACAACGTTCGATAGTATCGAAGGTGCCTAACGCATGCGAGAGTTGAGAGTATGGGAAGCCCGCTTGCCTTCGTCGGCAAGACTCTCTCAGAGTGGGCTTAACCAGCTCTTTGATGAGGCGACGCGGCGAGCCATGGTTCTTGTTAGAAGAGAGCATCCAAACGTGATTGGCGTGTTGGTTCATGGAAGCGTGGCAAGGGGAGAGCCGGGGCCGTTCAGTGATATTGACTTGGTGGCGGTGACGAGTCAGGGAAAGAAGCCGTCGGAGTTCTCCTACTTCGATGGAGACATCTATGTTGGTGTAGGGTTCCTGCGGGTTGCGGAGTTGGAGAGGGAGTTTAGCGATCCCAAAGCGTTCTTCTGGGCCCGTGGAAGCGCGAAGTCAACTAGAGTGCTCTATGACCCTAAGGGTATTCTGAAGCGGATTCTTGATCGTTGGAGACTTGCGAAGCCCTCGCAACAACTGCTAGAGAAATCTCTCTGGGACACGTACCACAACATCATCGAATATTCTGGAAAGATGAGGAATGGTTGGCGCAACCGAGATGAGTATATGACGAGATACGCGGCTCAAGTCATCGCCCAGCACGTCGAGAGAGCCATCATTGCACTGAATGATATCTCGATTATCAGCGAGAACTATCTTTGTCACCAGGTCTTGAAGTCGAAGAAGAAACCAAGCCACCTCGGAATCGACTATCCCATAGCGCGAGGGATAAGAGGGACAAAAGAAACCTCGAAAATCTACCGATCAGCACTGAGACTTTGCAGCGAAACACTACGACTAATCAGAAACGACCTTCGAAAGAAGGCCAAGCACAAGCGATTTCGGGCTTTGCTGGGAGAACCGCTGGAAAAGCATGGTCTGTAGAGGATTCTATATGCTCTCTACAACTGACCGGGTGGGGTAGTCGGCTCTCGATAGGCTCGGTAGGCGAATAGGACGACTTGGAGTTGCAAGAGAAGGAGGAGATCGCCCACGGGGCTGTAGAGGATGCCGAAGGCGAGGCCCGCGACTACTATGGCTGAGAGGGTCGACGCTAGGAAGCCCCACTTTCTCAGGGTCCAGCACGCGTAGGCAAGCACCAGCTCTACAACCGCAAGCATCAGCGTGAACGAGAAGTAAAGTATGGCTGAGGCGAGAGCGACCGCGACCGTGAGGTATCCTAGGAGGATGGCGGTGACTATCAGCCAGTAAACAGTTCCTTCTCCGGCAAAACTCTTGGCGCGTCCCTGTTTGGCTTGGTTCAACGCTTCTATCAGCTCGTGATTACCGGATTCCAGTATCTATCGCGATATCGACTTGAGTCCATGTGCTAGATTCAACGATGACAGTCCTCGGCAAGTCCGAACAACCGAAGCCGATGGGCTGCTGGATACTTGCCGTTAGCCTAGCACAACTCGTGAGAGTCAGGGAGTATACTCCCGGGTTCAAACCGATCTGGAAGGTTCCTGAGGCCCAGCAACCCTCTACTGTGACCCAGTTCACTGGGACCGTCAAAGCGAGACCTGATGAAGGCGTTACTATGACTTGGATTTGGTTGTAGTAAGATGGAGTGGATCCTGCACTTTCTAGTACTCGGCAGACTGGGAAGAGGGGGCCGATAGAGACGCTTCCAGTTATTCCTCCCGTCGCGCCGAGTAGCGAGGGGCTCGCGAGCGGCGACAGGTATCCGCCCGGCGAAACCATGAAACCCGCGACTGTCGACGCCGCGGTCAGAAAGAGCACCCAGAAGGTCAAAACCGAACTCCTCGCTACCAGCATGATTCTTGCCTGAGTTGTCTAGGTCCCTGCGACGGGTTAAGCCTACAGGTTAGAACGATATGTTCGGATCCCAGAACAACGAGCACCTGTGATTGACCTGTCTCGGTAACAAAGAAGCTTTGGACCATTTCCTCAAGTATTGAACTTCACTATTGAGCCAGGTCCAACCTAGCGGGTCAGCTGCTAAGAAAACAGTTCCACTTTGGTCTTTGTTCCTAGTATCAATTCTTGTCCTGGGATCGGTGCTGGGAGCGTTCATGGCCGATCCGCAGCTCGTAAACGCCTTAAACCCGAAGCCCACTCCTCCCGTCAAAGACTTCACCCTTACCTCTTCTCAGACTTCGCTTGGAATGAAGCAAGGGTCCTCTAGCCAGACCGTTCTCTCGGTGGCGAGTCTGAATGGTTTCAACAATGCTACCGGGCTAAGCGTTTCAATGCCTGACAATGGTACAGGGGTATTGACGCCGTCGCTGAACCCCACTGTCCTGACTCCAGCGGCTGGAGCAAAGGCGAACTCAACTCTAACCGTATCAGTCGGATATAGCGCGCTTACTGGCAACTACGTCATTACAATTACGGCGTCTACTGGAACGAAGACGCATAGCATCCAGTTGACGGTTGTGATATCACCGGTGCCGGATTTCGCCATAACGGCCAGTCCGTCATCGATGGTAGTATCTAGGGGTGGGACAAGCGTGGATAACCTGACCTTGACTAGCCGTTACGGTTTCGTCGGAAACGTCTCTCTGACAGTTACTGCGCCTTTCGCTTTTCTCGGAGTCGCTGGCGAAGGAAGCCCACTGTTTCTAGCGAACAGCAAATCTAACAGCACTTTATTCGCAGTCTCAACAGGCAATGCGACAGCCGTCGGTACTTATTCCGTAACGGTAACAGGAACAAGCGGAAGCGTGTCACGGTCAATCCAGATCCAGGTCAATGTAACCTCCGTCTTCTCCGGGGTCGAATCTCTAAGCATGGAAGGATCCTCTTTCAATTCCGGGACGAACTTGACATTGTTTATCAGAAATCGCGGAACATCCTCTGTCACATTCGCAACTTACTACGTGAAGGATTCGTCAGGAAACCAGTATGCAAATCTCGCCTGGTCTGGACCCACGGTTGCTCCTGGAGCCGTGGTCTTGGTCAATGTTCTGATCGGGTCAAGCTGCAGCAGCTGTACGCTGAGCGGCACTGCTTTCACGTTTGCATCCGGCTATTCCTACACCATTGTTATTGTCACTGCTAGAAACAACCAGTTCACCTTCACCGTTACGCGTTGAAGAATGGGGCGGGACCAATGCTCTCTCTTGCAGCGTACAAAGTCGCTGTTCTCGTCTTGTTGGTGACCATTCCCACATCGACCGTTGCAACCGTCTACTATTACGAGCAGCAGGTGAACAAACTGAGCGATCAGCTCTCCAACCTAAAGGGCAGTATCGGAGCAGTCAACAACACACTGGCAGGCCAGATCGCGACACTCAACAGCGAGGTTGCAAGCATCAACAACCAGATCACATCGCTCAATACGCTAGTGGGCACCGTTAACAGTACGTTGAAGGCGCAGATATCTGCCCTCCAGACACAGGTCAATACGCTCAACAGCGAGATCGCGACCCTAAACTCCGAAGTCCCAACGTTGCAATCGAACGTATCGCTCCTTCAGAGCCAGGTCTCGACACTAACGACAGATGTGGCGAACCTTCAGACTCAGGTCAACCAGATTCTGGCGCAGTTGGCCAGCCAGGCTCAGAACAGGTTCCAAGCAACCGCGGGTCCCGTGACAATCTTTCTCGACTACAAATCGTTCAACTTTACACAAGGGTCCGAAACCATGTCACAGCCAGCGTGGGCAGTCTCGACCGGGACTAGCGTTGTCTTCTGGCTTAAGATGGCGAACACGGCCAGCGACAGCTCAGTGACCGTCCACGTCTACACCGCGCTGGTCTTCACACCTTATTCCTCGGCCGGGCTAGGCACAGCAGTCCCATTCTATGTTGTCGACAGTGCGACACTGAATCCCACTAACGTGATCGCTTACAGCGAAACCGGGAACCCTTACGTCTTGCCTGCTGCAACCTCGAGCGGACCCGTTTCCACTGTAATCGTGAAGTTCGGTAGCAGCAACCAAGGTGGAACTACCTCTCAGACATTCTCCGCCACCGCAGGAACATTTCTGGTAACAATAGCGTTCTACTACACTTACCGAGGGCAGGCCCAGGGGGAGACTGTGACTTTGGCAGCCGCGAGGACCTGCACATCATTTCCGGCCTGTTGACCTATTATTCTGAGCTCGACAAGACTAGTTCCTAGCTTCTGGAGATGTTGGTCTATGAGCCAACTGGAGTGATTGAAGGTGTTTAAGAAAGTTGAGGATTAGATTTCGATCGGTTGCGACTATGCCTCTGCAATAGAAGCAAAGAGGCTCCTATCACGCCAAGTCCGGCGACTGCGCCTGCGACAATGAGGTAGGAGGATGAGTATGTGGAGGTCTGCTGTATTGTGGTGGTCCCGGTTTCGAACAGCCCGTTCGAGCTGACGCTTCCCGAGCTGTCAACGGCCTGGATCTGGTACTCGTACGAGTTTCCCGGGATCAGCCCTGTGACCGTGTAGGAGGTCACGTTTCCAGAGACAGTTGCAATTACTCTGGCTTCCTGGAGTATCCGATAGTGGGCGATTCCAGAGCTATCCGCGGCCGCGGTCCAGGTCAACGTCAGGCTTGTCGAGTTTATCTCGAAAATGGTCAGGGCGCTTCCGCTGGGCCATGAGGGTGGTGTTGTGGTCGTGGGCGGGGGAGGCGGTGGCGGTGGAGGCGGCGGGGGAGACCAATTTACTTGTATTGTCGCGACTGGGCTTCTAGACGCGTCTTCGGACCACGTTCCTTGGTCTTGACCCTGGTAGAAGACGTGCGCAGAATAGGGCCCGATCGGGATATCGCCGAGTTGAATTGTTCCCTGACCGTCGGTCGTGAACGTTCTGCTTGTTGCGTTGGCGAAGGTGATCGTTACCGATGCTCCTTGAATCGGATTGTTCAGCTTATCGACGACTTTGACCGAGGCCGAGTATGCACTCACCGCAACAGCAACCGTCGCAGAAGCCGACGTAAGATCGAGAGTCACTGGGGCGAGTAAAGCGCCTTGGTAGCCTTCCCAAGTCGCCGAGGTAACTGTCCAGGATGTAGCTGCCAGCCACTGACCAGAATAGATCGAGGTTGTAACACTCGAGCCTGCGCTGGACAATACGACAGACGTTGGATTCGGAATCAATGGTTGCCCCGCAGCATCTTTGAAGGTCAACGTATACTGGAACTGCTTATCGAACTTAGCGGTGAAGGGTCCTCCATCCGATGATCCTGTATAGTTATAGAGCATCAACGGAGTCTGCATCATTAGAGTAGGGGTCCACTGCAAGCTCGAATGGATCCATTCGTTCCAAACATAACGTGCTCCTGACGACGCTGACAAGGTCATGTTCAGAACGGTTAGCGTGTGTCGAGTATTGTTCGCGAAAGAGAACGTGTGCGGCAGAGAATAGATCAAACCAGTATTGTTGTCGAGTTCAACGTACACGGTCCCATCAGCCGCAGGCACAGTTGTGTCTGCTTTGAGAAGACAGCTTGTGATACATCCGCTGGTCGCACGAACATCTGCCAGGAAGAGCGGGACGATCATGACTGAAAGTACCAGAATCAGCAATGAGACACGAGCCGTTTTCTTCAAGTCGATGCCCACTATTTGTTGAGCAAATTAGAACCCTACGCCTTAGGCTATCTTTAACCACGCTCACACAGTGATAGGGTACAACCAGGCTTTTGAGCTGTAGTCATTTGCGGGTCTATTCAAGCAACACTCTTCGACTTCCACCTGAGGCCAACCCAAACCGCAGTTCAGGAATACTTTCGCGTCCAGTTTCTCTCATCTCTTCCTCTCTTCTCTTGTAATAAGTAGCCGACAGAGTCATGGCAATTAGTCAGCGGATTGGCAGAAGGGTCCAGTTCACGGCGAAACGATATTGTGAAAAGTGCGGTTCCACTACCGATCTGGTCTATTCTGCGGGTAGGATTGAGCCTGGTTCGAGCCCGGATGAGACGTTCGTCAAGGTTGAGTCGCCGAAAAGCCAATATTGGAGCGTATACAGTTTGTATATGAAAGCCAATGGGCGTGGTCCCGGTCAGAATTGACGACGAAGATCTGAAAAGGATAGACCTGCTGGTTAAGCGTCAAGCCTTTCGGAGCCGAAACGAAGCTATCAGAAAGATGATCAAGACCGTTATTTCGGAATCCATGTCTGACGACCAAAACGTCGACGAACTCGTCAAGTTCTTGTTGAAGCTAAAGAAGACTGGGAAGGAACCGTTGGTCCTCCGGCTCAGCAAGACGGCAACCGCCACCGTGGCTAGCGGAAGAGACCGTTGGCATACGTAGACACCAGTGTGCTCATAGCGGCATATGCTCCCAGGGACCCGCTACGCTCAGCCGCGAGGAACTTCCTCGGAAAGAGCCGAACGCCCCGAATAATTTCCTCACTGACTTTCGCAGAACTCTCCTCTGTTCTTTCCAGAGTTGAAGAGAACTTGGATCTACCATCCGTCCTTAGACAAGAGCCGCCTCAGAGGAGGATAAGAGCCCTCGTCGAGTATGTGGTCCGAGACTGTCGTCTCACGATAGCGTCCCAGCTCGGGGCGTCAAGAGTACGCCTCGGAGGAAGAAACGTGACCATGCCGATGGAATACTCGACCGCAGCTGCTTTGGCCCCGAAGCTCAAGCTAAGATCCCTCGACCTCCTACATCTTGCCTACGCGAGCCTCATATCGAGACTAGAATTTTCAATCTCCAGCTTTGTGACCGGCGACGAAACGATCCTAGGGAAAAAGGACGACATTCGAGAATCTCTCAACATCACACCAACATATCCCAACGAAGCCATTCGAGCTTGAAACTGCCGGATAACCACGAACCAGTAGGGAGCGAAGCCTACTTTCCGAGGCCGTTCAAGATTTCCCGGTACAGCTCGTCTCTTTTCTTATCCGTATAGCTACTATAGCTCAGTTCCAGGATCCTGTACCCTCTTTTTCGTAATAAAGATCGTAAATCTTCGTCTTTCATCATCTGGGCCGTCTTCAAGTGGACCGGGCCATCGACGAACACGATCAATGGCCGCGGTTCTAACGGGAAGTAGAAGTCGGCCGTGGTTACGGGAATCTCGACTTGAGTAAGATAGCTAACTCGATCATCTTGCAGCTTGAGAGCTATTTCATGCTCCATCCTCGAAGGGTTAACGTGTAGCCGCTACGTTAGTGCCGAAGAAATCGTTCTTTTTCTCGACGAAAAGTATCCTGATCGAACGCGAACAGTCGTCGTTGGAGGACCTCCATGCCAACCCTTCTCCGGTGCCAATCGACAGCGAACGGGAATGAATCATCCTTCCGCAAGCGCAGTAGAACACTATTGGAGACTATTGGGGGACATCCAGCCAGACGCGTTTCTTTTCGAGAATGTTGTTGCTTTTGAGTCGATGGGTGGGGGCAACTCTTTCCTTTCCCTTATTGAGGCCATGAAGGAGCTTGGTTTCTCGCCCTCCATTGCGAAGCTGGAGGCTGAGGACTTTCATGTTCCTCAACACCGGAGACGACTATTCATCGGAGGGGTTAGGGGAATCAGTGATTTTGATCTTTCCAATGGCCAGTTCGTAGAAGCCCAGAAAAAAAGTTCTTCGGAGAACGGTACCGACTCCCCAAGTGTAATGGATGCTATTTCGGATCTGCCAAGATTGCCCCACGGCGGTGGAGGGAGAGATGTTGTTGACTACCCTGAGCCGAACGGTAAGCCGCTAGGCCCCTACCAAACGGACGCAAGGATTGGTTCTCCGAAGCTCTTCAATCACTGGAGTTCCATGCATGGCGAAGACGTAATGCAGACGCTTCGTTACATTAGATGTGGCAGGAGTCTGGTCCAATCGTGGGATCTTTTGCCTGAGAGCACTAGGGCGAGATACACGAATAAGGCAAGCATACACGGCAATATCTATCGAAGACTTTCCTGGAAGGGCCTATCGCCAACCATAGTTCATCCTCGAAGGGCCATGCTTATCCACCCGAAGCAGAATCGGATACTCTCCGTAAGAGAAGCAGCGAGGCTTCAAGGGTTTCCGGATCGATTCATGTTTTGCGGCCCTCTCAATTCCCAATATCAACAAGTTGCCAACGCAGTCCCACCTCCTCTCGCTAGATACATCGGCGAGTATTACAAGAGCCGGTTGCTTGCGATTCATGATAGACATTGAGCCTGAGGAACGGAATCAACAGCTTGCCTCTAGACTGATCTCATGGGCGACAAACCGCGGAGAGAATTATCCTTGGAGGGAAACGACGGACCCTTACAAGATCCTTGTCGCGGAAATATTGCTGAGGAAGACAACTCGAAGTCAAGTTGAGAAAGTGTTCCGACAATTCATTCGCAGGTTTCCAACAGTTGATGCCCTATCCAAAGGAAGGTTAAGCGAGATCAAGAAGATAATTGCGCCTTTGGGATTGGAACGAGTTCGGGCTCTGGGTTTATCGAGACTTGCAAGGATCCTTGTTGCTAGATACGAGGGAAGGGTTCCGCATGACCGAGATTCGCTTCTCGCACTACCCAACGTCGGCCGTTACACCGCGAATGCCCTGTTGTGTTTGGCCTATAACGAGCAGGTGCCTCTCGTCGACACGAACGCCATCAGAGTAGTAACTAGAGTATTTTCAATCACTCCCCATCGAAGTAGGCCATATACAGATCCCGATCTATGGGCGACTGTCGCTTCATTGATTCCACATGGGCACGCAAGACGTTTCAACTTAGCAATTCTGGATCTAGGCTATTCGCTATGCCTGCGCAACTCTCCAAAATGCCTCGAATGTCCACTCCTTGAACTGTGCGACTTCGGAGGGGGAAGAACCCAACCCTTGAATGCTTCCCGTAATCCTCTCATGCGATAGATTTCGAAGCCTGGCATGTCTTCCAATCATCGCTCATGGCCTGAAGCGCGTCCTGCCAACGAATTGGGATAGATTCTAGGTTCGGGTGTAGCCTCCATAGGGGCAAAGAATCTAGGGCAAGGAATATGTTTTTAAGTATCTGACTCGATTATTAGGGCTATGTCAGAGCTAATTTTCACTAAAGATGGCATAACGGTTAGAACCCAAGTCAATACTCCTCTGGTCGGAGAGACATTTCATGAGGAAAAACTTCCTTATGAGAAACTTCCGGTGGATGGAGTTCAGATTACTATTACCTCAATAGGACGGGAGGTTGATGAAGCGGGCAAGTTAAGGTCGCTTACCTTCAAGTTTAGGGACTTAGGATCGCTTGGTCCCTCTTCTGCACCTGATCAAGCCGTCGATATTGAGCTCACCAGCGGATCGCTCAGGCATGGCTACTTTAATCTGGCTTCTGAAGTCAGACGATTCTTCCCAGGCTACAAGATCCCTTTCACGTTAAGGGATGGCAATCGTGAATTCCCTGTTCACGTCACGAGCGGAGTCGCTGGAACGAAGCCGGGAGATCCCGAACAAGGGATCCAAATTGTCGGGGGCTTACAGGAGTTCTTCGGTAGGCATCATGCAAAGCCGGGAGACAAAGTCCGAATAACGGCCATGCAACCAGGTAAGACATACAACATTTCATTCTTTCGAGCATCGTAATCAAACACTGCAGTCCTGAGATTGTTGAAGTGGTGAAGGTCTAGATTGATCAGGTTTTATGATGAGAGGTGCACGTGCAAGAGTTCGATTCACTGGCAACATTGGAATCACATAGGGCCGTCTCATCCTGCTACGAGGTATTTGTTGGGTTGGATTTGCTTAGACTGCGGTGATGTGGTTCTTGCGATGACTTCACGGAAGGATCCAGTTTATCCTGGCGAGTTTGATCAAGCCTTGGCCGCGGGTGACGACAGGTCGATCGCTTGGGTATGGGACAGGTTGGTAGAGTTGAAGGCCAAGGCTAACGGTTAGTAGATAGCGGTTCTCTGGAGTTGCGGGGAGGCAAGAGGCTTCTTAGAAGAGAATCACGACAACGGCTGACATACATTAAGAACCTCATCGTAGCGCTATTTCAAAACCATAATTTCCCTGACACCGTTCTTGTTCGGTTCTTGGTGAGAGTGTTTTTTGGCTAGGCAGGTTGACCCTGAGGCGGCTCTTCTGGCTACTGTTGTTGCTCCTTTTGAGCCGTTGATTCCTGGTATTGGTGGGGGAGTGTTGTTGGGGAAGAAGGAGAAGCTTGCCAACTCGATCTGTCCGGGTTATGGTGTTCTCGGATACTGCGGGGGGCGGGTTTCAAGGGATTGTTCAGGTCAGGCCTGCGACCCGGCAGGCGGAGGAGCGTTAGGCTTTGAAGCCATGCTATGTCCTTCTTGCCCCTATACCATCCCTGTCAACCCGTCAGACGCGAGAATGGCAAGGGCAACGTGCCACAAGAAAGATAGTCACCGTAGGAAGTAACACTCTAAGGCGAGTCCCGCTTGAAACCGGAGGCGCCAGAGAGACCGTGCTCCCGTCAAAGGATGCTTCTCAGAGTCCAGACGATGAGAAGATTCTGAAATATGCAGTTGAGCTGTTCCGAAAGCTCGGAATAACGAAGCCTGAGCCGGACACACTTGTCTGGGAGGACCACATGGACCCTAATACAGCAACTGTCCGGTTTGGGGAAGTAAAGTTGC